>R05__coassemble_78_pt1 | contig 50720 bp, 45 predicted proteins | sample R05__metabat2_low_PE_032 | metagenome-assembled genome bin R05
TCGCAAGCTCGTTCACTCTCGGCAAAACAGATAGTCTGCTTTCGCTCAACTGCACCGTCATTAATAATTAATTAAAGTGCAGTTGTGCGATGTACGGGTAAGGGCGTTGGTGAAAGTGAGCGCGTGAGCGCGGCAACGTGGCATGCCAGCGCGGGCTCCGCGCCGAGCTGAATCAGCTCGACCATATCCACGTTGTCACTCGCAAGCTCGTTCACTCTCGGCAAAACAGATAGTCTGCTTTCGCTCAACTGCACCGTCATTAATAATTAATTAAAGTGCAGTTGTGCGATGTACGGGTAAGGGCGTTGGTGAAAGTGAGCGCGTGAGCGCGGCAACGTGGCATGCCAGCGCGGGCTCCGCGCCGAGCTGAATCAGCTCGGCGGGGAGTCCCCGCAAAAATTAAGGGCGGATCGCTCCGCCCTCCGAATTCTCAGATATTTATCGCTGCTCGCAAATAAGCTTGATAGCAGTTCTTTCTTCGCCATCTATCTGGATATTGGCAAATGCAGGTATGCAGATAAGGTCAATACCAATGGGAGCAAGATATCCTCTTGCTATTGCTATAGCCTTTATTGCCTGATTTGCTGCACCTGCTCCGACAGCCTGAACTTCTACTGCCTTCTGTTCTCTGATAACTCCGGCGATCGCTCCTGCAACGGAATTCGGTGATGAATGTGATGATACTTTTAAAATTTCCATGATAATAACCCTCCTGTGAGTAAAATAGTACATTAGCATTCATAACAAAACACAGCTATAGTACATGTATATTATATAGTATTTCTTAAAAAATTTCAAGTAGTTAAAGCAAACTTTGTATATTATCTTATAATTATGCGTTCTATTTTGTATGATTTGCCGATTTTTTCGTCAAATTCCACCACAGCTCCGCAAAGAAAACACTCTCCCTCTGCCTCCTTGAACATCACCGGCATATGGAAGCGGAAACGGTCTACTGCCGGTCCGATCTCAACTCCAAGGCAGGAATGCTCGGGACCTGTCATTCCGAGGTCGGTGATATATGCGGTGTGTCCACCGAGAATGCACTCGTCCGCAGTCTGGACGTGAGTGTGAGTGCCGAACACTCCCGTCACCTTACCCGTAAGGTAGTGTCCGAGTGCCTTTTTTTCAGAGGTTGCCTCCGCATGAAAATCCACAAAGATATTGGGAGTGTCAAATCCGGGCAGAAGCTCGTCCATTTTGGTGAACGGATTGTCGAGAGGATCCATGTACGCAGTGCCCATGAGATTCACAACGGCTACCGAATACGCTCCCATATCAAGCACGCAAGCGCCCCTGCCAACACAGCCTCCGTCGGGGAAATTCGCGGGGCGGATAACATGATCCTCCTCAAAGATATCAAGCTCGTTTCTGCGGCGGAAGGCATGATTGCCGGTAGTTATAATGTCAGCTCCGGCGCGCACGAGCTGTTGTGCAGATGCGCGGCTGATGCCGTTGCCCTGCGCCGAATTTTCGCCGTTTATCACGGCGATATCAACGGCGTAGTGACGTTTTATCATGCTCAGCTTCTCCGATACAAAATCGCAGCCTGCTTTCCCGACCACATCGCCGATAAAAAGTATATTCTTCATGAGCGTTTATTTCTTTGCCGATTTCTTCTTGCCGGACTTGCCGAGACTGGTGTCGTAGGATATTCCCGTTCCGGGCAGACTTGCTGTGAGCTTCTTCTTGTTATTCATGGTAAGGCGGACCTTTTTGCCGCCTACCTTTCCGTCAACGGAAACACTCGCGCCTTTTTTGGTCTTGTTTATTTTCAGGAAATTGCCGAGCTTTATGCTCTTTCTGAAGTTAAATCCCATAGTTATTTTACCTCCATGCCTTAACTTTAGCAGACTGACGGATACAAGCTCCGTTCATGCTTATTATTGCTCCCGAGCTTGATAAAATTCTTAGTGAGTCAATTCGGGGATCAGAAGTTCATACACCAAGAAGCTTTTCAGCATTCTTGTAAAATATCAGTTCTTTTTCCTCCTGAGTCAGAGGAAGGCGCTCTATCATGGCCATCTCATGCGCAGGATCGTCCCACGGAACATCGCTTCCGAAAAGCACCTTGTCCGCGCCCTGCTTTCTGATTATCCGCAGGAGCGTTTCGTCATCTATGTAGCGCGCGACTACTCCCACGTCCATGTAAAGATCATCGTACCTGCCCGCGAGGCATCTCTCAACGTCCGGCCAAAGCTTCATTCCGCCGAGGTGAGCTGCCACGACTGTAAGGTCGGGAAACGCCTCACATACCCTCGCAAAGCTCTGCGGTGTTGCTCTTATATTGCCCTCGCCAAACGGGTCCCATCCGCCGTGAAAGACCGCAATCAGTCCCAGCTCGGATATCTTCTCATATATCGGGAACATACGCTCATCGTCAGGACAGAAGTGCTGATACTCGGAATGGAACTTGACTCCATACAGCCCGAGTTCCTTTATGCGCCTCACCTCGTCAACAGCGTCCTGCGCATCAGGGTGGACTGTTCCGCAGCAGTAAAGTCCGTCCCCCATTATCTCAGCAGCCCAATTATTGATAGTAGTCTGCTGAGAGAGCTTTGTTGCAACAGGCAGCACGAGGGCTGAGTCAATATTCCTTTCCGCCATTATCCTGCGCAGACCTCTGACTGTGCCGTCGGTCGCGGGAGCTATGCTGCTCGTATCTGAAAGTGCCGAAAGAGCACGCTCTGCTATCGGATCGGCAAATGCGTGTGCATGAAAATCAAAGTATCTCATTCCATTATGTGCTCCATTGCTGTATAGAATATCGTTTTTACGTGGTCGTCACAAAGGGAATAGAAGATAGTCTTTCCGTCCCTGCGGGTGCTGACGAGCCTCGCCTGCTTGAGCACGCGAAGCTGATGTGATATCGCCGACTGCGTCATTCCGAGAAGCTTTGCTATATCGCAAACGCACATCTCACTCTGGCAGAGCACGAAGATTATCCTTATCCTCGTGGAATCGCCGAATACCTTCAGAAGCTCAGCCGCTTCGTAAAGCACCTCTTCGTCAGGCATTACCCTTGATACCTTTTCTACTATTTCCTTGTGGACCCCATGCGAACCGCAGATATGTTCCGCCATTTTATACCTCCCATGCCGACACAGCTATCACAGCTGCTGCAGCTGCCATTAAAATTCCCGCAATAAAACCTATTATCGTAGTTGCACAGGCAAACCTGTCAAAGACGAATCTGCGGCTTTTGTCTATCCGCACATTATATATTTTGTCCGTTTTATAAAGTCTGCTGCGGAATATGCCCTCGTCGGGAAAGATGTTGGGGTACTCATTACCGTCAATGATGTAATGCGCCACGCTGAACCTTCCGTTCGGACGCTTATCTATCCTCGAAAACCTTGCCGGCATTTTTTTCGCTGTCAGCATTCTGATAAGAGATGCTGTGAAAAACAGAGCTATGAACGCTATAACAAGTCCGACAAATATAAGAGCACCCGCAAGCATTATGCCTGTACTTACGCCAAGTATCACGCACAGAACGACTATGACGAGAATAACAAGAATAAACTCCATACAAGCGTCCTTTCCTTATATATTATATTTTATTATAACATATAATCGTGAAAAAAGCAACGGGGCGCGGAGTGATATTTTTGTTTTTTTATCTTCGGCGCGAAGACGGCGGCGCGAGCCTCGCGCTTATAACTAATTACCAAAAAACCAACGGACGCGAGAAATTTCGTTTTTTCAAATTCACACCGGATCAGCCCAATAAAAAAGCCTTGACGTTTTTACAAAAATATGGTATCATATGTTATATAAATTAGTACGAATTATCCTCAAGGAGTTGTTTTTTATGAAAAAGCTGTTTCGCAAAGCGCTCTCTGCTGCAATGGCGTTCTCGCTCGCAGCACTCCCGCTCACAGGTGCAAGCGCATTCGCCGATACAGACCCTAATCCCGTTATCAGCCGAAACTGTCCCGTATATACCGGCTCGGAAAATTATTCCAAGACCTTCGCTAACGATGAGCACTATTACTCATTCTGGAATGCCTCGACACCCGATTACCTCGCATACGACCTCTCGGAAGTTCCCGAAAGCGAGCGCAGACAGGTCATCGCAGTCTGGTACAACACCAGCGCCTACGACAATATAGGAAATTACGTCAGCCGCAACATGGAGCCTTCGGATTACACTATCGAGGTAAACGCAGCCGGCGGCGGCACATACCCAGAGGACGGCTGGGTAGTCGTTGAGACAGTCTCCGCGAACACACTCAGCTCCCGCCAGCACCTCGTTGACATGGAAGGCTATAACTGGATAAGAATGAATATTGCCGCCGCAGATGACGAGGCGGGTAAGCAGGCAAGCATAAATTTCGATATCCATAATGTCTCGGACGGAGTTTCCGACAGCTGGATATTCTTCGGCGATTCCATTACCGCAGGCGGCATGAACAACTGCTACGGCACGGGCTTCGCGACCTTCATAAATCAGCTCGACGAGCGCTATTTCCCCATTCAGGAAAACGGCGGTATCGGCGGAATAACGAGTACCGACGGCAGGAACAACATCGACCGCTGGCTCTCGACCTATCCCGGAAAATACGTAAGCATCGCATACGGCACTAACGACGCATGGGGAAATCAGACCGGAGCGCAGACCTACTACGAAAACACAAAATATATGATAGATGCCATACTCGCCCTCGGTAAAACTCCCATTCTCCCTAAGATACCCTATGCCCTCGAATCAGGCGTTAACACCTACCTCGACGATTACAACGCAATGGTCGAGAAGCTCTGGGAGGAATACGGCAGCAAGCTTGTGCAGGGACCCGATTTTGACGCTTATTTCCGCGAAAATCCCAACGGTCTCAGCAGCGACGGGGTACACCCGAACGATACCGGCTATGAAGCTATGCGTCAGCTGTGGGCGGAAACCATGTACGAAAATGTCTACAAGACAGAAGGCGATGAAGAGCTCTCGGGAAAGTGCGGCGAAAATCTGACATGGATCCTTGATGACGAAGGTACTCTTACTATCAGCGGTACGGGGGATATGTATGACTATACCTTGGATGAAAGCTCGCCTTTCCGCGCAAATACGAATATAAAAAGCGTTATAATATCCGACGGAGCTGCAAGTATAGGAGACTGGGCATTTTTTGACTGCTCAAATATCACTTCGGTATCCATACCGGATTCTGTTATATCAATAGGAGCATGGGCTTTCCATTACTGCACGGGTCTGGATTCGATAACTATACCCGATTCTGTCATAAATATAGGATATGGAGCCTTCAGCAGCTGCACTGCACTTTCATCTATCATCGTTCCTTCTTCCGTCGAAAATATAGAAGAGAAGGCATTCTCTTTCTGCAGCGCTCTGGAGTCTATCACCATTCTGAATCCTGATTGCGAGATCTATGATTCAAAGGACACTATAAGCAACAGTCTGTTCAGCTTCAGCGGCATTATTTACGGCTATGAAGGCTCTACGGCTCAGATCTATGCAGAGAAAAACAGCTATACATTCGCCGCCATTGACGGCGGATCCGCCTGCGGCGACGCCAACTGCAACGGCACTGTTGAAATGGCAGATGCGGTATTGATATTGCAGTCGCAGGCAAATCCCGATAAGTACGGTGTCAGCGGCACTGATAAAGACCACATCACCGAACAAGGCATAATAAATGCCGACTGCTCGGGCGGCGGCGACGGTATCACCGGAATGGACGCACTCGCGATCCAGAAATACATCCTGAAGCTCATTTCCTCGCTCCCTGAGGAATAAATCACCATTTCAGAGGCACTCACGGTAAAGAAATATGCGAGTACGAAAAAGCAACACAACCACCACGCAGCGGTAATTTATAAAAACAGGAGGTAATTATGAAACACAGATCACTATTTCGCAGAGCCGTCTCCCTCTCGGCAGCGGCAGCAATAGCTGCTTCGGCAGCCATGTCGGTAAACGCTTCTGCATCGTGGGAAGCGAGAAAAACTATCGGCGACCTGAACAATGACGGTGAAATAAACGTTGCGGACTATGTTCTTCTCTCTGAGCATATCCTCGCAAAAGCTCCGCTCGGCGAGGAAGCGATATTCTACACGCCTTACGGCTATTATGCTGTGGGCAGGGAAGATCAGGTGGATACCTTTGAAAAGCCCGGAGAGATAACCATAGACCTTTTGTCTGCTGTCGGCATTGCTGACATGAATCAGGACGGCGCTGTAAACTCCCTTGACCTCGTTTTCATGAGAAAAGCGCTCATATCCCCAGATAACGCCAGATATATATACATCTGGCAGGAAGATCAGACTACTACTACAACCACCACAACGACTACTACCACAACCACAACGACTACTACCACAACCACCAACGTCGACTTCATCGCACCGCCTATCTATGACCTTTACGGCTCGCTCCCCTCTCAGGGTGACGCAAACCTCATCATCTTCTACGTTGACTTCCCCGACTGCCAGTACGACTATGAACCATCTATCGAAAGGATCGAGCAGGTAGCCTTCGGCGAAGAGAATTCCTCCGACAGCAACTATCCATTCGAGAGCTGCGCGGCATTCTACAAGCGCTCCTCAAAGGGCGTTATGAACCTCCAGGGAAAGGCGTTCCGCTACACGGCTAAGGAGAATAAGGAGACCTACGAGAACGACGATTACAAGGCAAAGCTCGAAACAGAAGTTATCGAGGCATTCAACGGCATTATAGACTATAATGATTATGATGCTGACGGCGACAAGACCATTGATACTATCATGATATCTGTCCCGAAGGCTGCCGGCGATGACGAGTGGTGGCCATGTGCAGGCACATTCGGCGGAAATTACTACGCTAAATACGACGGCTGCTCAGTCGGTCACGTTATAGTGGGAAATGCCGAGATAGCAAGCGACACGAGCTGCTCGGACTTCGTAAGCACCTACCTCCATGAAATGGGACACTGCATGGGTCTGCCGGACTACTACCTCTACAATAATACCACCGACTGGGAAGGACTCCACGGCTCGGCAGGCTTCGAGCTTATGGACGACGCTACCTGCGACCTTTCCGCTGCATCAAAGCTCATGCTCGGCTGGTATACCTCCGACCAGATACAGGTTTATGACAGCTCTTCCGACGAGCAGACATTCACGCTGACAAACGGTCAGACAGACAGCGGCAACTGCGTTATTATCCCGTGCGGCGACCTCGACAATAACTACTACTCCGAATTCTTTATAATCGAATATACCACTATTGATGCCAACAACAGCAACCTGTCGCCTTGGATGAGGTATCTTAAATCAACGGGAAGCGGAATCCGCGTCCTTCATATCGAGGGCTCGGTAAGCGATAACGGCTGGTGGAAATACTTCACCTACGAAAGCGGACAGGACGCCAATACAAACAACGATGCAGGCAAGCGATTTATCCGTATCATCGACGATACAGAAACCGATAACCTGTATTATACAGGCGATGTCATAGACAACAGCATTTCCGGCTTCAACTGGTATGACAGCAGCGGAAATCAATCTATAGATCCCGGCGTTACGATAACAGTTGGCGACAAGGTCAACGATACCTACACTATCACAATTGCAAAGAAATGATACCCGGTCTCCGCAGCTCGCCGCTGCGGAGACTTTGTATATTATGACAAACATACTGCCCGATGTTTGTGCAATAAACAGAAAAAAGCTCCGCGGCATTGCATTTATATTCCAAATCATGGTATAATTAAATATATATTTTGGGAGGGATTACCATGAATGTAAAAAGATTTATTGCGGCGGTACTTTCACTCGCTATCGTGAGCGGAGCTATGCCTGCACTCAGCAATTACGCTCCCGATACGGCTATAGTTGCGAGGCAGAGGAAGAGGAATATACCAAGGTAACATCAGGATATTTCACCTACCGCGTCTACTCCGACCATGCCGAATTAGACGAATGCGATACAGATGCTGAGGGGGATATAGAGATACCAAGTGAGGTGAACGGAGTCCCTGTAACGAAAATAATTTATTGGGCATTTGAATACTGTAATAAGCTTACATCAGTAACGCTCCCTGCTTCAATTACAGACCATGGTGGATTTAACTTCTTGCAGGATTGCGAGAGCATTGAAGCTGTATATGTAGATGAGGATAATCAGTATTACACAGATGAAAACGGGATCTTATTTAATAAAGATAAAACGGAGTTGATTTGCCACCCTGCATGTCACGCCAATACCGAATACACGATACCAGATTCGGTAAAAACTATAGGTTGGTTTTCATTTTGCGGCTGTAAAAAACTCACATCGATCACAATACCCGACTCGGTAGAAAAAATTCAGCAGGCAGCATTCAAGGGCAGTGCGATTCAATCTATCGTGATTCCTGCTTCTGTCACTACCATGGCGCATGAGATTTTTTTACAATGCAATAGTTTAAGCTCGGCAACCTTTGAAAATGCTCTTCCTTGCATTACTAATAGAATGTTTAGTGATTGCCAAAGTCTTACATCCGTCAACATTCCCGACACCGTGACGAGTATAGAAAACGAAGCTTTTAAAAACTGTAAAAGTCTTGAATCCATAGTTATTCCTGATTCGGTCGAAACTATAGGTAATAATGCTTTCTACAACACAGGCATAGGCTCATTGATCATACCCGATTCGGTTACGAGCATAGGCGATTCTGCATTTTATCACTGCACAAACCTTGAATCAATATCTATTCCCGATTCTATTTCGAGAATAGGCAAATGTACATTTGAAAGCTGCACAAGCCTTGCATCAATAAATATTCCCGATTCAGTTACAAGCATAGGAATACTGGCATTTTATAATACAGCCTTTACAGCAATAACAATACCCGAAAGTGTAAAAAGTATTGAAAATATGCATTCGGTGACTGCGAAAATCTGGAATCCATAACCATACTGAATCCCGAATGTGAGATATATGATAGATGTGATACAATATACAATGTATACCTTAGCAGTGATGGCGCTTCATATACAGGTACTATCTACGGATACGAAAACTCCACTACACAAGCCTATGCCGAGAAATACGGCTACACGTTTGAATCACTGGGTGAAGCACCTATACCCGAACCTGTCTGCGGCGACGCAAACGAAAACGGCACTGTTGAAATGGCAGATGCGGTGCTGATACTCCAATCGCAGTCCAATCCCGATAAATACGGCGTGGACGGTACTGATGAGAGTCACATAACGGCTCAGGGGCTCATAAATGCTGACTGCTCGGGAAATGGTGACGGCGTTACCGCAAAGGACGCGCTCGCTGTTCAGAAATACATACTCAAGCTTATCACACTGCCCGAAGAATAAAACAAGGAAAGGTTAACTATGACAAATAACAAAAAACAGACAAAAACTCTTTTCAACTCGAGCGAAAGCTCCAACTTCATACTCAATATGACAGAGGAGCAGTATTCAAAGCTCGCTTCATTCGGACTAATGACCGCTTGCTTCTTTGTATCTGTATCCACCGCCTTTTGCGAGATACAGCATCAGATCGCAAAGAAAACATCATACTTGATAGCCGCCGGAGGTCTTGCCGCAGCAGGCGTATTCTGCATGATACTCGCGCTCATCGCCATAATAAAAAAATACATAAGCAAAAAAGCGATAGTCCCTGTATGCGCCTTTGCTGCAATGCTGGTCTGGTCGGTTATCTCGCTTATAGACTCGTATGACACGTCGGTATCGCTGTACGGATTTCCCCAGAGAAGTGAAGGCGTTCTTGCAACATTGTTCTATATCAGCTTTTTCATAACGGCTCTCTCGGTAAAAAGAGAAACCGCTCTGAGGGCTCTGCTTGACGGTATCGTTTTGTCAGGTCTGCTCAATGCTGTATGGGGAGTTATACAGGTATTTACCGGAAAGCTCGGACGTTACGCTTATATCTCACTAAAGCTCAAGGTGAATGCCGCCTCGGGGCTTGCTCAGTCTCCGCTGTTTCTGGCAATGCTCCTGAGTCTTTCGCTTACTGCCGCAATAATAGGCGCTGTCTCAGCCGAAAGCAGGAGGAGAAGGATATTCTGTCTGGTATCTGCCGCCGTTTTCTCATTCACAATGATCTTCACATATTCCCTTATCGGGATCTGCGGACTTGTATTTGCCGTTATTGCAGCTGTTTTATCCGTTTTTATAACGAAGTCATCGAAGAAGAGAATGCTTTCGGTGCTTACTGTGATCATCCCGGCGGTTATCGCCGTTCTGATCGTGGATCTCGGCGCAGTGGGGAACATATCCTCCTACAGACTATACGACGGAAGAGAGCTATGGTGGGCTGATTCGCATATGCGCATCTACGCCTCATCGAGTGTAAATTCGGATATACTCGATCTTGACAGCACCCTCGACGTTTATCTGTATATGAATGATAAAACTATTGATATGATCGGAAGATCACCTCTGACAGGAACAGGTCCCGAGCAGCTTGCTTATCCCCAGATACGCACCTTCGGAGTTCTCTCGCCCGATTCCGATATCTCAGACATTATCCTGCAAAACAGGAACATATTCGATAAATGCTACAATGAATATCTTTATATCGCTGCAACACGCGGAATACCGGCACTTATAGCTCTTGCTGCACTGATCGTCTCAGTCCTGTTCATAGGATACAAAAAAATGAAAGAAGAGCATGATACTGAAAGAACATCGCTCTTCTTCATCACCCTCTGCGGAGCGCTGATATTCCTTATTGGCTGCAGCAGCATAGCTTTTGCACCGCTGTTCTGGGCAGCAGCCGGAGCCTCATGCGCTTCATGCACCGGAGCGGAAATCCCCGAAAAGAAAAAGAAAAAATAAATCGGCACTGCTGCAATATTACAGACAAAACAAAATACGGTCCGCAGAATATTGATCTCTGCGGACCGTATATATTTTACAATGAAATTACTTAATGTCTGCTCAACAACTAAAAATTGGCTTAATATAGCTTTATAAAGCCAATTTTTAGTTGTCAAAGTGCAAGAAAAAACAAAGATATTGATAGTTTTTCTTGCACTTTGTTTTGCCCTTTAGGGCAAAATGAGCTTGACATCAAGAAATGTGACGCGCAAATTCCCTATATTATAAAGAATTTGCGCTCCCCGAACGAAGTTCGGGGCAATAACCGCCTTACGGCGGTTATTGAGGACACATTACTTATCATCGGGTTCGGTAACAGGGGCATCAACAGCATTTTTGCGAACGCTTGCAATTCCGTTTTTGCAGCTATCCTTCTTGACATACCCCTCACTTGCGGCGATTATCTCGCCGTTTTTCGCCTTGAGCCTGAATCTGAACTCACCGGCTTTATCTTTATAGATCTCGAATTTAGGATTAGTCTCGGTCTTAAAACTGCTTATAGTCTGATCCTCAAGATTTGCTATAGGAGCGTTCTTGGCAACGCTTGCGATACCGTTTTTTACGGAAGCAAGGCTGTTGTAGACCTCGCCGCCTACTGCGATGACCTGCCCGTTTGCAGCCTTAAGACTAAACGTATAGCCTGTTTTTGTAGCTTTGATAACAAATTTTCCCATGATTTTTCAACACCTTTCATAAAAATGAATTAATTATCCTAATTCACTTGATACCAACATTATAACTGTTTTCTCGATGAAAGTCAATAGATTTTGTGAAAAAACTACAAAAAACATAAAAAACGAGCAGTCCCTGATTGGAACCGCTCTGATTTCATAAAAATTATTCAGCTGAAGGAGCTGAAACAGGACATACTCCTGCGCAAGCACCGCACTCTACACAAGTATCAGCGTCGATAACATACTTTCCATCGCCCTCTGATATAGCGCTAACGGGGCACTCTGCTTCACAAGCGCCGCAACTTAAACAATCGTCTGAAATAATATATGCCATAATAGCACCTCCGTTTATTATTCGGGAATGTCTTTCCCTGTTGATTGTATTATATCACAGCAATTTTATAAAATCAAGCTTTTTTAGTTAGTTATCACTAAATCTTGTCATCTTCTGCTCCGTTTTTATGCATAATAAATTCATACGAAAATAATATGAATTTCCACTTGAAAACATAGTAAACCTATGTTATAATTAATGTGTCCTCAATAACCGCTGTCAAGCGGTTATTTCCCCGAACTTCGTTCGGGGAGCGCAAATTCCATATAAAACAGTGAATTTGCGCGTCACACTAATTGACGTCAAGCTCATTTTGCCCTGGCGGAAAAACAGACATTAATTATTCTAAGCGAAATACCGACGAAAGCGGAGGCGGAAGTATAATGAAAATATCAACCAAGGGAAGATACGCGCTGCGTATGCTCTACGATCTCGCAATTCACAGTGAAGACGGATATGTTTCACTGAAAGACATTGCCGAGCGGCAAAACATCTCAAAAAAATACCTCGAACAGATAGTGCCGCTAATGAACAAAAGCGGCATACTCAGAACGAACCGCGGCAACAAGGGCGGATATATGCTCGCAAGAAAACCCGATGAGATAACTGTCGGCGATGTTCTGCGAGCTACAGAAGGCAGTCTCGCTCCCGTTGCATGCCTTGAAGATGCCACCAATGAATGTCCCCGTGCAAGTGAGTGCTCCACACTCTATGTCTGGGAGGGACTTTACAAGCAGGTCACTGAGTATCTCGACGGGATCACGATACAGAGCATAATCGAACACAATCTTTATATGTGCGGAAACGATTACTGCATATGATCGCCTGCTGAACTCAGCAGGATCAGATCCCTTTCAAACTAACGATCAATGACAGCGCAAGCTGACTATCGGCATCTGCCAAATAAAAACCAGCCGCACCATAAAAGGCGCGGCTGGTTTTCTGTTTTCAGGAGGTCATATATCTTTATGAATGGCTTATTCAAACATAGGAGTAGAGAGATATCTCTCACCTGTGTCGGGAAGAAGCACAACGATTTTCTTGCCCTTGTTCTCGGGACGCTTTGCAAGCTGGATAGCTACCCATACAGCTGCACCAGAAGAAATTCCTACCAGAACGCCGTCATTTCTTGCAATAGTTCTGCCTGTCTCGAATGCGTCCTCATTTGCAACGGTGATTATCTCATCATAGATAGTTGTATTTAGAGTCTCGGGAACGAAACCTGCGCCGATACCCTGAATTTTGTGAGGACCTGCTGTACCCTCTGAAAGTACAGGCGAGCTCTTGGGCTCAACTGCAACGACCTTGACATTGGGATTCTGAGACTTCAGATATGCGCCGACGCCGCTGATAGTTCCGCCTGTACCGACACCTGCAACAAAGATATCCACCTTGCCGTCGGTATCATTCCAGATCTCAACGCCTGTTGTCTTCTCGTGGATCGCAGGATTTGCGGGGTTTGTGAACTGTGAAGGAATAAAGCTTCCGGGGATCTCTTTAGCAAGCTCCTCAGCCTTTGCGATAGCGCCCTTCATGCCCTTGGCGCCTTCGGTAAGAACGAGCTCGGCACCATATGCCTTCATAAGATTGCGGCGCTCAATGCTCATGGTTTCGGGCATTGTGATGATAAGGCGATATCCGCGTGAAGCTGCAACTGAGGAAAGTCCGATTCCGGTATTACCGCTGGTGGGCTCGATGATAACGCTGCCGGGCTTGAGGAGACCCTTAGCCTCTGCGTCGTCTATCATAGCCTTGGCAATTCTGTCCTTAACGCTTCCCGCGGGGTTGAAGTATTCGAGCTTTGCGAGGATAGTAGCCTCAAGACCGAGATTCTTTTCAAGATTTGCGAGCTCGAGGATAGGTGTACCGCCGATAAGGTCTGTGATCTTCTGATATGTTTTCATAGTAATTACTCCTTTATATAAGTTATTTATTGAATGACTTCATGCATTTGACGAAGCTTGAACATCGCTTAGCTTTTTGTTATCCTTACTGCTTCAACATCGTTTAGCGCGCATATCAGTCACATTTCTCACCCCTTGATTTATTTTCTATATTTCCTATATGATTGGTATGATTATATTATATCACGTCTATATCCATTTGTCAACCCCTTTTCAAAAATTTTTCTCCAAACACTATATAAAAATAGGCTGATACCTACATAATTGTAAGTAATGTGTCCTCAATAACCGCCGTAAGGCGGTTATTGCCCCGAACTTCGTTCGGGGAGCGCAAATTCTTTATAATATAGGGAATTTGCGCGTCACATTTCTTGATGTCAAGCTCATTTTGCCCTAAAGGGCAAAACAAAGTGCAAGAAAAACTATCAATATCTTTGTTTTTCTTGCACTTTGACAACTAAAAATTGGCTTTATAAAGCTATATTAAGCCGATTTTTAGTTGTTGAGCAGACATTAAGTATCAGCTTTTGTCCTATTCAGTTTTGCTTTTCGTTAAGAACGTCTTATATCAGAAAGGTTTTCCTCCGGTAGTGTGCATTATCCTCTATATTAGTATCATGGTTATTGTCCGCCCTTATATGTGTCAGGCTTTGACCTGAACCGACTGCTGGGCATAATAAGTGAGGATAGCCGAGGCATCTCTTCCGTCAATGACGTCATTAAGGTCATAATTGGCATTTATGAGATACTGCTCATCTGCAATGATACCATCCTTGCCGGTAGAGGTCATAGCGTAATGAGTCAACACCAGTGAAGCGTCTCTGCCGTCAACTACGTCATTGCCGTCAGCGTCGCCGAGAAGCGAAGATTTTCTGATATCTGTAGTAGTCGTTGTCGTAGAAGTCACAGAGGAGGCAGTCGTGGTCGTGGTTGAAGTCACAGATGTGGCAGTGGTTGTCGTGGTTGTCGTAGTTGTAGTAGTATCTATAGGAACAGTATAATTTCCTGCAACCTCCTTGTAAGTGGCAAGAGGGATCTCCGGATAATCGTCCTTGTCATCAAGACCTTCATATATCTTTGAAAGAAGTCCGTTATCATCGTGGAGGTCGCCTATAGTTTTGAGAATTATGGAAGCTATAGCGAGGTGACCTTTTTGATTCGGGTGAAAGTCCGCAGTCTGGAGGCTGCCTGACTGCATATCTGTGAAGTAGTAGGCGTAGCCGGGATTTGCGTTATTAGGAGTTACTGAGTCATCAAGTCCTCTGAACTCGTAAAGAACATCAGCTACCTTGACATTGTCTGCCGAAGCTGCATAAGTATTGAGCTCACTCTTGAAGGTGTTCATGATATTTTCACAGTTAAGTCGGAGCTGACCGATCATTGTTGCATAGTCGCTGTTGCTGCCGTAGTGTTCAGCGATATATTCGGGAGATATCTCAATAGGATTGTAAATTGTCTGTATGATTATCGGAGCATCGGGGTTTATTGCTCTGATATCATCAACGGCGGTACTGAGACCGGGAATGATATGATTGATGATGTATCCGTCATATGTCCCGCTGTTGAGACGCAGATTGTTTGCAAGCGTTCTCAGCTGTGTTGCGAGGTCGCTTACCGCAGTAAAGCCTGAGCTTGCATATTCCATAAGTCCGCCCTCGCCATTGATATTGAGCATGAGCATGAGCGTAGTGAATGACGGTTCATCGGGTATCATATCCGCAGTAAAGCCTTCGTTGAGGAAGCCTTTTTTCGCAGCATACTCGAGAATGAACTTTGAAGCGTAGTGGATAATGTCATTTCCGCCGGCAGATATTATTATATAGTCGGCATCGGCGACGGTGTTTTTCTGAGTATCATCGAGAGCGGCGATCACTTCGATAAGGTCGTCGGTGGTATCACCTGAAACCGCATAGTTTGCGGCTTCTCCCCCGAGGTAATCGGCGCATATCTCGCCGTAGTTATATTCAACGGTGTTATTCCTGCTGTATCCTGCGGCGATGCTGTCTCCGAAAAGGACTATGTTCTTGCCCTGAGCTTCGGAAGTTTTATCGGCTGACGAGCATGACATTGCGCTCATTGAGGTAAGACCTATTGCTGCCGAAACGAGCAGCGATAAAAGTTTTTTCATATTTTTCCTCCTGCCTTGCTTTTCGTTTAAGGTGTTTATTTTATACGCTGATTATATACTATTTTATAGAGAATGTCAAGTGGGAAGAAAAGACTGCCGGCATACAGCGGCAGTCTTTGAAAAATGTATTACATAAGTTCGCAGATAAGGTTTGAGAACTCAACGGGATTTTCGATACTCATGCCTTCAATGAGCAGCGCCTGAGTGTAGAGAAGCTGGGCATACTTTGCGAGCTTGTCCTTGTCGCCCGCTTCGTTTATAGTCTTTAGCTTGCCGAAGATCTCGTGCCCGGGATTTATTTCCAGTACCCTCTGCGCGTGGACCTTCTGATCGGTGGGCATAGAGTTGAGCACCTTTTCCATTTCGAGTGATATCTCTCCCTCGCTCGTGAGGCATACGGGGTGGGACTTAAGCCTCTGCGAAAGAATTACCTTTGCCACCTTGCCGTCAAGAGCCTTTGCAAGCTCGCTCAGGAGCTCGGAGCTTTCCTCCTCCTTAGCCTTTATCTCCTCCTGTTTTTCGGTATTGTCGATACCGAGATCGTCGGCGGAGACTGAGCGGAACTCCTTGTCCTTATATGTGTGAAGAGTCTTTACTGCGAATTCATCAACGTTGTCGGTTAGGTAGAGTATCTCGAAGCCGTTTTCGATCACGAGCTCGGTCTGCGGGAGCTGCTCGATACGCGAAATGCTCTCGCCCGAAGCGTAGTAAATGTACTTTTGCTCCTCGCGCATTCCGGTTACGTACTCATCGAGCGTCACGAGCTTTTTCTCCTTTGACGATGTGAACAGCAGAAGATCCTGCAGCTTGTCCTTATTCATTCCGTAATCGCTGTAAATGCCGTATTTAAGCTGCAAGCCGAATGCCTGCCAGAACTCCTCATACTTTTCGCGCTCGTTTTTGAGCATTTTTTTCAGCTCGCTGCTGATAGTTTTCTCGATGCTCTTTGCGATGACCTTGAGCTGACGGTCGTGCTGGAGCATTTCACGCGAGATGTTGAGCGAGAGATCCTCCGAGTCCACAAGGCCCTTTACAAAGCTGAAATAATCAGGCAGCAGGTCGGCGCATTTCTCCATGATTAGCACGCCGTTTGAGTAGAGCTGCAAGCCCTTTTCGTACTCCTTTGAGTAGTAGTCGAACGGAGCCTTTGACGGGATATAGAGAAGAGCGTCATAATTGGCGTTGCCCTCGTTCTTGACATGAGCGTACCTTAACGGCTCGTTGTAATCGTAGAACTTCTCGGTGTAAAAGTGCTTGTAGTCCTCGTCCTTGATCTCAGACTTGTTCTTTTTCCACAGCGGGACCATGCTGTTGAGAGTCTCGATCTCGATATACTCTTCATATTCGGGCGCCTTGTTCTGCTCCTTTTCCTCCTCGGTCTGCTCCTTGGGGCGGCTGTGGGTGACCTCCATTTTTATGGGGAAGCGGATATAGTCGGAGTACTTTTTAACGAGCGACTTTAATCTGTACTGGTCGAGGAACTCGGAATAGCTCTCGTCGTCGGTATCGTCGATGAGCTCGAGGATTATTTCTGTACCGGCGAACTTTTTCTCGTCCTCAGTTATCGTGTAGCCGTCAACTCCCTCTGACTCCCAGCGGTAAGCCTTGTCGCTGCCGTAAGCCTTCGAGATAACGGTGACCTTCTTGGCGACCATGAATGCTGAGTAGAAGCCAACGCCGAACTGTCCGATGATCTGGCTGTCCTCATCGAGCTTGTTCTCAGTCTTGAATTTAAGCGAACCGCTGTTGGCAATAGTACCGAGGTTGTTTTCGAGCTCCTCCTCGGTCATGCCGATACCGTTATCTGCGATCTTCAGCGTTCTTGCGTCCTTATTGGCGGTTATCCATATAGCAAAATCGTCCTTGCCGAGCCCTACCTTATCATCGGTCAGTGACTTGAAGTAGAGCTTGTCGATAGCGTCGCTGGCGTTTGATATGAGCTCTCGCAGGAAGATCTCCTTATGTGTATAAATAGAGTGGATCATCATTTCGAGGAGTCGTTTGGACTCCGCCTTGAACTGTTTGGTTTCCATAAAATCATCTCCGTGGGTAATGTTTAGCACTCTGTTCCTTAGAGTGCTAAATTTAGTATATAACTTTGAAATAGCAAAGTCAAGCAGAAAGGGAATTGTTTACAGTTTATTCATAATTGCTCAGCTGCGAGTCAGGATCGTAATATTGCATGATCTGAAATAGGAAAAATTATGTAAAGGGCGGAAATACTTCAAAATCCCTTGCTAAAAATCTTTTGTGCTATAAGCTCGGTGACTCCCTATTCAAATGAACAAAGAATTTCCATAATAACAGCAGAAAGTCCTCAAAGCTTTACACTTTGAGGACTTGTTGATATCTACGATATTTATGCGGAAAAAGGATCATAAGGTCCGAACGGATCAAATACTTTTTTTCTGCTAAATACAGCGCCCTTATCGATATGTCTGAATACTTTGTCTGTAAATCTGTGTGCTCCGCTGTGACCCGTGCATATAAACTCGATAGGTCTGTTTTGGATATGTTCTGCCAGCTTTTTCAGCGACTTTTTATTTAGTTGAGGATTCTGTGTGAAAAAATCAAAAAAACTGTAGCCGCCTTCAGCATTTACCGCCAGACAATCTCCGGATATAAGGACTTTATTATCTATGATATAGCAGGTATGTCCCTTTGTATGCCCGGGAGTAAAAAACGGTTCTATACTAATGTCATTTATCATGATCGTTTCGTCAGAATGGATTTCACTGACATTATCGGGAAGACTTATCCCTCTGCTCAACTTCAGCAGCCCCATTTTGAACCGCATTTCATCATTTTCAACATCTGTTTTTTCTTCACTTCTTATATAGATGTCAGCTTCCGGGAATATATTCCTTCCTTTCGTATCTATACCGCCTGCATGATCATTGTCAGCATGAGTCAGAAAAACACTCTTCACATTTCGACGATCAATATTTAATGCTGAGAATTCATCATCAATATAAGGATAATTCAGATGTCCGGAATCAAAGGCAATAATCGTACTGCCTTTAAAATACAGCCATATATTCACATCATATTCCCTTATACAAGCAAGGCAGTCACAGATCCTTCCTGTTTCGGTAGGTGAACAATACCCTTTACCTCTGACCATATATCGTTTCAGACGATTGTCAATAAAGTACATAAGGCTCATATCATTTCTGCCGCAGTATACGCTTCTTTCAGACCGCTTATGATGATTTCCGTAAACTCGCCCTGTTTATGTATAGTCAGCGTATTGTTATCAAAGATCACTTCATCCTCATTATAGGGAGCATCAGCTTTTTTCAGCCTGTATCGCCCTGTTGTATACTTTTTTCCTTCTATCATAACATAAGGCTTACCCAGAGTGAAAAGGATACCGTAATCCATTGCCCTCAAAAAAGCGGATATTTTTTCCGCATTCCATTCTGTATCAAGGCGTCCGCCGTTCGGAACGTCCCTGATGAAGTGAAAATCTGTTTTCTCCTGCGGCTGAGGCGAGCCAACAAGCTTGTCATTGATAAAATCATCTGCTATTTCGAGAAAAGCTTCATACGCTGCTTCAGCCTGCAGCTTAAGCAGTCTCATTGAGGTTATTTCTGAATTCAGAGGTATTTCTCTTGTGCACAGCAATTCGCCCTTATCCACATCTGAAGCTATTTTGTGCCATGTTATGCCTGTAACTTTGTCACAGGCATATATGCTCCACGCCTCTGCGTTCATGCCCCTGTGAGCAGGAAGAAGTGCATTATGATAGTTTATTCCCGTGAAATTATCGTTATCAACTATATCTTTCGGGAAAATATAGGTGTTTACCGCACTTATGAGCTTTAAATGTTCTCTGCCGAGTATCTCTCTCAGGCTGCTGCTTATATCATTATCTTCGCAGAAGCTGCGATAGCTGATATTTCTTGCTTCACAAAGCGATTTAACTGATGAATGTCCTGAATAGCTTTTTTCCCAGACGGACACATCATGACCCAATTTCAAAAGGTACTGCGCTATATCAGCTGCAATTGCAGCTGTTCCTATAACAATATATTTTTCTGCCATACGACTTCAGCCAAAGATTTCCTTTCTTGTCGCTTCATCCCATTTGCTTATGTCATACCCCTTCTGGGAGATCAGAGCATATCCTTGCAGCGTCCTACTATGCTGATATTCTCTTTGTCGTAGAAACGGGCAAGATCTCCGGTATACAGCCATCCCTCGCTGTCCATTATCTCAGCGGTCTTTTCTTCGTTATTATAGTAGCCTGCCATTACATATCCTCTTATGGCAAGTTCGCCTATCTCTCCGTGAGGAACAGGCTTTCTGTCTCCGTCAACGATCTTTATCTCAACTCCGGGGATGGGGCGTCAAACTGTATTGCGGCGCACTTCCTCAGAATCACCAGAACGTGTCATTGTAACAACGCTGGTGCCTTCTATAAGGCCATAGGCGTTAAGGAGAGAACAGCCTATACGTTCCTCGATACGCTTTGCGAGCTCAGGACTGCACAGCTAACCAGATACAACTATTTTATTCAGGCCGCTGAAATCAGCAAAGTTGATAGCTCTGCTGTTGAGGAGCATCGTCCACATAGTAGGCTGTGTATGGAAAATACTCTCATTCTTCTTTGATATTTCACGAAGGATATCGTTTGTATTGAAGCTGGATATCATTTTGAAGCGTGAACCTGTGGAGAAGTTGATGAGAAGGCTCAGAAAGCCCTGTGCTGAATATAGGGGTGCTATGGAGAAGGGCTGATCGTTTTTATCTGTCCAGATCTGCTGAGTATAGAGTGATATCTTGGCAATAAGGTCGATGACCTCTGTCTCGGTTATAAGTTTCATTTTGACCTCCTGCTTCAGATATAGAGCGACATAAGAGCCATGCTGACGCCGTTTCCGAATCCGAATATAACGATCTGCTGACCGCTTCCGAGTTTCAGCCTGCCTGATTCAATGTTCTTTGCGATAGCAAGCGGAATGGAAGAACAGCCGATATTTCCGTGATCTCCAATAATATCAACAGTACGTTCTATTGGAAGTCCCAGTATCTCACAGGTCTTAAGAGTCAGATACTTTGTTATCTGATGAGGTATAAACAAGGCAACGTCGTCGATTTTTATATCGAAATTCTTCAATGCCTTTGCGTAGAATTCAGAAGCTCTGGCGAAATTGGTCTTTATCATCTGCTTTGTCTCGTTCTGGAAATAAGCCATTTCAGGCTGATGCGCATAATGTGTTCCGCCTCCCCAAAGTATACCGTCATTCCAGAATTCTGATGAAGTGCGGAACACGCTTTTCAGCCTGTCATTTTCGCTTGTCATTTCTTTTGCGGTAACAACGATAGCTCCACCTGCATCACCGAGAGAGAACGTTGCATTTGCATTTGCGATTTCTTCCGGATCGTTGTATTTCATTCTGAGGTAACGGCTAAGTCTCTCACCTGAGCATATAAGTATGTTTTTGGCTCTGCCTGTCTCGATATACATATTTGCGATCTCAACGCCTGTAAGGAACGCATTGCAGGCATTTTTCAAATCGTAACAATTTGCATTGCAGCAGCCAAGATCTTCACGTATTTTCATTGCAGTAGCAGGCTCAAGAAAATCCGATGTGATAGAGCAAAAGAGAATAAGGTCTATATCCTCCGGTGCAAGACCTGAGGACTCGATAGCCATTTTTCCCGCTCTTACGGCATAATCGGAAGAATCCTCGTCATCTTCCGCAAATCCTCGCTCGTTTACACCGCTGAGAAGTTTTGACATTCCCTTTCTGATATTAAATTTTTCAAATTCCATCATTGATTCGAGTTCCTCGCTTGTTACCTTTCGTTTAGGAACAGAATAACCCGCACCTATGATCTTCAAACAATAATTAGTCATTTACAGTTTCCTTTCGTAGTATAATTGGTGCTATTATAGTATGAATAATGCTGCTGTCAGAGCGGATACACTATTTTGTTAGCACTAACTAATATTAGCACGACTAACAGCTGTGTCAATTATTTTTTCGTTTTTCTCTGTTAAGCACAACTCGGCGTCAGAAAAGTTTATTATATCAGTATAAACTAACACAAAGATTTTTTATGCCCCGTATTTCAATTACATTCATACCGAATAGTCCTTCATTTTTCTCTTGATATAAATAAACAGTATGATTGCAGCAGAAATATAAAAAAGCGTTACCGCCGAAACGATAACGCCTTATTTATAGCAAACGACAAAATGTTTTGGAATTTGCTATTTGCCGATCCGCACGGAGCAAACGTTAATTCGCGTATGTGTGAGGCAATTTAGATCATTTATCATAGTGAACGTCAAATCCTTTTTGACGTTCACTATAATATGCTTTTTATCTTACTGTAAAAGTGCTGACCCTTTCAGATTTCCGAATCTGCTGTCCTATTCAGTTTGATTTTGTATTTCTTAGTTAAGAGCCGTGGGCTTTGAGGAGGACCCTTTTGAAAAAGTCTCCTCCTCAATAATACACTTAAAGCTCCTATATATACATTATATACTTGCCTCTATTGCAAAATGTACATTGTACATTTTGCAGGCTGCAAAGCAGCAACAAAGCCGCACAGCGGCTTTGAAAAGGCAGTTTAAACAGAACGCTCACGGCGCAAGCGCCGTCTGCCGTCAATGACGGCAGACGGCAAAATATCCTAATAGATATTTTGCAATAGCGCGGAGTATAGTTATGTCCGCCCTTTTATTATCATCAGCTTCTGAGCTCTGCTCCGATAGCAGCAAGCGCCTTGAGCACTTTTTTCATTGCGCTGTCAGCCTGCTCGTCAGTGAGAGTGCCGTCGTGCGAGCGCATCGAAATTGAGTACGAAACGCTCTTTTTGCCGCTCTCTATCTGCTTGCCCTTGTAAACGTCAAACAGTGTAACCTTTTCGAGTATCTTTCCGACCGCTCCCTTGATAGCCTTTTCAAGCTCGGCAACGGGAGTCTCGTCGTCGCAGATGATACTCAGATCACGTGTAGTCGCCGGGAACTTAGGCAGCGGCTGATAGGTGATCTTGTCCGCAGCAGCCTCCATGAGCTCGGGGATATTCAGCTTTGCAACGTAGGTCTTGACGCCTATTCCGTATGTTTCCTGAACCTCGGGGTGTATCTCGCCCATGATCCCGAGAGCCTTGCCGTCACGCACGATGACAGCACTTCTGCCGGGGTGGAATGCATATTTTTCGTCAAAAGCGTCGCTGTCGTTTGCACGGACATATTCATAACCTGTTATTTTCAGCTCACCGAGAAGCTGCTCTATCATTCCCTTTAAGGTGTAGAAGTCAGCCTCGCCGCCGTACATTCCCACGGTAAGCCTCTGAGGCTCGTCGGGGAGCGAGTACTCATAGCGGTGCTTTTCATTGCCGCTGTTCGCAAGGATATTTCCGTTGATGAACGGCTTTTCCTCCGCTGCAGGCAGGTACTCCTTGCTTATCTCGAACAGGCAGGCTTTCTCGTTGCGATTATTATAGTTGAACGAGAGTACATCGAGCACTGACGGAATGATCGAAGTGCGCATTACGCTTGTATCCTCGCCGAGAGGATTCACTATCTTCACTGCATTGCGCAGCTTGCTGTCCTCGGGAAGCTTTATCTTGTCAAAATACTTGGGCGAAACGAACGAATAGGTTGCTATCTCATAGCCTCCGAGTGCAACAGCCGCATTTCTCAGGGTGCGGATAAATTTCTGCTCCTCGGTAAATTCTGCTCTTGCAACTCCGCGGAAATCAGTCGAGGGAATGTTGTTGTAGCCGTAGATACGAGCTACCTCCTCTGCAATATCCGCCTTGCACTCGATGTCGATACGGAATGACGGAGCCACCACATTATCTCCTTCAAAAGTGAAGCCGAGCCTTGCAAGGTACTCCTTCATATCCGCCTCGGAGATATTCGTGCCGAGGAAATTATTTATCCAGTCTGTGCTGAACTCCACCTTGGAGGGAGTGTAGTCCGAATGGTCGCAGTCGATGACGGTGTTGAGCACTTCGCCCGCGCCGAGCTCTTCAACGAGCTGGAACGCTCTCTTCAGGCAGATCATCGAGATAAGCGGGTCAACACCCTTTTCGTAGCGTGCAGAGGCGTCGGACTTTAGCTTGAGAGCCTTTGATGTGCGCCTTACCTGAGTTGGCTCAAAGTAAGCCGACTCGAAAACGACAGTCGTTGTATCGTCCATGATACCGCTATATTCTCCGCCCATAACGCCCGCAACAGCAACAGGCTTTTTCTCGTCTGCGATAACGAGCATATCCTCGGTGAGCTCACGCTCAACGCCGTCGAGGGTCATTATCTTTTCGCCGTTTTTCGCATTGCGCACATTTATGTGAGCTCCCTCCACGTAGCGCAGATCAAATGCGTGCATGGGCTGACCGTATTCGAGCATTACGTAGTTTGTGATGTCAACAAAATTATTTATAGGACGAACGCCGCTTGCACGCAGACGCTCTCTCATCCAGCGCGGCGAGGGCTCTATCTTTACGTTTTTAACGATACCTGCACAGTAGCGCTTACACTTTTCCGCATTGTGTATATCCACCTTGAGGAGCTCGTTTATGTCTCCGTTAACGCCCTTGAATTCAGGTGCGGGGATATTCAGCGGCAAATCAAAGGTTGCAGCAGTCTCGCGGGCAAGTCCCGTAACGCTGAGGCAGTCGGGGCGATTGGAGGTTATCTCGAATTCAACAGATGTATCGTTGAGACCGATAGCAGACTGAATGTCCTGACCTATCTCGCATTCCTCCTGCATGATGAAAATGCCGTCCTCTATAGCATAGGGAAAGTCCCTCTTATCCAGACCAAGCTCACCGAGCGAGCAGAGCATTCCGTTGGACTCTACTCCGCGCAGCTTGCCCTTTTTGATCTTTATGCCACCGGGAAGGGTCGAACCGTCAAGAGCTACGGGAACGATATCACCTGCATTTACATTTGAAGCTCCCGTTACTATCTGAATAGGAGCGTCCTTTCCGACCTCGACCTGACAAACAACAAGGTGATCGGAGTTTTCGTGCGGAACTACGGAGAGGAGCTTTCCGACAACGACGTTGGATATCTCCTTGCCCTCGGTCTCATAGCACTCCACCTTTGAGCCGCTCATCGTGAGCGCATGACAGTATTCCTTTATCGGCACATCGGCTTTAACATAGTCGGCGAGCCATTTCATTGATAAATTCATATCATTATTCCTTTCAATTAATATTTTGCTGCTGCTTATCATGTACAGCCGCGGCTGTCGAATTGCAATATTTATAGTATTCCTTCCACTGCTTAACGCTTATTTCAAACAGATATCCGTCCGTATCGGTGATAACAATGAATATACTGTCCTTGATACCGTTTGTACTGTGTATGACGTTCTTGAACTCGCGTATCTCGTCATAGCGGATAAGGAGCTTGTATTTCGGAGCATAGAAGTATTCTTCAAGCAGATAAAAGGTCTTATACTGTACCTGCGAGCCTTCTATTTCGGTATCGAGAGCGGCAAGCTGAGCCTCGCTGAGAGCGTTCAGGCGCTCCTCACGCTTGCGGTTCAGGGCAATATTACCTTTCATTTTTCTTATGCTGAAAAAGGCGTAAACTCCAAGTCCGATTGCAAATGCGAGCGCAAAGCCTATCGCTGATCCAAGGTCCTCGGTGCTTTTCACTCCCAGAAAGCCAAATACACACAAGACTGCCAAGATCAAATAGACCGCCGCGTGTATCGCTATCTCACGCCTTGTATCATTCTTGCAGCGGATAATGTTCCTATACAGCTCGCTGTTCATCAGAACTGATCCAAAAAGCGCACATCGTTCTCATAGAGCAGACGCAGGTCGTTGATGTCATAGCGTCCCATTACCATACGCTCAAGTCCGAGACCAAATGCGAAGCCCGAGTATTTTTCGGGGTCGATACCGCAGTTTTCAAGCACCTTCGGGTGTACCATACCCGCTCCGAGGAGCTCTATATATCCCTCGTCCTTGCACATCGAGCAGCCCTCGCCGCCGCAGTTGAAGCAGCTTATATCCACCTCGCAGCTCGGCTCGGTGAACGGGAAGTGATGCGGACGGAAGCGCAGCTTGCACTCGTTTCCGTAGAGCTTTTTCATGAGCATTTCAAGTGTTCCCTTGAGGTCGCTCATCGTTATGCCCTCGTCAACGACGAGTCCCTCTATCTGATGGAAAAGGGGTGAATGCGTTGCGTCCACCGCGTCGGAGCGGAAAACACGTCCCGGCGAGATTATGCGTATCGGAGGCTTCTGGTTCTCCATAACGTGTACCTGCACCGAAGATGTCTGTGTACGCAGAAGAACGGTCTCGTCCGTACCTTCGATATAGAAGGTATCCTGCGTGTCGCGTGCAGGGTGGTCGGGGGGGAGATTGAGCGCCTCGAAAACGTGATAATCATCGTCTATCTCGGGACCGTCTGCTATCTCAAAGCCCATGCCCATGAATATCTCTCGTATCTCGTTCTCGACCTTTGTGAGCGGGTGGAGCTTGCCGAACGGAGCGTACTTTCCGGGGAGAGTTATGTCGATAGTCTCCTCTTTGAGCTTTGCCTCCTGTGCATTTGCCTTGAGGAAGTTCATTCTCGTGGCGAGAGCCTCCTCAATATCAGCTCTCACCTGATTTGCGAGCTGACCTATAACGGGTCTTTCCTCGGGGGTAAGCTTGCCCATTTGCTTCAGGATAGCAGTGAGCTCGCCCTTTTTGCCGAGGAATTTTATCCTCAGCTCGTCAAGCGCCTTGATATCAGTGCATGATGAGAGCTCTTGCTCTGCCTGAGCCTGAATTTTTTCCAGCTGTTCTTTCATTTTTTCACCTCATAAATAATATTTGCGGCGTAAACCGCCTAATTGTGCCTGCATAAATAAAAAAGCCCTGTCCAACAGGACAAGACATTAAACCTTGCTTATAACCACCCATTGTCAGGAGAGCCGACACTCTCTTGCCTTTAACGCAGACCTACGTCAGAGCCTACCACGCCCGAACCTCGCCGGCACGCTTCCGCCCCGCCCCTCGTGAGTGAACTTCAGCCCGTCTTTTGCCGGAACGCTCGCACCTTACCGTTCCTCTCTGCGGACATATCCCGAACCTACTCTCTCAGTCTCAGGGTTATACACATATTATAAACTTAAAATAAAAAAAAATCAAGTACTTTTATTGAATTATGCTAAATTTTGTGATATTATATTATATATACAGCTTTATATGATGAAAAGTTTGTGTAAAAATTGCCTATAGGCGCTATAAACGGAGCGCTTGCGGCGCAGCGCGCCGCCCGCCGTCCCGGACGGCGGGTTGCAAAATATCTTAATAGATATTTTGCAACAGCGCAGAGTATAATGAAACGGAGATAATTATAATATGGATAATTTTGCAGAACAGCTCGTAAAGCGCAGTGAGACCTCTGCCGACAAAACCAGACGCATACTGACGCTCGCCGTCGGAGTACTTTTCACGATCTCTCTTACCGGACTTGCTCTGCTCCAGCTCACAAGACCGCTCATGGCTCTGCTGGGATTCCTGCTTGCCGTCGCCGCAGGATACGGAACTTATTTCCTCGTTCAGAACTCGTATGTCGAATATGAATACACCTTCACAAACGGTGAGCTCGACGTGGATAAGATAATCGCAAAAAGAAAGCGCTCCGGAATGGTCACGGCAGACATTAAAAAATTCACTGCATTCGGAAAGTATACCGACGGCATGGAGGAAACTGATGACATGACAGTCGTCATTGCCTCCGATAATATCGCCTCGCACGAATATTACGCCGATTTCGAGCATGAGGAATACGGCACCACAAGGCTCATATTCGCTCCCGACGAGCGTATACTGGAGAATATAAAACATACGCTCCCTGCAAAGCTTAAATATGAGCTGAAAGACTGAATCTGCTCATCTGTACACACTGATGCCTGTATTCTGCTGCCGGTCTAATATCTGATCTCTAAATATCTAATTATTAATAAGGAGGTTTTTACAATGAGGGTAGTCACACCAAAGCAAATGTCAAAAATCGAAGACAAGTCTGAAAAGCTGGGAGTCTCTAAAAAACAGCTTATGGAAAATGCCGGAAAGGCTCTTGCCGGTCTTATTGACGATTACTGCCGCAAGGAGGATAATTCCGCGCCCGAGGAAAGGTCTATCGTATTCCTCGCGGGTACCGGAAACAACGGCGGCGACTGCTTTGCCGCTGCGAATATTCTCGTTTACAGAGGCTACAGGATAACGATCATAAATGTCGGAGGAATGCCTTCATCTGAGCTTGCCAAGGAAATGTTCGGGCGCCTGCCCAAGGACAGGATAGAGTTTATTGACGGCTTCAGGAGCGGAAACGTCGAGGCGGCTATTGAGGCCGCAGAGCTCGATTATATGACCCTTCCCCAGGCTAAAAGCCTCGAAGCTCAGGCTAAAAAGAACCTTAATCCGCTTGATACTATACTCCTTCAGGAAAAACGCCGAATGGGTCTTGTTAAGGGAGCTATCCTCTGCGCCAACGTCATAGTTGACGGTGTTTTCGGTACGGGCTTCCACGGATCGCTCGATAAGGACATAATCGGTATGTTCGGAATAGGTACGAGTGCTTACAAGATAGCCGTAGACGTCCCCAGCGGAGGCAACTGCACTTCCGGTACTATAACTCCGGGAGTTTTCAAGGCGGACGAGACTATCACCTTCGGCTTCCTAAAATCCGGAATGACCCAGTATCCGCTCAAAAAATACTGCGGCAGGATAACCGTCGCAGATATAGGTATCCCCCCGAAAGCTTGCGAGGTCATTGAAAGAGAAAGAAAGTATTATCGTATCGAGCGCAATCAGTTCCCCAGCTTTCCGCCCAAGCGCGAAAAGGACGCTCATAAGGGGATATTCGGCAATGTACTCGTTATCGCCGGAAGCTCATCTATGCGCGGTGCGGCAGCTTTTGCAGCTCTGGGTGCTCTCAGGAGCGGCGCAGGCAAGGTCCGCATAGCTTCCGTTGAAAAGTGTATAGATACCGTTTCTGTACTCGTCCCGGAGGCTACTTACCTTGAGCTTGAATGCGATGATTACGGATTCATGCTCTACGACCCGAATCTTCAGCTCCTGCAAACAGCTATGAAGACCGCAGACGCTGTAGTCATCGGCTGCGGCATGGGAGTTACTCCCGATACGGTAGCGCTGACAAAATTCGTGGTGCAGAATGCAAAATGCCCCGTAATTATTGACGCAGATGGAATAAATTGTATAGCTGCGGACATAGATATTTTATTAAAGAAGCAGACAGATGTGATAATCACTCCTCACGTCGGGGAAATGGCAAGTCTGCTCAACTGCGAGAACTCAATGGTAGCCGATAACCGCATCGTTTCTGCCGAAAAATATGCCGAGCAGTACGACATAACAGTCGTTCTCAAGGGCGCGGGAACGATAATTGCCGACAGCCGGACTACTGCTGCCAACCACACCGGCAACGCCGGCATGAGCTGCGGAGGAAGCGGCGATGTCCTCGCAGGCGTGATAGGTTCAGCCGTCGCACAGGGCTGCGAAGTGTTCGACAGCGCCTGTGCAGGAGTTTATATACATGGACTTGCAGGCGACGCTGCTGCCGAAAAGCTCGGCATGGAGGCTATGCTCCCAAGAGATATAATCGACTGCCTGTCAGATTCGTTCAGGATACTCAAAGAAAAGATGAACTCAAAGTAATAGCGCCAGCGCCCGCGCTGCATAAAGTAAAGGTCGTATAAAGTCATAAAAGATCAATGATTGGAGAAGATTTTATGAAAAGACTTATCACACTGACCTTTACCATCATAGCCGTACTCTGTCTTACGGCGTGCTCCGTCCCGATGAAAAATGATACCTCGCGAAAAAACGGGCTCAACTGCGCTTTTCAGTCCGAGGTCAGCGTCGTCATCGAAAAGCTCGAAGCAAACGGAACTCTCAGGCGCTTCGGCAACGGCGTGTGGGACATCGAATTCAGTTCGCCCAACTCGCTCAGCGGCGTTAAGCTCGAATTCAACGAGAGCAGCGTTACTGCTTCTTATAAAGGACTAAGCTTTTCCGTGCCGCAGTCGGCTCTTCCCGTAAAGGCGATGATGCTCAATCTCATAAAAGCCGTGGACGACAACGCAAGGCTCGATGAACTCAAGGGCGAAGAGGACGGCGAGCTGCTGAAAATAAGCGGAGAGCTTGAGGGCGGAGAATATATTCTCTCAGTCGATAAGAACGGCTCGCCAAGCTGCTTTGAAATGCCAAATAATCAGCTCACGATAACCTTCCTCGGGCCCAGCGTTATCGGGGAAAGCTCTGACGGGAATACGGAAGTCTCCGAAGAAACAACAACAGCAGAAGCTCCCTCTGAGGAAACAACTTCAGCAGAAGAGACTGCGTCTTCCGAAACTGAATAGCACAGGTAAAAAAGCCCCGTAACTGCACGTTACGAGGCTTTTTGCGTATTATCGATAATTGCGGCAGCGATTCATGATATGATCGCTTCCTTCATGCTCTTGACATACTCACCTACATAAGGTGCAGCGTCTCTGCCGTACTGCTCGAGAATGCGGATTATCGCCGAGCCGACAATAGCTCCGTCCGACAGACCTGCCATTTTCGCAGCCTGCTCGGGCTTTGAGATACCAAAGCCCACGGCGCACGGAATATTGGTGTTTTCCCTTATTACTTTCACTATCTCTCCGATATCTGTGCTTATCTCGCTTCTTACACCTGTAACTCCGAGGCTCGAAACTATGTAGATGAAGCCCTCAGCCTCCTTCGCTATCATAGCTATCCTGTTTTCAGAGGTGGGAGCGATGAGCGAAATGAGATCAACTCCGTACTGCTTTGCAACTGCCGAAAATTCGTCCTTTTCCTCGAACGGAAGATCGGGCAGGATAACTCCGTCCACGCCCGCCTCGCAGCAGCGTGCCATGAAGCGCTCCGCATCGTATGAGTACACAACATTGGCATAAGTCATGAATACGAGCGGTATCTTAACATCGCGGCGAAGCTCCTTGACGAGCTCGAAAACCTTGTCCGTGGTGACTCCGCCCGCAAGAGCGCGGATATTTGCACCCTGTATAACGGGTCCCTCCGCAGTCGGATCTGAAAAAGGAATGCCGAGCTCGATCAGGTCTGCACCGTTCTCGGCAGCCGCGCGGACTACCTTGGCGGTAGTCTCAAGATCGGGATCTCCGCAGGTTATGAACGGAATGAACGCCTTGCCGTTTGCAAAGGCAGATCTGATATTACTCATAGATATCCTCCCCTCTGTAGCGTGCTATAGCAGCGCAGTCCTTATCGCCCCTGCCCGATACGGTGATGATTATTATCTTGTCCTTGCCCATTGTCGGCGCAAGCTTCATCGCGTATGCAACTGCGTGAGCCGATTCTATTGCGGGGATTATGCCCTCAGTGCGCGAAAGGAACTCGAATGCGTTTACGGCTTCGTCGTCGGTAACAGGTACATACTCCGCTCTGCCTATGTCGTGAAGATATGCATGCTCGGGACCTACTCCCGGGTAGTCAAGTCCTGCTGAGATAGAGTAAACGGGCGCTATCTGACCGTATTCGTCCTGACAGAAATACGACTTCATGCCGTGGAAAATACCTATCCTGCCCGTGTTTACAGTCGCGGCGGTCTCAAAGGTGTCTATTCCCCTGCCCGCAGCCTCGCAGCCGATGAGCCTTACGCCCTCGTCGGGGATAAAATGATAGAAGCTGCCTATTGAGTTGGAGCCTCCGCCAACGCACGCGATGACCGCATCGGGCAGTCTGCCCTCCTTTTCAAGTATCTGAGCTCTTGCCTCACGCGAGATGACCGCCTGAAAATCGCGGACTATCGTCGGGAACGGGTGAGGTCCCATGACAGAACCAAGGCAGTAGTGCGTGTCGTCGATACGAGAAGTCCATTCTCTCATAGCCTCCGAAACAGCGTCCTTAAGTGTAGCTGTACCTGTTTTTACCGGTATGACCTCTGAACCGAGAAGCTTCATGCGGTAAACATTCAGTGCCTGACGCTTTGTATCCTCCTCGCCCATGAATACAACGCACTCCATATCAAGCAGAGCAGCGGCAGTCGCAGTAGCAACTCCGTGCTGACCGGCTCCTGTCTCGGCAATAAGTCTGGTCTTGCCCATTTTCTTTGCAAGCAGTGCCTGTCCGAGTACGTTGTTTATCTTGTGCGAGCCCGTGTGGTTGAGATCCTCGCGCTTGAGGTATATCTTAGCTCCGCCGAGCTCACGGGTGAGCTTTTCCGCATAGTAAAGCAGCGACGGTCTGCCTGCATAACTGTTGAAGAGCTCTGTGAGCTCGCGGTTAAAATCGGGGTCGTCCTTGCAGCGGTTATAAGCATTTTCAAGCTCTATGACCGCATTCATCAGCGTTTCGGGGATATACTGTCCGCCGTGGACGCCGAATCTGCCCTTTGATTGTGACATATTATCATTCCTTCCATAGATGTATCTCAACTCCGTAGCTCCTTAAAAGGGACATCGTCTGTTCAGGAGCCCATGCATAGTGTTTATTCAGAACAGCTCTCCGCGTACTGCTTCCACAAAGGCATTCATCTTGTCAAAGTCCTTCGCTCCGTCGGTCTCAAGCGACGAGCTCGCGTCAACGGCATACGGCGAGAGCTGTTCCACCGCCTCCGCAGCATTTTCGGGAGATATCCCTCCTGCAAGAAAATACGGACGGTTGAGTCCTCTTATCAGCGACCAGTCGAAGGTCTTTCCCGTACCTGCCCCCGAATCGAGCAGCACAAAATCCGCGTCCGACATTACGGCATTCTCAATGTCGTAGCTGCTTATTATCCTGAAAGCCTGTATTATCGGCACCTCAATGAGCTCGCGCAGTCTTGAGATAAAGCGGTTATTCTCGCTTCCATGAAGCTGTACGATGTCGATGACCTCATTCTTCACGAGCTCAGCGATCTTCTCAGGCTCTTCGTCCACAAAAACTCCAACCGCAGCGATACGGTAGTCAAGCTGCTCTCTGAGCTTTGCGGCAGTCTCGGGAGAGACGTATCTTTTGCTTTTCTGAGCAAAAATGAAGCCAATAAACTCGGGCTTTACGTCGTTTGCGTATTCTATATCCTCCATGCGGCTGAGTCCGCACATTTTTATCTTAGTCATGCTATCCCCCTCAATTGCGCAAGCTTGGTTGTTTTATTCTCTGCGCGCATGAGCGTTTCACCGATGAGCACGGCGTCCGCACCCGCCTCGCGCAGAAGCGCTATATCCTCTGCACTCTTTACGCCGCTCTCGGATACGAAAAGTATCCCGGGCGGCACGAGCTCGCGCATTCTGCGGCTGTTGCCGGTATCGACGGAAAAATCCTTCAAATTGCGGTTGTTCACGCCGATAAGACGAGCTCCGCACTCCACAGCAGACTTCACCTCCGCCTCGTCGTGAGCCTCGACAAGCGCCGAAAGCCCCAGAGAGTCGCACACGTCAATGTAGTCCTTGACCTGCTGCGTCGTGAGTATCGAGCATATCAGCAGAACTGCCTTTGCGCCGAGCAGCTTCGCTTCGTATATCATGTATTCGTCTACCGTGAAATCCTTGCGTATGCACGGTATGGCAACGCTTTCTGCTATTTCACGGAGGTACTCATCACTTCCCAGAAACCATTTCGGTTCTGTGAGAACAGAAATGCAGTCTGCGCCCGCTGCCTCATAGTCCTTGGCTATCTGCAAATACGGGAAGTCCTCCGCGATGATACCCTTCGAGGGTGACGCCTTTTTGCACTCGCAGATGAACGCGATATCGGGGTTGTTTTTTATTGCAGCCTCAAACTCAAAACTCCCTTTCGGCAAGGACTGCGCGAGGCTTTTTATCTCGTCGGCAGAAAGCCTTTCCTTTGCCGCAGCAACTCGCTCGCGGGCGTGGTCTGCAAGCTTATCGAGTATGGTCATGGCTCACCTCAGTTGGACAGTGCAACGAATTTGTCGAGTGCTTCGAGCGCCTTGCCCGAGTCGATGAGCTGCGCTGCGCTCTTAACACCTTCCTCTATCGAGTCAGCCTTTCCGCCGACGTAGATCGCCGCACCTGCATTCAGAAGAACGGTATTTCTCTTGTGTCCCTGTATCTCACCGCTGAGTATACCGCGCGTAGTAGCGGCATTTTCCTGCGGAGTTCCGCCGAGGAGGTCGTCCTTTGTGCAGCGCTCGAAGCCGAACTGCTCGGGAGTTATCTCATAATTCTTCATCCAGCCGTCCTTGTACTCGCATACTGCGGTGGGAGCGCTGAGCGAGATCTCGTCAAGCTTATCCGTGCCGAAAACGACCATTCCCCTCTTTGATCCGAGCTTCATGAGTACCTCCGCAACCGGCTCAAGCAGCGAGCGGTCGTATACTCCGAGGAGGTGATACTTCGGATAAGCGGGGTTCGTAAGAGGTCCGAGGATATTGAACACCGTCCTGATACCGAGCTCCTTTCTGATAGGACCCACGTACTTCATTGAGGTATGATACTTCTGCGCGAAGAAGAAGCAGAAGCCTACTTTTTCAAGGAGTTCACGACACTTATCGGGCTCAAGGCTGATGTTTGCTCCGAGTGCTTCAAGACAGTCTGCTGTACCGCTGAGGGACGAGGCAGCGCGGTTTCCGTGCTTTGCCACGAGTACGCCCGAGGCTGCGATAACGAATGCCGACGTTGTGGAGATGTTGAAGCTGTGCGCATTATCTCCGCCCGTTCCTACTATCTCAAGAAGATCAAGGTCGCTCTCGAACTTTGTTGCAGCGTCGCGCATTGCCGCGGCACAACCGGTTATCTCGTCAATAGTTTCCGCCTTTGTGCTCTTTGTTGAGAGAGCCGCAAGGAACGCCGCGTTCTGCGTAGGCGTGGTCTGACCGGACATTATCTCGCTGATAACGGCATATGCTTCGTCGTATGTCAGATCCTGCTTGTCAACGATTTTTACTATCGCTTCTTTTATCATGGTAAATACCTCCTGATTATAAATAACTTGAATAGTATACCTTGAAAGGGATTCCAAAGGGTTCACAATCCTTTGGTCGGGGTCATGAGGCAGACAGCCCCATGCAGAGTGCGGGACAGAGTCTCACATTAACAAAGCGCTCCGCAAAAGCTGCACATTTACTTACCAGCTATTTTCAGCAGCTTGCCGGCGCCGCGCTGAAAACTCATATCAGCCCTCGATGAAGTTGCGAAGCATTATCCTGCCGCACGGAGTCATTATCGACTCGGGGTGGAACTGCACTCCGTATATCGGGAACTGCTTATGCTGAACCGCCATTATCTCGCCGTCGTCCGCGACCGCCGTCACCTCAAAGCAGTCGGGAATGGTGTCCGCTTTAGCCGCAAGCGAGTGGTATCTCGCCACGGGAGCGCCCGCGTCAATACCCCTGAATATCAGGGAGTCTCCCTGAAAGCTGATGATGGACTGCTTGCCGTGCATGAGCTTTTTCGCGTATGTGACCTGAGCCCCGTAAGCCGCACATATCGCCTGATGTCCGAGACATACGCCAAGTGTCGGGATCTTTTGCGCGACCGTTTTTGCTGCCTCGACTATAATTCCTGCGTCCTCGGGTCTGCCGGGTCCGGGCGAAAGGATAATGCGGTCGGGAGCGAGCTGCTCTATCTCGGAAACGGTCATCTCGTCGTTGCGAATGACCTTTATATCGGGGCATATCTCGCCCACAAGCTGATAGAGATTGTATGAAAAGCTGTCGTAATTGTCGATGAGAAGTATCATTCGTCCGCCTCCTCTGCCATTTTCAGCGCATTGACAACAGCTGCTGCTTTGTTTATGCACTCCTGATATTCCTTTTCCGGCACGGAATCTGCAACGATACCTGCACCGCTGCGCACGAACACCTTGCCGTTCTTCTTGTAGGCAATGCGTATGGCAATGCAGGTGTCAAGGTTGCCTGTGAAGTCGATGTAGCCGATAGCGCCGCCGTAAATTCCGCGCTTGTTATTTTCAAGCTCTGCAATGAGCTGACAGGCTCTTATTTTTGGCGCTCCCGAGAGAGTGCCTGCCGGGAGCACCGCGCTCACCGCGTCAAGTCCGTCGAACTCCTCACGTATCTCTCCGCGAACAGTCGAGCCTATGTGCATAACGTGCGAATAGCGCTCTATGCTGTGGAGTTTTTCCACCTGAACCGTACCGAATTTGCTTATTTTTCCGAGGTCGTTTCTGCCGAGATCGACGAGCATATTGTGCTCGGCAAGTTCCTTTTCATCGGCAAGAAGTCCTGCCTCGAGCTCCTTGTCCTCCGCCTCGGTCTTACCGCGCGGACGGGTTCCAGCAAGCGGGAATGTATGCAGCACGCCGTTCTCGAGCTTCACGAGGGTCTCAGGAGAGGCTCCTGCGATCTCAACATCAGTTCCCGAAAAATAGAACATATAAGGCGAAGGGTTTATAGTTCTCAGCACTCTGTAGGTATTGAGCAGACTGCCCTCAAAGCCTGCACTGAGGCGGTTCGAGAGGACTATCTGGAATATATCGCCTTCGCGGATATGGTGCTTTGCGCGCTCGACCATATCGCAATAACGCTCCTTGTCAAAGAGCGCCGTGACCTCGCTCGTAAGGTGTCCCGCAGGCTCTTTTTTGCGGCTGCCGCTGCGCAGGAGCTCTGCGAGCTGTTTGAGTTCAAGCTTTGCCTTGTTGTAGCCTGTTTCGGGATCATCAAGGCTCATGTTCGCAATGAGGATTATTTTCTGGCGGAAGTTATCGAATGCGATGACCTTGTCAAACAGCATCAGGTCCACGTCCTTGAAGTTCTCGGTATCCTCTGTCTCGATCCGCAGTGTTTTCTCGGAATAAGCGAGGAAATCATATGAGAAGTAGCCGACAAGTCCGCCCGTAAACGACGGTAAATACTCAAATTTGGGGCTTCGGTACTGTGAGAGTATCTGTCTTATCTGAACGCTCGGGTCGTCGGTCTCCATCTCGACGCCGCCTATTTTCAGTTTTCTTCCCGCTGCAGTTATCTGCGTTTTCGGGTCGAAGCCGAGGAAGGTATACCTGCCCCATTTTTCCTTATCTGCAACAGATTCCAGCATATAGCAGTGTGTCGAGACGTTTTTCAGTATCATGATAGCCTCGATAGGTGTACAGATGTCCGACAATATCTCACAGCTCACGGGCATGATGTCGTATTTGCCGCTTTTGGCAAGCTCTGCCGCCGTTTCAATTCCGGGTAAAAATTTCATAACGCACCTCCGTATTTTCTGCCGAAAACAAAAAATCCCCGACAGATAACATTGATCTGTCAAGGACGAATAAGCATATCCGTGGTACCACCTTGATTCGCGGCACAATACCGCGCACTTAGCAGGATACAAACATATCCCCGGCGCTTAACGCGCGTCACTACGTTGCAGAATACTCCGATCAGAAGTTAGAGGTTAGAGGTTGAGGTTACAAGTCCTTACCCAGACTCTCCTTTGCTCCTCGCTTGCTTCTCATCGTTTGACTGCACCCTCAGCGGTCCATTTGATGACTTGTTTTTCACCCGATTCACAGCACCGCGGGCTCTCTGTGGAAGCATTGTCACCTTTATCTCCGCTTCAACGGTTTTATATTAATATAGCCTTACTATATCACAAAATTTCGGATTTGTCAAGACCTTTGTGCAAATTTGCAAAACAAAAATATCCCACCCGTAAAGGTGGGATATCCGCATTTATCCTCGGGAAGCGAGGCGGAGCAGGCACAGTCGTGCCCATTCAATTACTTTTGTACCGACTGCTCGGCATAGTATGTAAGTATTGCGGAGGCGTCCCTGCCGTCAACGACCTCGTTCTGATCCCAGTCGGCATTGAGCAGAGCCTGAGTGCCCGTTATAACGCCCGGCTTATTTGCTGAAATGAGAGCATAATGAGTAAGCACCATTGAGGCATCGCGCCCGTCAACTATCTCATTTCCGCCAACGTCGCCAAGGATATCACTGAACGGTGCTTCACCAAGGGACTCAAAATTATATTCGTATTTTTCCGCATAAGCCTGCGCGGTAGAATTTTCATAGCCATAAATTGTGCCATTGAAGTCATATAGCCCGATCAGATCGTTATATCCGCTGCATATTGTAGTTCTCGCCTCATATATCTGGCTATCCGGATTCTGTATGGTTATAGATTCAAGGTTATAGCAGCCACAAAAAGCATAATCGCCAATTCTTGTAACCGAATCCGGGATATTTATTGATGTAAGGCTTGAGCAGCCGGAAAAAGCATCGTTACCTATGCTCGTAACGGAATCGGGAATAGTTAGTGATGTAAGGCTTGAGCAGTTCCAAAAGGCGTAATTGCCAATGCTTGTAACGGAATCGGGAATGTTTATTGATTCGAGGTTATAGCAGTAATAAAAAGCGTAATTGCCAATGCACGTAACGGAATCGGGGATAGTTATTGATGCAAGATTAGAGCAGTACTCAAAGGCGTAATCGCCAATGCTCGTAACGCCATCCTCGATAATGACCGCTTTGATAGCGCCTCTATAATAAAATGGCGAACTGTGAGATGAATAATTCTCCATATCTCCCGTGCCGCTGATAGTAAGCGTACCCTCGTCATCGAGAGTCCATGTAAGGTTTTCGCCGCAGGTGCCCGACTCCGCCGCGCTTGCAACTATAGCCATATCGGGTGCGTAATCGCTGAACGCAGGCAAAGCTCCGCCCAAAATACACAATGAAAGCACCGCCGCAATGATTTTTTCATCACAATCCCTCCTTTTCAGCGTTTTCAACACTGAATGTTTAGTAGATTGTAACAAAAAATCAAAAGAATTTCAAGTGTTTTTATCATTACGGAATTTCTTTCTCCGATATGCACAAAACGCAGGATCTACCATGTTAAAAACGCTGAATCACCTTGCAGAAGAACCATTTTCATAAGCTGTGCATATAATGAATCGTACCGCATTTCACGCTGAACTGTGCGGTCTGCGGAAGTCAGGGGTGATACTTTTGAAGGTATGTGTATTTGAAATGCCCTCTTACACCTACGCCGTTAAGGGCGAAAAGCTCCTGAGATCAAGAGGGTATACCTGCAAGATAAAAAGAAAAGATAACAGCTCTGCCGGAGGCTGCGGATTTGTGCTCCATGTGAGCGAACGCTGCCGCAGTGCCGCAGAGATACTCGATAATTACTCTATCCCGTATACGTTCAGGGTCTACGGAGGTGGCTGATATGATCGTAAATTTCGACAACGCCGCCACGACCTACCCGAAGCCCGAAGCTGTCCGCAGAGCAGCGGCAGAGGCTATCGAAAAATACGGAGGAAATGCCGGAAGGGGCGGCCATGCGCTCGCTATGCGCACTTCGGAGGCTTTATATTCGGCAAGAGAAGCTGCCGCCCGTTTCTTTGGTGCTGAGCCCGAAAACACCGTCTTTGCACTCAACTGCACTCATGCACTGAATATGGCGATACAAGGCGTCATGAATCACGGCGGTCATATGATAATAAGCAGCCTTGAGCACAACGCTTCGGCAAGACCTGCCGCCGCTCTTGCGGCAAAAAAGCTCATAACGCTCTCTGTCGCGGAGGTCTTCCCCGACGACGACAGAACAGCAGAAAGCTTCCGCTCGCTTATCAGAAGCGATACAAAAGCGATAGTCTGCACGCTCGCAAGCAACGTTACGGGACAGCTGCTTCCATACAAAAGGATAGCAGCTCTCTGCCGCAGCCGCGGTATCTGCTTCATCGCGGACGGAGCTCAGGCTTGCGGCGTGATAGATGTAAAGCTCAGCGACGGTATAAATATACTGTGCACCTCAGGTCATAAGGGACTATACGGCATTACGGGCACAGGTCTGCTCTTATCTGACGGACAGTTTCCTATCTTTCCCATCATTCAGGGCGGTACGGGAAGCCGCTCGCAGAGCCTTATCCAGCCGGATTTCCTGCCGGACGCTCTCGAGAGCGGTACTCCGCCGATAATAGGCGCTATGACAATAAAGGCAGGAATAGGATTCATCGAAAAAAGCGGAATGCAAAACATCTTTTCCCATGAAGATATGATATGCCGCCGGTTCATATCCGAGCTTGAAAAAAGCAGCAATATAACGATATACAGAGACGAAACGGCGCGGTATGCACCAATAGTCTCGTTCAATATAGATAATATACCATCGGAAAGAGCAGCCGAGGTGCTCGCGGAGCGCGGCTACTGCCTGCGCGCGGGCTTCCACTGCGCCGCTCTCGCGCACGCTCAGCTCGGGACGAAAAACGGCACTATCCGCTTTGCACCTTCGATTTTCAGCAAGGCGACGGACGCTGCGGCGCTTGCTTCATATGTCAGAAACGTGAAAAATTTTGGAAAAGACTAAGAAAACTATTGAAATTATCTGAAATTGTGGTACAATATTATTATGCGGTATTGCGCAGTCAGCAATGAGGGCTATGTCCCTCATACATAATACAGCTGTTAACGGTCAGTCATCAGCGCTTGGATCTATGCATCATATCCCGCAGCTTAATGACTGATACCGATCACCAATAACTAATATTCGGAAGGAAGTGAGAGATATGTCGCTGCACGATCTTAAAGACTCACTTATCAGCGTAATAAGCACCCTCGAACCTATCGACGCCGTTGATATCATCATACTTACATATCTTATATACCTCTTGCTCAAGCTTATCAGAGAAACACGTGCAGGACAGCTCGCCAAAGGTATCCTTATCCTCATTGCCGGCTACTTTGTCAGCAAATATATAGGACTTAAAACAATTACTTATATTCTCCAGAATATGCTCAGCTTCGGCGTGCTCGCTATAATCATTCTCTTTCAGCCGGAACTGCGCCGAGCTCTCGAAAAAGCGGGCAGAACAAAATTCGGTGTGCGCCTGTTCGGTCTGGGCCAGAATGCCGACGAGCTCAAATCCAAGTGGGAGCCCGCGATCGAGGCTATCTGCGATTCCTGTGTAGAGCTTTCGGCAACTTGTACGGGCGCTCTCATCGTCGTTGAACGTCAGGTCCGCCTCGGCGAGCAAATAGAGACCGGAACCGTCCTCAATGCCGTCCCGAGCAAGGAAGTCTTCGGGAATATATTCTACCCCAAAACTCCTCTCCACGACGGAGCTGTTATCATGCGCGACGGCAAGATACTCGCCGCCGCCTGCTTTCTGCCAAAGCCCCAGAAGGACGAGCTCATCAACAAAAAGCTCGGTTCACGCCACAGAGCTGCTATCGGTATGAGCGAAAATTCCGATGCGATAGTAATAGTAGTCTCAGAGGAGACCGGTCAGATCTCTGTTGCAATGAACGGTGTTCTCACAAGAGATTATACACACGAAAAACTCAGAAAGCTCCTTGAGGAGGAAATATTCGAAGATACTACCGATATATCGATTTCCGGCAGGAAATGGTTCTCCTCCCGCTCTGAAAGGAGGAATAAAAAATGAGCTTATTCAAGCACAAAGCCAAGGAATCAAAGGGAAGCCTTTCGCTGATAATCATTTCCGCAATTCTCGCCATACTGGTATGGTTCATCGTTGCAATGACGCTTTATCCCTCAATACCCAAAACCATTGTCAATATACCGCTCGTTTACGATATAAGCGGTACATCAGCTGCCGACAGCGGTCTGAGCGTCATTTCGTGTGACGTAGATACCGTTGATGTTCAGGTGGTCGGCAGCCGTACACAGATAGGTAATCTCAACGCAGAAAACCTCGTCGCCTATGTGGATTATGAAAATGTTACAACCACAGGCAATAAAACTCTTTCTATCAAGGTGAGAAGCGACAGCGGCATAAACTACGAGGTAAAGTCCATCACGCCTTCTACTGCTTCTGTGGAGCTCGATAAATATGATACCCTGCCGTTCAGCGTATCGCCCAAAACCCCAAACATCACCTATGCCGACGGCAAGACCATAGACCCCGACGAGTTCACCTGCGAACCCGATACCATAAACATCACCGGTCCTTCCGCTCAGCTAAGCAAGATAGCTACGGTAAATGCCGTCTCTCAACGCACTATGACGCTCGACTCCTCATATACACTCACAAGCGACGAGATACAGCTTTTCTCAGAGGACGGAACACAGATCGACACTTCTATATTCCAGTTCGATACTTCCAGCTTCACTATCAATATCCCCGTGCTTACGCAAAAAACCGTAACGCCCGTTGTACAGATACTCAACGCTCCCGCCGATTTCGACCAGAGCTGTCTGAGCTTCACGATGTCAGTGGATTCAATAACCATCGCCTCCAATAACAGCCTCTCAGAGATCCCCGATACGCTTGATATAGGAAAGATCCCTCTTAGCGACCTCGATATAGGATACTCTAACAGCTTCGATATAAGCAGCGTCCTCGAAGCAAGCGGCATGATCAATAAATCAGGTATAGATTCCATAACCGTCACGCTCAACGACGAAGGGCTTGCCAAGAAGGATATCACGCTCGATAACAGCAGTATACACCTGAGCAATACCCCAACGGACAATTACGATTATACGATCCTTACCCAAAAGCTCACCATATCGGTAGTGGGACCGGAGGACATAGTCTCAGAGCTTACGGCAAACGATTTTTCAGCAGACGCAAACCTCCTCAATGCCGACACTTCACAGGATCAGTTCAATTATGATGTGACCGTTTCATGTATCAATCATGATAATGTATGGGCTGTCACAAAGGCAAAGGTTTCGATACAAAAGACCTTGAAGGAAAGCGTTACCACCACCACGGAGAGCAGCTCATCACAGACTACGACAACAACATACCGATAATCTCAAATAACCGGCATATAATGCCGGTTATTTTTTTACAGCAAGTTATACCGTTCGCGATTTATACAAAATGTTCTCCACATCAACCGTGTTTTCGTTGCTTTATCACTAAACGTTAACAATTTGTTAACAAATGCCTTGGCGAATAGTGGTATAATTATATACACATGTAAAAGGTGCTCATGAAAATTTTGATTTATGAAAGGATGATATATCATGGTAACATCTATCTCAAGCAGGATCAGGGCGTCTGTTGTCAGCATCGCTATGGCAGCTACGGCTATCCCTGCATATGCGGTAACAATGCCCGCTACAGCAGCAGTTTCACCTGCGGCAATATCTGCGGCAGCTAAAACAGCCGGCACAACAATGGCGGTCGATGATTCCGTTAGCGGAACCTTCCCTGCAACAGGCGCTACAAGCATCACCTTCACCATAGAGTCCGACTATGAAGGACAGAGCTTCTCCTACGGTCTCGGCGTCGAGCTTGCCTCTTCACCATACTGGACCGAGCATAACGCAGAGGGCGGCTGGGACGCAGACGGCGAAGGCTATGCTGTAAAGCTCGTCAAAGGCTCGAATACTATCACTGTTGACCTCTCTGACCTCGACATCAAGGCCGGAGGAGAATACCAGTTCAGATGCTACTACAGCGCCCACTGGGATAACAGCGTAAGCGATATGGTGAATAATTCCGTTACGCTCACAGGCGTTACATTCAACGGTTCTGCGACCGACCCGGACGATCCCGACGACCCCGATACTCCCACAGATATCGTAAAGAACAACAAAAAGAGCGGTTCGTGGAGCTTCACCGACAATAATGACGGTACTGCTACTATCACAGCCACGGTTTCTAAGCAGCTCGAGGATCTCGATTATCTCCTCACGCTCGGCTACGATGAGGATTACTATGCGGAAAATCCCGATGAGCTTACCGACGACGCTCCGACAAACAGCCATAAGTTCAAGTATGCCGACTTCGGGCTCACTTCCATGAACGGAGTTACAATTGAATCGCTTTCCGTCGTATGCGAATCCGATACAGACCTCGACGTATTTATGTACGGCGGCGGTATGAACGTTAAGTATAAGTCCGATTCGGATACGGAATACGCAAAAAGCCTTGCAGGTATCGAGGGCAAAGAAACCGCCGGATACTGGTATAATGATATGGGTGAGGATGACATCGCAGAGTATGAAGATCTGGGCGTAGAATTCCTCATCGATGATATCGGTACAGGCTATACTCTCGAAAGTGCAGGCACTTACATCGAAGCTTACTGGGAAATGCCCGCAAGTGTTCAGGCGGATCAGGGAGATTCAACAACCGACGGCATCTCGTTCCAGTTCTGGTACGGCACAGAAGCTGCCGAAGAATATACACCTCTCGAAATGGGCGATTCTGTAACTCTTACAAGCGCTGTTCTCACTTATACTATCGAAAAGACAGTCCCCTACACAAGCTCTATCAAGACAGCGCTGAGCAACGTTACTATCGACTGCACAGACGAGACAAAGAACAGTCTCGAAATAGATTATGCAGACCTCGGAATAGAAGAGGATATGGACGTTTATGCTATCCGCTTTGACGTATCGGCTTCGGGCGATATCGGCAAGAAGCTCGTTTACAACACCGGTACAGGCACTACAGATAAGGCTAATGGCTACTGGTATCAGGAGGATACCGATTTCGTCGTTCTTGAGCCCGGCAGCTCCGCAGAGATAATGTGGATAATCCCCGACAAGGCAGCGGGAACGGACGCTGAATCCAACCTCATCAACCCCGAGGGCAAGGTTTACCTCGGCTATTATTACGGCGAGGCCGGCACTATAACAGTTGATAATATCGAGGTCTATTACGATATACCTGAAACTACCACTACAACTACTACGACAACTACCACCACCACCACAACTACAACTACAACTACTACCACCACTACTACATATCCAAATCTCGAAGTTACCCTCTGGGGCGATGCTAATGTAGACGGCAAGGTAGATATGTCTGACGCAGTTCTCATTCTCCAGTCGCTCGCAAGCCCTGACAAGTTCGGTGTCAACGGTTCTGATTCCAATCACATCACAGAGCAGGGTAAGATCAACGGCGACGTTTACGATAACGGTTCCGGCATCACAGCTCAGGACGCCGGTTCTATCCAGAAGTTCACAATAAAGCTTATAACTGAGCTCCCCGAGTCATAAGAATAAAAAATATCTGCTCCTGCGGTATTATCCGCAGGAGCATTTTCTATATGAAAACAGCCGTCCGATAAGGAGATCCCTCCGCCCGAGAGCGATACGCCTTTGTCTGAAAGCTATTCACGGGACTTTTAGCCACTTCCGGACGGCGCATATCATATTGCTGCTTACATTATTTTATGCAGAAAATCCTGTTTTGCAACAAAGAAATTTATTCCTCGAACTGTATCGGCTCGGCAGCGCGGGCTGCGCACTGTCATAAATGTGTAACTGAAATAAAACATTTCGTAAGCAAATTACTGCCAAACTGTATTAAAACCGAAATCACCCTGTTATTGCATATTCTGCCCCGAAAGGGTATAATATAATCACAGCAAGGATAAAAGCTGAATAATAAACTCCTATAATTCCTTTTTATTTTCCTAACCGCTTCAACGCCGACCATACCTCCCGGCGTAAAGGCGCACCGTCGGAGCAGCACACCGCCGGTGCCATAACACACACCTTTTCAGATAGGAAAAGCTCCGTCGGCCCAACAGGGTCGGCGGAGTTTTCCTTTTGCGCCCGTTTGCACTGTCTGATCCGGACAGCACAACTAAACAGGCTCACAGGAGAAGTAAGTTATGGATAGAAGCTGTCGCGTCAGGAGGTCTCGCTCAGATATATCGAGACCCTGTCTTGTATGATCTCTCCTTTCGATGATAGGAAACGTTATTATCAATGGGCGCATGAAAGTTTTCACTAATAAGTGATTTCACGCAGGCAAAAAGACCACAGGAAAATATATTTTTTAATTTTAACATGACAATCAGCTTGGGTGTGCAAAAAAACGTCCTCGCATTGCGAGGAAGCGCATTATAGTACACGTTGGCCGCCTTGCCTTGTTCATATTTCTGTAACAAAAAATGTTCATTCTCTGTTAAAAAAATACTATTTTTCATTGCAACCACGGAAAAAATAATGTATAATATTGTAAAAGGTAAAAGTCTATCTATCATTTTTTAAGAGGAATCGGAGGAAAATCTATGAACAAAAATTTCAGAAGGCTTTCCGCTCTGCTGACAGGTATCGTAACTGTGTTTTCAGCAGCTTCGGGATATGCCCCGGCAGGAGAAAAACCTGCCGCCAACACGGCTTCGGCCGCAACAAGCCAGGTACTTGCCTTCCCCGGTGCGGTAGGCGGAGGTAAATACGCTACGGGCGGACGCGGCGGATCTGTTTACCATGTTACAAATCTGAACGACAGCGGCACAGGCTCGCTCCGCGACGCGGTAAGTCAGCCAAACCGTATCGTCGTTTTCGACGTCAGCGGCACTATCGAGCTCAAGAGCAATATCGTTTGCACAGACAATATCACCGTCGCCGGTCAGACAGCTCCCGGCGGCTCGGGCGTCACACTCAAAAACTATAAATTCGGCATGGGCGGCGATAACATAATAGTCCGCTATATAAGCTCGCGCCCCGGACCGTATGCCTCAACAAGCTCGGGTAATGACGCATGGGGCGGCGCAAAGGGCTCAAGCTCCATCATCGACCATTGCTCTATGGGCTGGACTACCGATGAGCAGTGGGGGCTGTACTCCAATAACGAGTACTATACTGTGCAGTACAGCGTGCTCGGCCCTGCTGATTCATGGGGCGGTCACAGCAAGGGTCTGCACGGATTCGGCATTATGATGGGAAAGGGCTATTTCTCCTTCGACCATAACCTCATCATACACAATGTTTCGCGCAACTTCCGCGGAAAGGTCGAGGGTCAGGAGACCGCCGACTTCACCAATAACATCATTTATGACTGGGGCTATCAGACCGCTTACGGTACTATAGGTCATCTCAATTATGTCAACAACTACCTCAAAGCGGGAAACTCCACTACCGGCGGCTATCACTGGATGTACGTTGACAGCGGCACAAAGCCCGAAAACTTCAAGGTATACTGCGCAGGCAATAAAATGCTCAACAAGGACGGCTCTGTAAACAGCATTACCAACGATAACTGGTCCGGTGTTACCCTCAAAGAGTCTATCGGCATCACTATGGACGATCTTTACAGCAGCACCCCATTCGCAACATATGTCAACGGCGAGAACGTTTCGACCGCGACTACCTGCGAAAGCGCAGATGCCGCCTTCGACCACGTTGTGACCTATGCCGGAAACGGTATCTCTCCCACAAAGAGAACTGCTATAGATCAGCAGTGCGCAGAGGAAACTATCAACGGAACAGGCTCATGCAGCGGCACATCAGAGTATGACTCTTCTCAGACAAATCTTGACAAATATAACATTCAGTGCGGGGTTACCTACACCTATCCCTCCGCAATAACAACCAAAGAGATCACCGATAACGATAACGACGGAATGGACGACAACTGGGAGCTCGCAAGAGGTCTTGATCCCAACGACGCTACCGATATAAACGGCGATTACTGCGGACAGGGCTACACCAATATCGAATACTATATCAACGATCTCACGGTGGATTCATTCCCCGAGGGTGTTGTTGAGTGCTCGCCCGAAAGCGCTGTAGACCCCATTTCCGCATTTGAAACTATTGAGGCCGAGGACTATTCGCTGCAGGATGGTATCCGCACCGAGGATCTCTCAACAGGCGGTCAGAATATCGGCTTTATCGAAAACGGCGACTGGATAATGTTCCGCAAGGTCGATTTTGAAAACGGAGCTAAATCCTTTACTGCCAATATTTCCGGAAATGCCTCCAACATAGAGATATATACCGACAGCATCGGTGATACTCCGGCTGCTAAAATAGTTTTCAGCGGTACTAACGGATTCACCGATTATCAGCAGCTCACCTTCAATATCCCTGCTATCTCCGGAACTCATAACCTATATCTCAAATTTACCGGCGGAGACGGCTATCTGCTAAATATGGATAATTTCGTCTTCGGAAGGGAATCTGTCCCGATAAGCGGCAAGCTGATAACCAATGTTTCTGTAAGCGATAACGCTTTTCCGTATTACTGGAATATCGGATATAACGCTCAGTCAGGATCGCTGATTTTCGGCGACAGAGCATTTACCATAACCGATATTGCCGGCGGTCTGAGCGGAGCAGAGCTCCTCATGACCTCCTGCGATGCCAAGGGTACGACCGGTGACACCGCCTCATTCACTGCCGGTCAGGACATTGACCTGTATGTGTGCCTCGACAGCAGAGTCACCAGCACTCCCGACTGGCTGAGCGGCTATGAGAAAATGTGCAGCAAGACCGACAGCTTCGACGTTTCTTCGGATCTCATCTTCACCACTTCAAATTCCCTCACCTTTATCCCATATAAGCTTTCCGTAAAATCAGGCGAGACAGTCACGCTCGGCAGCAACGGTCAGTCCTCGGGCTGTGTAAACTTTACGGTTCTTGCACTCCCTGCCGAGACGCTGACAGAAACGACGACAACGACCACCACCACAACAACGACGACAACGACCACAACTACTACCGAGATGATCCCCGACGATATAGATTACGGCAATGCTAACTGCGACAGCAATGTAAACGTCGCTGACTCTGTTCTTATCCTTCAGCTGCTTGCTAATTCTGATAAATACGGGATCAACGGCTCAGACCCGGAACACATCACAGAAAAGGGATATAAAAATGCAGACTGCAACCTGAGCCGCGATGGCATTACAGCTATGGACGCTCTCTACGTTCAGCAGTATGCACTCAAAATGATAACTCTTCCCGTTGAATAACAGCTTTCTCCCACCTTAAAACAGGTGGGAGATTTTTTTGCCGCGATTTGTTGCTTTTTTTGTGAATATGTGGTATAATATTTAAAGCGTCTTTTGTATTTGCGGCGGTGCGTCAGGTAATTACGCATCATGCATTGCGAATCACGCATTAAAATGCACGATTGGAGCGATAAATCATGTCAAAGACCCCTTTTTACATCACTACCCCGATATATTATCCTTCGGGTAATCCGCATATCGGCCACTGCTACACTACTGTAGCCTGTGATTCAATAGCACGATATAAGCGAATGCAGGGGCACGACGTAATGTTCCTTACGGGTACCGACGAGCATGGTCTGAAAATTGAGCAGAAAGCTGCCGAAAAAGGCGTTACTCCAAAGCAGTATGTCGATGAGATAGTCGAGGTATTCAAAAAGCTGTGGAAATATATGAATATCGATTACGACCGCTATATCCGCACTACCGACGACTACCACGTTGAATCGGTACAGAAAATCTTCAAGGAGCTCTATGATAAGGGCTACATCTACAAGGGAGAGTACTCGGGAAAATACTGCACACCCTGCGAAAGCTTCTGGACTGACTCTCAGCTGGACGAAAACGGCTGCTGTCCCGAGTGCCACAGACCCGTTACCTTTGCAAAGGAGGAAGCTTACTTCTTCAAGATGTCACCCTTTGCCGACAGGATCGAAAAGCTCCTTCTCGAAACGGATTACCTTCGCCCCAAGACAAGAGCTATCGAGCTGGTAAATAACTTTATCAAGCCGGGGCTTGAGGATCTGTGCGTTTCGAGAACTACCTTCAAATGGGGCATTCCTGTTACTTTCGACGAGGGCCATGTCGTTTACGTGTGGATAGACGCACTCTCAAACTACATCTCTGCACTCGGCTTCAAAAATGAAAAATACTCCGACTATGAGCACTACTGGGACAATAACGGCAGCGGCGAGGTCATTCACATGGTCGCTAAGGACATCATGCGCTTTCATGCTATTATCTGGCCTGCAATGCTCATGGCTCTTGATATACCGCTTCCGGATCACCTTGCAGTCCACGGCTGGATAACCTTCAACGGAGAAAAAATGAGCAAATCCCTCGGTAATGTCGTTGACCCGTTTGTCCTCGGCGAGCGATACGGCTGTGACGCTATCCGCTATCACATACTGCGTGAAATGGCTCTGGGAGCTGACAGCTCTTTCTCAAATGAGATAATGATAAACCGCATAAACTCCGACCTCGCTAACGGCTTCGGAAACCTCGTTTCGCGCACCGTCGCTATGGCTGACAAATATTTCGGCGGAACTCTCCCGACCGAGCGTGAGTCCGCGCCCATCGACGATGAGTTCAAATCTGCCGTGACCCGGCTTCTTTCCACAGTTGACGCAGAAATGGACGAAACAAGGATAAAGCAGGCTCTTGAGGCTATCTTCAGGGTCGTTGACCGCGCAAACAAGTACATTGACGAGACCGAGCCGTGGAAGCTCGGCAAGGACGAGTCACAGCGCGCGCGTCTTGCAAGTGTTCTGTACAACCTCCTTGAGGCAATACGTATCATCTCGGCGCTTCTTGCACCGTTCATGCCTGCGACTATGCCAAAGGTTTGGGAGCAGATAGGCGCTTCCCCTGAGGACGTTGAGTACGAAAAGCTTGCAAGCTTCGGGATCCTCCCGGAAAATGTTACCGTTCACAAGGGCGAGATACTTTTCCCGCGCATCGACGTTGACAAGGAGATAGAGGAACTCAACTCCATAATCCAGCAGAATATGGAAGCTGCTCAGGCAGGTCTTTCAGACACAGAAAAGGGCGAGGAAGCTCCATCAGAGAAGATAGAGCTCGCGCCTGAGATAACGATAGATGATTTTGCAAAGGTCGAAATAAGAGTAGCTAAGGTAACTGCCTGCGAAAAGGTAAAGAAGTCCGATAAACTGCTCTGTTTGCAGCTTGACGACGGTATGGGAGGACGTCAGGTCGTTTCCGGTATTGCGCAGTACTACGCTCCGGAGGATCTGATCGGCAAGAAGATACAGCTCATTGCCAACCTCAAACCGGTAAAGCTCCGCGGAGTTGACAGCAACGGCATGATATGCGCTGCTGATACTCCCGACGGAATAAAGGTAGTTTTCGTTGACGACAGCATTCCCGTAGGCTCTAAAATAAGATAATATCAAAGGACGGTCCGCTCGACCGTCCTTTATTTTCCTGTGTATTTTGGTATTGCCGCGAGGTGTTTTTATGGTATAAGCGCGAGGCTCGCGCCGCC
>R05__coassemble_90_pt1 | contig 48929 bp, 46 predicted proteins | sample R05__metabat2_low_PE_032 | metagenome-assembled genome bin R05
AGTAATAGCCGTCGTCCGCGAAAAGCAGGGACTTTTTCGAGTTGAGCAGATACTCTTCCCCGACCTCTCCCGTGTCAAGGTCAACGGCAGGAGTGAACGGAGCGCTGTTGCCCTCAACCTTTCGTAAATTCTCCTCGGTCAGTGGAAAATATTCGACTTCCAACGGTTCGGAATCACCGATATATCCATTCAGCCATTCCTCATACTCAGTCACGTCCATAGCGCTCTTTTCGTAAGCGCCTTTCATGAAGTATTCGGGGTCGGTCGTTATATAGTACACAAAACCTGTGCCGCTGGTGTCATACTCCTCGGGGAAGGAATACTGCGGCTTCTTGCCGTTTTCCTCCGCATCGCGGTTACGCATTTCAACTTGCTCTTTATCGACCGCTTCGACAAATGCAGTCCATTCATACACGCCGCCGCTGTACTGATAAATAGTGTAAGGGAAAAAGCGTGCCGAGACACCCTGATTATGAGCTGAAAACACCTTCACGCAGCCGCTACGGTAAAAAGCCATGTCTATATACGTCAAAAGCTCCAGCATCAGCCCGCCGTCATTATCATGACCGTAAACGACACCTATCTGATCCGCCACACCGGCGTCCTCGTTGCGTATGATAAGCTCGTCGCTGCCGTCGCCGTCAACGTCGCATATCGCAAAGAGATCGTTCGTTTTTTCGTCCAGTTTCATATTTTCAACTGCGCCAATGCCGGGCAGCTCGCTGTCGTAATAGAAACTCTCCAGCACCTCGCGGTAGCTCAGCTGCCCAAGTGACTCGGTTTCTGAGACCGTTGCGACCGTGCTCTCCGCCTCAATTTCAGAGACCGCTGTTGTTTCGGAGGCAGTCATCGTCCCGGTCATTGACTCGTGTGCAGAGCAGCCGGTCAGAAACGCACACGCTAAAAGCAATACTGTAATTCTTTTCATTTCAGTTGTATTCTCCCTTTGCGACAGCACTCGCGGTCTCCGCCGTCAGCTCGTTATCACGTCCGAGCCAAAGCACCTCATGTCCCGAATATTCAGCAACAGCGGTCATATATTCCTCTTCGGTGACATTCTCGCCGTTTATATGGAACTCGACCTCGTCCGTGCCCGCGGCAGCGCCGTAGTTGTTATAAAATCCCTGCACAAATTCAAGAGAATCGCCGCGCAGTTCATAATAACCTCGCCAATCATGACCCTGAACCGCGTCGGTAGCGACCAGCTGGTCGATCGCAGTATCAAATCCTATATAGCCGTATTCGCCAAGCTCACCGAGCGGTACAGACTCGTCCGAAAAGGTATAAACAAAACATCTTTCAACACGCCCAGTGCCCTGCGAAACGAACAGTTCCGGAATATCGTCACCGTTTATGTCAAGGAGTGAAAATGCTGCGTCCGTATTATCGCTGCTATTGGCAAAATCGAGCAATATCGCGGAATACGCTGTCCGCCAGTCGGGAGCGCTCTCCTCATTCTGCCTGACTTGAGCGCAGCCTGTAAGCAGCAATGCCACCGAAATGATAAACAGTTCCTTTTTCATATCTCAGCCCACTGCGCCGTCGCCGAACACAGCTGCGATATTCTCCTCTGTCAGCGTGTAGAACTCGGGGAATACCTCCTTAGCTCCGCCGAGCACACTATCGTACCACTCGTCGAACACCGTCTTATCGACCGGGTCAGGCATATTCACGCGGTCAACCGCCATGCGCGAGTCATAGATATAATAAACAAATCCTGTATCGCTGAGATCCGCGTCGCTCGGGAAAGGATTTCCCTCGTAGTCCTCGGGGAACATCTCTCCGTCCCACGCCGAAACGTTGTACGTCCAGTCATAGGTGTCGCTGTCCGCATCGTACTCGCACAGGGTATACGGCCAGAAATTACCCGAAATGCCTTGATTATGCGAGTCGTCTATCGTTATAATGCCGTTCGAGTAATAGTGCATTAACGGCGACGCTTGGAACTCGAGTCTCAGCTCGCCGCTGTCGTCAACGTCATAGATGAGGCTGAGCATTCCCGCCATTGCGGTCGCGTCGCGGTAGAATATCAGCTCATCTCTGCCGTCAAGATCAATGTCGTAGACTGCAAAATGGTTGTCGGATATCATGCGATCGGGATCCTCGACGCTGCCGAAAAGCGGAGCTTCGCAAGCATAGTATATCTGTTCGAGTGCACTTCGATATGCAGGCGTAGGGTCGATATTCACTTTTGTCGGAGTTTCTGTTGTGGGCTCTTCCGTTTCGTTCTCGGTCACAACAGCGGTTGTGATCTCGGGAACTGTGGTATCCTCGACCGACACTGTTGACGGCTCAGAAGTCTCCTGAGGTAAGCTCTGCTCGTTCCTGTCTGTGCAGCCCGTAAGCAGGGCTAATGCTAAAAATGCAAATAATGATCTTTTCATTTCAATTCTCCTTTATTAAGCGCCCTGCGACCGCCCAGTTCATTGTCTCGATTACCTCGACCTCGACAAACTGCCCTATAAGGGAATTGTCACCCTCGAACTCCACGATTATGAACTCGCCGCTCTTGCCCGTGAGCCAGCCCTTACGCTTCTTTGCCTCGCCGTCAACAAGCACCCGCATTTTCCGTCCGATAAAGCGCTTGTACCACTCGGTCGAAACGCCGCGCTGAGTTTCCAGAAGCTCTCTCATCCTACGGCTCTTGACCTCATCGGCCGTGTTATCCTCCATGTCGGCAGCCTTGGTACCCGAACGCTTTGAGTAAATGAACGAATAGATGTTGTCGTATCGAACCTTTTTTATCAGGTCAAGCGTCGCCGCAAAGTCCTCATCAGTCTCGTTCGGGAATCCGACTATCAGGTCGGTCGTGAGTGAGAACTCGGGATCCCGACTGCGGATATAGCCCACCGTTTCGAGGTATTTCTCCACGGTATAACGGCGGTTCATGCGGCGCAGCACATCATCACTGCCGCTCTGTACGGGCAGGTGCAGATGCTTTGCGACCTTATCGCATTCAAATATAGTGTCGATTAGCTCACGCGAGGCGTCCTTCGGATGCGAGGACATGAAACGTATCAAGAAGTCACCCTCTATCTCATTCAGCGAGCGCAGGAGCTTCGGGAAGCTCACATCGCCGCCGAGGTCGTTTCCGTATGAGTTGACATTCTGCCCGAGCAGCATTATTTCCTTATAGCCGTTTCTCACAAGTCCCTCGACCTCGGCGACGATGTCCGCCATTCGGCGGCTGCGCTCTCGTCCGCGGACATACGGCACTATGCAGTAGGTACAGAAATTGTTGCAGCCAAACATTATCGGCACGGAAGCCTTAAACGTGCTCTCTCTTATTTGTACGGTCTCCTCCGAGAAGTCGTCATACTCGCTGATGTCGGCGGAGAACCTTGCTCCCCTGAGACATTCGAGCATGAGCTCGGGCAGGGCGCTTATTGCCGACGTACCGAGCACGAAATCAACCTGCGGATATGACCTTTTTATCTTATCTGCAATATGGCTCTGCGCTGTCATACAGCCCGCCACGCCGATCATCAGTGAGGGGCGCAGCTCCTTGAGCTTTTTCATGCTGCCGACGATCCCGAAAACTCTGTCTTCCGCACTCTCGCGCACAGCACAGGTGTTGAGAATTATGAGATCTGCTTCTTTTTCGCTGTCGGTGAATGTATAGCCGAGCTCATGCAGCAGTCCCTTTATTTTTTCTCCGTCTGAGACATTGAGCTGACAGCCGAAGCTCCTGACGTATGCAGTCCGAGGCTTATCGCCGAAAATCCCGAGTATTTCATTAATTGCGGCAGTATTTTCCTTCAAAGCACCTAACCTCCCATTCAAAAATCATGTAATGTATAATTATAACACAAAATCGCAAGGAATGCAACCGGAGTTAACCTCATTTTACATGAAAAATCAAAATAATCTCACCACCGCGGAAAAAAATCGGAGCAGATATCTCTATCCGCCCCGTGTAAGCTATCATATTCCTTTCATCAGAGCGACCGCATGTGCCGAGATACCAAGCTTTTCGCCCGTGAAGCCGAGCTTCTCCTCGGTAGTCGCCTTGACGCTCACCCGCGAGACCTCGCAGCCGCACACCCGTGCGATGTTCTCCCTCATTGCGATTATGTGAGGAGCAAGCTTCGGTGCCTGTGCAATAACAGTAGCGTCGATATTCCCTATCTCATAGCCGTTTTCGCGGCACACGCGAACGACCTCTGCCATTAGCACCATGCTGTCTGCACCCTCAAACTCGTCCGCCGTATCCGGAAAAAGATGACCTATATCCCCGAGAGCGATAGCTCCGAGCATCGCGTCCATGATCGCATGAGCGAGCACGTCTGCATCGGAATGCCCGAGGAGTCCGACCGTATGCGGGATATCAACTCCGCCGAGGATAAGCTTTCTCCCCTCAACAAGCTTATGTACATCATATCCGTGACCTATCCTGAACATTATATTCTTCCTTTCCGCTTACTCCTCGGGGAGTATGATCATTTTAAGCAAATATTTCTGAACAGCGAGCGCATCCTTAGCGGTAACACCGTCACCCGAACCGGAGCAATCGGCATTTATCATGCCCTGCGCAGTTATGTGATCTTCCTCCGTGCCGTCAACACCGTATTTATCAGGGCTTGCCTGCGATTGAAGGATAAGTACGGCGTCCGCCATTTCTATCGTGCCGTTGCCGTTAGCATCTCCATATGTCACGTCGGGATCAGGCAGCTCACTGACCGTAACAAACGTATACCCGAACATCTTGGCATAGGTCTGAGCAGTAGACCCTGCATGGCCCTCTATCGTTCCGGCATATCCTTCATCGCCGTTGCATATCGTTTCGCTGTTTGCATATATTTCACAATCATCAGCAAGTATCACTATCTTTTCCATTTTTTTACAGTTCTGAAAAGCAGCAAAGCCGATACTTGAAACGCTGCTCGGTACAGTTACTGTTACAAGAGCATAACAGCTTGCAAATGCCCAGTCCTCAATGCTCGTAACGCTTTCCGGTATAGTTACCTCACTCAGACTTGTGCAGTTTTCAAACACACTCTCGCTTATTTTTTCGACCTTATCCGGTATAGTGATCGACTTTAAACTCATACACAGCATAAACGCACAATCGCCTATGCTTACAACACTATCCGGTATAGTCAGCGAAGTAAGGGATTTGCACATCATAAAAGCATACTCGCCTATACTTTTCGCTCCTTCCGGAAGCTCAACGGACGTAAGGCTCTCACAGCCGCAGAACAAGCCTTCCTCTATACTTGCAAGTCCCTCCGGCAGAGTGATCTGCGTCAAGCTCTTACAGCCGGAAAATGCATATCCGCCTATACTTTTCACACTATCCGGTATTTCTATCAACGTAAGCTTTTCACAGTATTGAAAAGCCCAGTCATTGATCGCCTCAACGCTTTCAGGTATGCTCACAGAGGTGAGGTTTTCACAGTATTCAAAAGCTCCGGTACCGATATTTGTAACGCCCTCTTCGATGACTATATCATGGATATAGACATTTTCACAAAACGGAGACGTATACGGTTCATAATCATACATATCTCCCGTACCGCTTATTATCAGCGTATTGCCCTCAATGGTCCACGTAAGATCATCTCCGCACATTCTTGTGGAATCATCTGCATTTGCTGTAACAGAGCCATTTGTGCCGCTGTTTACGATCAGCGGAGCTGCCGTGCCTAATATGCACATCGAGAGCAGCGCTGCGATAATTCTTTTCATACGGATCATCTCCTCTGCTTCTTCAAAATGCTCACCGATCGTTCAGCGACATAAGCACCTCAGCAAGCTTTATGTCCTCCGGTGTGGTTATTTTTATGTTGGTATAGTCACCTGCTGTCATGGCGACCTTTGCACCTATCGCTTCGACAAGCTGACAGTCGTCCGTAAAGTCGAGCCCGTGCTCGAGCGCGAAATCTATTCCCTCGAAATAAAGCTCCCGCTTGAATATCTGCGGAGTCTGTGTGATGTAGAGCAGCTTTCTCGGAGGAGTATCGGTAATTAGCCCGTCCTCTACCGTTTTTATAGTGTCCTTTACAGGAACTCCAAGTGTCGCGCCTCCGAATACAGAAGCGTCCTTTATGACTTTTTCGATGTGTTCAGGCTTGACAAGAGGACGCGCTCCGTCATGAACGGCAACGAGCTGCGTCTCCTTAGAGATGAGCTTTGCGCCGTTTATGACGCTCTCCTGACGGGTAGCGCCTCCGGTCGTACAGGCTGAGAGCTTGGTTATGCCCGCAGCTTCGGCTTCTGCTTTTACGGCAGGAATATCAGCCTCGCGCGCAACTATCACTATCTCTTCAACGCTTTCACACTGCTGGAATGCCTGCATCGTAACACCGATAACGAGCCTTTCCCCCAGCGGCAGCAGTATCTTGTTCACACCGCCCATTCGTGTAGAGTTCCCTGCGCAGACGATTATTACTGATGTTTTCATGAGATCGTCTCCTTATAAGCTTTCAGTCGATACTCGGCTCTACCGGAGCTGTTCTGATACGTATTTCGGGAAGCTTCTCGAGAGTATAATAGTAGTTGAACGCTCCGTCCGGCACAGAAAGGTCATTCTCGCCGGTCGCAGGAGGAGCAAATATCTTAAGGGTCATGTCAGCCGGGCCTTCAAGGGGCTTCTCAAAAAATACCGACATAAGGTCGATAGTCTTAGCCTGCGGAGACTTGTAGAACCACATACCGCCCAGCTCTATCATGAGGTTCGAGTCATCATCGAACACGAGCTCGCAGAAGTGAGGATTTTTGTCGAAATGAAGCGGTATAGCTATACCCTCTGCGTCCTCGGAACTGCCCCAGCGAAGCGTTACAGGCAGCTTTATCTCCTCGCCGGCAGTCATTGACGGCATGAACCATTCATCGTGTATGATCCTTTTATATGTCTGCATAACGGGCTGTTCTATTCCCACATTCGGGTTATTGGGATCCTCTATTTCAAGTCCGAGCCTGCCCCTGTCGCGGAACTGATAGAACGTAAAGCCTGTGAACCACGTTGCATCGTCCTCTTTGAGTATATCGCAGAACTGCTTTACCATTTCAGCCTGCTCATAAGCTCCTGTAACATCGCCGTCGGAGTTGAACTCTGACATGACCATTGGCTTAGCCTCTCCGCCGTTTATGTACTTGAAGCGCTCATAGCTGAGCTTTGTGTGATCATAGGTATCTCTTACCGAACCTCTTTTGTGAGTTTTACCGCCGGGCTCGGCAACATCATACGGCCAGCCCCAGTGCAGGGACATATACTCGTCCACAGACCAGATATCGGTCTCGCATACAGCCTGCGAAAACTCCTTCTCCTTTTCTATCTCTCCCGTCTCGGGATCCTCAACACCGCCTATGCAGAGTATGGTCTGCACATTCGGAGCGTGTTCCTTTATAATGCGCGAAGCACGGCAGTAGAAGTCCGCGACCTCCTGATATGAGGCCCTCTTATTGAACGAGAACCAATTGCCTGTAGCCTCGTGATTTATTCGCAGAAGAACTCTGCCGAACGTTTTCAGATCGTCACCGATAGCTGCAAGGTGCTCGTCAGAAACGGCAGGGTCGATAGTGAGGGTGAGGGTAACGTCCTGACCGTGACGGCGCACATCTCTCATGCAGGTAAACGGCTCGTCGTCGAGAGTTCCGCCGAGTCCACCCTTGTAGGTGAAATAGTCATCGTAGGGATAGTCCCACTGGAACGAGATCTCTGCGTCTTTCATCGCCTCGGAGATACGTGCAGGCCACTGCTCATCGAAAGGATAGTAGCAGTACATGAGACTGATACTGCGGTGAGGTCTTCCGAGCTTGCGCAGTATGTAATCCTGATCGACGTATTCGCCGCGTTCGCTGCCGTCGCCTAAATCGACAGCGCACTTTGCCTTTCCCATTTTGATCTTATAGATAGTGTCCATAGTAAAATTCCTTTCAGGTATGTATATATATTTATTATAATATGCGCGAGTAAATATGTCAACATAAAATTACTCTCCGGCGGACGCAAAAATTCCCCCGAAGGCACTTGTGCCCACAGGGGAATTTCCGTTTATACGGTAAATCCTTTAGCTCTGAATCCGTCGATCACCTGACCGAGTATCTCGGCGTTAGTCGATGATACCGAATGAAGCAGAAGTATCTCTCCGCCATGAGCAGAGTCGGTAAGCTTCTGTATAGAAATTGACGGATCAGGCTGAGAGTCGGTCTTCCAGTCCACATAAGCAAAGCTCCAGAATACGGTCTTGTAGCCGCATTCAGCAATGGTCTCAAGAGCCCTTTCGGAGTATTCTCCGCAAGGACAGCGAAAATACTGCATTTCGTAGCCGTAATTGTCCATTACATAATTGTGGAGCGACATTATCTCCTCCTCCGCCTCGGAGTCGGAAAGCTCAGGCAGACTTGCATGGGTCATACCGTGATTGCCGAGGATATGTCCCTCGTCTATCATCCGCTGAACGAGCGTACTCTCTTTTTTGGCGTAGTCTCCCGTAAGGAAGAATATCGCCTTGACGTTTTTTTCTTTCAGAGTGTCGAGGATCTTTTCGGTATAGCCGTTCTCATAGCCCTGATCGAAGGTGATGATTATCCTGTTTTCATCACTGCTCAGAGCGTATGCGCCGAGGTCGCTGTAACGCTGAGTAAACTGCACAGCATCGGCAGGCCGTCCCTTTTCATCGAGGGTCGTGCCCTGCCCGTAGCCTATTTTGGTGCTGTCGGCGGAGTATACCGCACTGCACGGCACCAGCGCAGCGGTGAGAACAGCCGTCGCCGCACTTGCATATTTCATAAGCTTTACCTCATATTGCCGATATATTACGACATCAGGCAGCTTTCGCCGCCGATTATATTATGCTTCAAGGAAAAAAATTTATGAATGGAAAAATTTTTGCATCACTTATTCCTCGGGGAGCGTTATTGATTTGAGCAGATATTTCTGTATCGCGAGTGCGTCCTTTGCTGTAACGCCGTCTTCGCTTCCCGAGCAGTCAGCATTTATGAGACCCTGAGCTGTTATGTGCCCCTCATCAGTGCCGTTCTCGCCGTATTTATCGGGATTCGCCTGAAACTGCAATATCAACACGGCGTCTGCCATTTCAATAGTGCCGTTGGAATTGGCATCGCCGCAGACAGGTTCGCCGTCGATAGCAGCGAATGTATAACCGTATTTTTCAGCATAAGCTTTTGCCGTTGAGTCAGAACAACCGCGTATTATTCCGTCAAAGTAATATTTATAAACCGATGCTCCGTTAACAGACTCTCCTGTACGGCTGTACCTGTTTGATATCGTTGAAGCATCGTCATATATCTCGCATTCGGGTGCAAGTATGGTTATATCCTCAAGAGCGCTGCAATAGGCGAAAGCGCCCTGAGCTATGCACGTGACACTTTCGGGTAAGGTCAGGCGAGTGAGCGCGGAGCATCCATAAAATGCAAGCTCTGAAATTTGCTTGATGCCCGACGGCAGCTTCACCGAGACAAGGCTTTCACAGCCGCGGAAAGTTTCTCTGTTAATAACAGTCACGGATCCGGGGATATTTATCGAAGCAAGGCTCGTACATGAATTGAATGCGTCGTGGTCTATCCAGCTGACGCTCTCAGGGAGACAGACACTTTCAAGTGCCGAGCAGTATTGGAATATCCCGTAGCTTATCGTCTCAACGCCCGAGGGTATCTTTATGTCGGTAAGTGACTTACAGGACTTGAACGCCTCAACGCCGATTTTCGTCACGCTGTCGGGTATATCAATATTGGTCAGAGATGAGCAGCCGTCAAATGCTCTGTCGGGAATAGACGTAAGACCATTTGGCAGCTTCACTGAAGCGAGATACTCGCAGCCGGAAAATGCACTTGCACTGATAGTCGTAACGTTATCTGATATGGTTATAGAGTTTACCGGACCGCTGCCCTGGAACGCATAGCTTGCTATGCTCGTCACGGGAACGCCCATTACCTCATCGGGGACGACAATGTTGCCGTTATCGGACAGTATCGAATACTGATAGAGCTCTGCATGGTCGCTGTAAACTCGGTATTCCAGATAGTCCTCTTCATAGTACGTGTACTCATTATCTTCCGCGCTCACGGTCATCACCGTATCGGGCGAATAATTACTGAGTACAGGCAGCGCTCCGCCCAAAACACACAGTGAAAGTGCCGCTGCTATTATTTTTTTCATTGCAGTTCCTCCTTTTTCAACATTTCAACGGTTGACTGTTTAGTATATTATAACAAAAAAAAAAAAAAGCAAGTCCTTTGTTGTGTATTATATAAAATTTCTCCGATGTACACAAAAGCAGGCTCAGAATAATGTTCAAATACACAAAAAGCGGACAGCTTTAGACTGTTTCCATTAATGGAAAAAGCGGGCTGTCGAACCTTTCATAGTTCGGGATCGGCATACTCATACTGAGTATATCGCAAACAACTATTTACTGATTTTTTCTTTCAGTTTCTTCATAAGCCTTTCAAAGCGCTCGTTGTCGTCAAAAACTTCGCAGAATTTATTCTCAGGCTTTGTGATGATATTATAAACGGTGTCATAAGCCGTATCAGGATCCATTTTGTGGACACCTATCTGGTCGTCATCAAGCTCAGAAAGCCAGCAGGGCGCATATTTTTCTCCGTCGGGGCGGGTCTCATAGCTGTCGGCATGGTCGTATGCGGCTTCAAGCATATCGAGGGCTTTTTCTTCATCGCCAATCTTTAAATATAACTCTGCTTCTGTTGCTGCATTGACTGATAATCTACAGTGAAAAAAGTTCGGCTTTCCGCCGGTAATAAGCTCTGTCAGGGCATCATCTGCTTTCAGCACCTCTATTTTTTGATCGTATGTGTAGAAATCATCACGGGATATTTCCCAAAACAGACGGTGCATCATCTGTGTCATGCTCCAAAGCAAAGCCGACTGCCTGCGTGCAAGGGCTTCCTTCCCCTCGTACAGATCAGCTAAAAATCTTTCTCGTGTGCAATATACATTGGGCAGAGACATGATCAGCTTTTCACCCTTTTCTTTATCGTGCAGATAATAGACGTATTGACCGATAAGCACCTGTTTTGTATAGTTGTTGTCATCGGTAGGCTTATAGTATTTGAGCGCCCTTTCGCACAGAGCTATTATCTCGTCCGACTTTTCTTTTTTCAGTTCCTCAGTGTCTGCCCTTCCCTGATGAAAATAGAAGGTCTGCAAGGCAGATGCAAGATGAGTAAGCAGATCGGGCTCATTGGGATAAATTTTCAGCTGCTCCCTGAGATAATTTGCCGTACTCTCCTGATCGCCCTGCTCCTGAAATTTCTGGACTTGCTTTATTATCTTCCCGACCTCTTCCTCCTTGCGTTTGATGTCCACACCAAGCAAATGGTCTGTCGTTACATCAAAGAAATTTGCAAGCGCAGGCAGCTGAGAGATGTCCGGTGCTGTTCTGTCGCACTCCCATTGACTGACTGCTCGTGAGGTTATACCGAGCGCCTCCGCAAGCTGTTCCTGCGTTACGTCCTGCTCCTGCCGAAGCTGTCTGATGATTGCTCCTATTGTCATTTTTATCACTCCTCGTTAAGATCAAAAGCGCCTTTGTTGATATTATTATAACGCCTTTCGGAGCGTTTGGCAAGGAAGTATTTGTGGAGTTGAAGTATAGTGTTGCTTTGATTTGAATTTGTAGTATTTTGCATTATTTGCTCTCCTAATATTTTAGATGATAGAAGAAGTCAATAACTGATATACGTACAGCTATTACTGACCGCGTATCAGAAAAGCCCCCTCACGTCCTCAAATGTAAGCTGAGGGTGCAAAGCAAGGTTGATACCGAACGCGATTAGCTGGGAGGCACGCTCGGTAAGACGGTCGATATCCCGCGGAGTCACCATCATGTTGGGCAGATCGGTCTCGATATCACGCCCCGTGAGACTGCGGACTATCGTGTGCATATCAACAACTGTGGGAACTCCCACAGCTATAACGGGCACACCGAGCTGCCTTTCGGAAAGCTCGCGGCGGGTGTTAGAAACTCCGCTGCCCGGAGAGATACCCGTATCGGATATCTGTATCGTATTGCCGAGACGGCTCACGTCCGAACACGCAAGAGCGTCCACAGCAATGACCGCAGACGGCTTCAATTCACGGCATATTGCTTTCACGACCTCGGCGGTCTCGATACCCGTCTGACCGAGAACTCCTCCTGCAAATGAGCTGACGCGGCGCAGCGAGGTCAGAAACTGCTCTTCCTCGCTGTCAAGTTCGTCTCGAAGGTGCCGTGTTGCAAGCACCTTTGCCGCAGTCTGAGGTCCGAGCGCGTCCGGAGTTATGTCATTATTCCCGAGCCCGACCGCCAGCACGTCGCCCTCCTCGGGGATAAAGGAGCGCAGCTCAGCGGCAAGCTCTTGTGCCATTTCCTCGTAATCGTCGGTATATCGGCTAAGGCTGCTTCCCTCGAGCGTGATGTACCTCCCCCTGCCCTTTCCGAGCGTTTCAAGGCAGCTGTCATCGTCGATAACGATATCTGTTATATCAAATGCTTCACCCCTGCGCCTTATATGAACACTGTCGGAATACCCTCTTTCGGGAAAGCTTTCGACAGCAAGATCAGTTCTTATCTGCATGATACCCTCCTCCTGTTGTGCAAATTGCTCGATTTCAGTCAGTAAAATCCGCCTGAATCTTCCATTTTGCCTATTGAAATATTTCAGAGAAAATGTTATAATTATTTTTGTCTCAGTACGATAGGTGTGCGTTGCACTTATCGGAGTACGCCGACTGTGTGCGTACTTATTATTTGTAAAATGCAGGCGTTTTATTCTGCATTTATTTTCAAGGAGGTGTAACAAATGCCGAACATCAAATCCGCTAAGAAGAGAGTTAAGGTAAACGCTACCAAGGCTGCTGCCAACAAGGCAAGAAAGTCCAATCTCAAGACGGTCATCAAGAAGGCTGACGCAGAGAGAACTCCCGAAGCTATCAAGGTAGCTATCAAGAGAGTAGATCAGGCTTGCGCAAAGGGTCTTATGCACAAGAACAAGGCTGCAAGAAAGAAGTCTCAGCTCGCTAAGAAGCTCAATGCTGCTGACTGAATCTTTGATTGAAATAAAACAAAAATTTACCCCTTATCGGCAACTCACGGCTGATAAGGGGGATTTTTTGTGTTTGACTTTTTGACAGCTTGCAGATCCTATCTCCTCGTATTACGCCTTATATCGTCAAGCAGCGATATTATCTCGCCTATCGCAAATACAATAAGCCCGTAAAGAAATACCGAAAATGCCCATCCTACGCAAGACGACAATACTGCGATGAATCCGCCCGAAATATCCATATCATCTAAATATATAGAAACGATGACAACATACATTGCTATAAGCAGTCCGCCTACAGCCCAGATAGCCTTAGCACAGCCTTTCAGCAGCGAAGCGGTAGGATGCTCGCCATAATCACCTCCTTCGTCCTTCGGCGGTTGATATCTGACCGTTTTCTGCGGTGTATCTGCAACAGTGCTGCTGTCGCTGTATTTCTCAGCACATCCCGCACAGATAAATACTCCGTCCTCTATCTCTGCCGCATTTGATTCTTCGATCTCTCTGCCGCAGTAAATACATCTTTCCATAACATCACTCCTTAAATTTACTGGACAATATGTCCATTTATATTATAGGACAATGTGTCCTCAGATGTCAAGCTTTTAGATTAATTTTTCTTATTTAAACAAGTAAAAGAATTGATTTAACCAAATATTTTTGGACATATTGTCCTAAAATATATATAATCTCCTCGCTCAGGTTTATAATACTGTTGATAAAGGTTTCGATATCAAAACTCTTGTCAATAGTAAAATTTGTTAACCATATATAGAGGTGGAGTATGTTTTCACGAATAAGAAATCTCCGCGAGGACAGCGACCGTACCCAGCGAGAGGTATCGGAATATCTATTCTGCGATCAGTCCCTGTATTCAAAATACGAGAGAGGTCTGAGAGATGTTCCGGTAGAGATAGTTATAAAGCTCGCGAAGCTCTACAACACAAGCACCGATTACATTTTAGGGCTGACAGACGAAAAGGCTCCTCACAAGAAATGATCCCCTACCGGCTCATGGCTGATAGGGGATCATCTTTTTGCAGTAACACGCTATAGGAAGCTGTAGATCCAGAGCGATTCACTGCTGCTGACAGGGTTCTTTTGCTAATATCATGAGGTGAAAAGCTGTACCCAGAAGTAGCTTCCGCCTGATTTGTAAACACCAACTCCGATATAATTATAATTTTCATCAAGAATGTTGGCTCTATGACCGGTGGAGTTCATCCAGCCGTTCATTACAGCGCTTGGCGAAGTATAATATGCAGCAATATTCTCGCCTGCCGCAGAATACGAGATACCATATTCATTGAGAACAGTGAAACAGCTTGTGCCGTTCGGACGTGTGTGACTAAAGCTGCTATAGAGCTCGACCGCGCGCGTCTTTGCTGCGCTCTGGAGATCAGACGTTACTTTAAGCTCAGAGAGCCCGTTCGCCTTCCGCTGTTCGTTTACAAGAGCAACTACTTCACAGGCATAAGCCATATATGGGTCGTCGTCCTCCGGTGTATGGAGCTTATCGCCGAGAGTTATGCCTGCTGTGGAGCACTGTCCCTTGAACTCACTGCTGAAAAGGAAGCCGTTTGTGACATATTCACGTGACCTTCCGATATTCAGCTGATTTGTCCAGCTGCTCGATCCGCTGCTGTCAGGAGTTCTGCCGAGGATAGTATTATACAGCATGGTAACAAATTCTTCATTCGAAACATTTTTGCCCTTATATTCGTCGCTGAAAATAAAGCCCTTTGCTATCTGCGTGCCCGTCGTGCCGTTTTTGAGATTCTTGCACCAGTTTTCAAGACCCGTGATATCGGGAGTGCGCCCAAGGCAGTTCGCATAAAGCCGGTAAACAAAATATGTACGCTCATAGTTTTCATCACGTGCATAGCTGAGACTGATCGTACCCGGGTCTATCCCATACGAAGAACAAAGTCCCTTGAACTCATTGCTGCCGACAAAGCCCTTGCAGACCGCCATTGTTGTCATTCCAACATTGAGGCGTGCAAGCCAGTTTGCCTTTCCTGCAGCATCGGGATCGCGGTCGAGCATCGCATTATAGCAGTCCGTAACGATCTCCTCGTTCGACTTGTTCTTCCCCTTGTATTCGCTTGAGCAGAAGAATCCGTAAATTATATCCGAAGCCGTCGCAGTATGATCGTTCAGCTTTGTCGTCCAGTTTTTCAGTCCCGTTGCGTCCGGATTTCGCCCGAGCACCACGTTATACATTCTCGTCACAAATCCCTCGGTGTTCTTCGCATAAGCCGTCTCGGCAGATGCCTCGACTGCATTGAAGCTCATGGGAAATGTCCGAGCGGAAATATTTGAATATCCTGCATTCATTACCATTAATGCAGCTGCCGCAATGGCGGCAATTCTTCTTTTATTCATCACTATACCTCCTGAAAGGATTTTTATATGTATATTATACAATTTTAAAAAGCTGATGTCAATGTTTTTCAAAAATCCACAAGAATTTCCGCAAAAATCTTCTCCTTTGCCAAAAAATCCGACAAAAGATGAAGAATTTACTTATCCGTTTGCATACTGGGAGGTTATACCATAGTATTCCTCTACCGTCAGTCCGCTTTCATGAATTTTATATGATAGATCTGTTCCTACATATCGGATATGCCAAGGCTCATATTTATATCCCGTAATATCCTGCTTTCCCTTAGGATATCGGATTATAAAGCCGTACTCGTGGCAGTGCGCCGCAAGCCATATTGCTTCGGGAGTCCCCTCAAACGAGGAGTTGATAGTATTCACGTCTATTGCAAGTCCGCTCTGGTGCTCGGAGTGACCGGCACGTGCAGAGAATGTATCCGCAGCCGCCTGTCCGTTCCAGCTCACATAATTGCTGTAGAGCTGAGCCTGATAGCTGTACGAGCGGAAGCCCGAGGAAAGATAGATATTCAGCCCCTGCGCGGCAGCTCCGCTGACCAGCTTGCGAAACTGACTCTGACAAGTCGTATCCAGTCCGGGGTTGAAGTCGGAGGGCAGGCTGTAGCTCTTGTTCGCTATCAGCATTCCGTCAATATAGGTAAGTCCATCCCGGCTGTAGCGGGTCGGCGCCGCACCGTACCAGTATTCTGATGATGAGGGCGCATTTGTGAGGTTTATCCCCGCTGTGGAGCACTGTCCCTTGAACTCGCTGCTGTAAAGAAAGCCGTTTGCGGTAAATTGTCTTGATCTGCCGATATCAAGTTGATTCACCCAGCTGTTAAGCCCCGCAGAGTCAGGGGCACGCCCGAGTATGGTATTATAAAGCATTGTCGCAAACTCGGTATTTGAAGTGTTTTTTTCTTTGTATTCATCACTGAAAATAAATCCCTGCGCTATTTTTGTACCCGTAGTGCCGCTTTTCAGGCTCTTGCACCAGTTTTCAAGACCTGTGATATCGGGAGTGCGTCCGAGGCAGTTCGCATAAAGCCGGTAAACAAAATATGTACGCTCATAGTTTTCATCACGTGCATAGCTGAGACTGATCGTACCCGGGTCTATCCCATACGAAGAACAAAGTCCCTTGAACTCATTGCTGCCGACAAAGCCCTTGCAGACCGCCATTGTTGTCATTCCAACATTGAGGCGTGCAAGCCAGTTTGCCTTTCCTGCAGCATCGGGATCGCGGTCGAGCATCGCATTATAGCAGTCCGTAACGATCTCCTCGTTCGACTTGTTCTTCCCCTTGTATTCGCTTGAGCAGAAGAATCCGTAAATTATATCCGAAGCCGTCGCAGTATGATCGTTCAGCTTTGTCGTCCAGTTTTTCAGTCCCGTTGCGTCCGGATTTCGCCCGAGCACCACGTTATACATTCTCGTCACAAATCCCTCGGTGTTCTTCGCATAAGCCGTCTCGGCAGATGCCTCGACTGCGGTGAATCTTAGCGGAGCAAAGCTCCCCGAAGTTCCCGAACACACAGGGGTTATCGCCATTATTGCAGCCGCCGCAATTGCTGAAAATCTTCTCTTTTGCATACTATCTCCTCCATTAAAGCTTCCAGTCATCGCAAAGCTTGTTTATCGCCTCGGCGAGCTTCTTCATATCCGCATTTGCACGTCCGTCCGAGCTTCTTATCAGAGCTGCAAGGCGCTCGGAAGCCGCCGTGAGATCGCTGTACGCAGCATTCATATTCGCGGCAGTTTTCTTCTTCGGTATCGGTATCGGCTGTGCGTCAACAGTTATGACGCCCTGCGCGATGTCAAACTCCGCACCGCTGTAGGGTGCATAGACCTGTACACCGAGCTCTTCCTTCAGCCTCTGTGCGAACGCCTTTACGGAAGCGTCGTCACCGTGATTCACGAAAAACATCTTCACGCCCGAGACTGCCTTAGCCCAGTCAAGAAGTCCATTCACGTCCGCATGGCCGCTGACTCCCGGGAGCTGTGTGATATGTGCTGCAACGCTCACTGTCTCGCCGAAAAGTTTAACACTTTTCACTCCGTCGATGAGAGCTCTGCCGAGAGTATTGCCCGCCTGATATCCCACGAAAAGAATGGTATTCTCGCTCTTCCAGAGGTTGTGCTTGAGGTGGTGCTTTATACGTCCAGCCTCGCACATTCCGCTTGCGGAGATGATGACCTTCGGGCGGCTGTCGCTGTTTATAGCACGTGAATCGTCACTTGACACCGTGCGGACAAGTCCTTCAAAGGAAATAGGATTTATCCCGCTGCGGACGTAGGCAAGAGCCTCTTCATCGTAACAGCTCTCGCGGTTATTGACGAAAATGTCGGTCGCCTCGTTTGCGAGCGGACTGTCAACATACACGGGAAAATCGTCATGTCCCTTTATAAGTCCCTCCGCTTTGATTCGGCGGATAAAATAGAGCATTTCCTGCGTTCTGCCGACTGCGAACGAGGGAATTATAACGCTGCCACCGCGGTCAAAGGTCTGCTGCAAAACGGCTGTAAGCGCCGTTACGTAATCGGTGGGGCGGTCATGCACCCTGTTTCCGTAGGTGGATTCCATGATAACGTAGTCCGCAGAATCTATGTACTGAGGGTCGCGTATCAGAGGCTGGTGAGTGTTGCCTATATCTCCCGAAAATACAAGCTTTTTCGTGACTGCGTCCTCTGCGAGAGTGAGAATGATGCTCGATGAACCGAGGAGATGTCCCGCATCGCGGAAGATCACCTTCACACCCTCGCAGACCTCAAACTCCGTCTCGTAGCGGTGAGGTACGAAAAGCTTTATCGCTCCGAGCGCGTCGTCCATGGTATAGACGGGCTCATAGTCCTCCTCTCCGCGGCGGCGCGCCTTACGGCTTCGCCATTCGGCTTCAAACTCCTGAATGTGCGCCGAGTCCTGAAGCATTACCGAGCAAAGGCTCGCAGTTGCCTCGGTTGAATGTATCTCGCCCTGAAATCCTCCCGCATACAGAAGCGGCAGGAGTCCCGAGTGGTCGATGTGCGCATGGGTAAGCAGCACGAAGTCGATGAGCGACGGCGAAACTGGTATCTGAACATTCTCGAAGATATCCTCGCCCTGCTGCATACCAAAGTCCACAAGGAACCGCTTTCCGCACGCCTCGATATATGTACAGCTGCCCGTTACCTCATGGGTAGCGCCGATAAACGTCATTTTCATATAGTTTCCTCCTGTCTTTGCAGGGACGCAGTCCCTGCACCCTGCATGGGACTGACTGCCCCATGACCCCTTCCAAAGGGACGTATGTCCCTTTGGAATCCCATTACACGCTCCCGCGCTTGCGCGCTCACTCTGTGCAAAGCGGGAAATTTCTCTCCGCTGACGATAATAATTACGCACTGATCAATCCGCACAGTGGACACATACAATTCCGCATTCCGGATTTTTACTTCGCGCCGTTCATTATCGCATTCAGCAAGGAGTCATTCCATGTAAGCGCCGTTCTGCTAAGCAGACCGTAGCTTGATTCGCCGCTTGCTACGCCGTTGTCCCAGATGAAGCACTTTATCCCCTGCTGCTTCGCCGCGCTGATGTAATACTCGTAATACGCCGCGCGCGTGGACTCGTCCGCTGCATTCACGCAGCCGAACTCACCTATGATAACGGGAGTGCCGTTGTCCGCGAACTTCCTTTTCAGCTCAGCGAATTTGCTGTCGAGCTCGCTTTTCCCGCTGTCGTCAAAGGTGGTGGTCATGCCCTCGGAAAACTGCCACGGAGCGTAGAAATGTATCGAAACGATGATATTTCCGCTGTTCGGCACTGAAACGTCATTCACGGCGGCAGTCTCCGCAGAAGCAGCATAAGAGGTCACAATGAGCGTACGGTATGCGTTGTTTCCACCGCTTGCGCGCACCGTATCAACGAAATCCTGCTCGTATCTGTTCACGACGGCGCGCTCCTCAGCTGTTCCGCCCATCCATTCGTTTGCGCTGCCGACCGTTCTCGGCTCGTTCATACCCTCAAACAGCAGAGTATCACCGTAATCCTTGAATCGCTCGGATATCTGCGACCATATCGCCTTGAGCTTCGCGCTGTCCTGCGCGTATTCCGACTCGCTCGGCGTGAACCAGATATAGTCGTCGTGGTGCATATTGAGGATAACGAACATACCGCGGTCGTATGCATAATCAACGACCTCCTGCACGCGGTCGAGCCACTCTGTCTGAATCGTATCGCCGTCCATATGCTCTCCCCACGTCACGGGTATGCGCACCGCATTGAAGCCCGCGTCCTTGACTGACTGTATCATCTCGGGTGTTGTCTTGGGATTGCCCCAGCCCGTCTCGGTAGCAATGCCCGTTTTTGCCGTATTGTAGCTGTCGAGCGTATTTCCGAGATTCCAGCCGACCTTGATCTCGCTCACTATCTGAGAAGCTGTACGGAAGTCTCCGCTGTCTTCCGGTACGGAAACAGGAGCGGTGATCTCAGCTTCCGCAGACGCCGCAGTACTCCCCCCCGAACTGTATCTTACCATGACCGAATCAAGCGTCACGGAGGGCTGTTCGCTCCACCAATATCCAAGCATAAATTCACCGTCCTCTGCAATGTAATTTTTAGCCTGCGCAGGCACGAACCATGTCAGTGTAACGCTCGAAGAATCAGTAAATACTGCTGTATCCGGCGACTGATAGTACCCCGCCGATGAGCTGTAGCCGAATGCTCCGGTAAATTTTCCGAAGCCTCCCGACGAGCTGACTGTATAGGTAACGACCTGCGGAACAGCTCCCTCAGGCATGAAATCAGCCGCTGCGACTTTTATAGTATTGTCAGAGTCGCTGTAGCTGACGCTTTTTCCGACATTTATCGCAGCGGCTCCATCAACGGGAAGATCTCTCGTACGTGTGAAGGTGCAGATAACGCTGTCGAGACGAATGCTCTCTGCATTTCCCCACCAGTAGCCGAAAAGTATGTCTCCGCCCGCTGATGTATAACTGCCGGCGTCGGCGGGGACATTCCATGTTATCTCACCATAGCTGCCCTGAGTAGGAGCGGAAAAGTCCTCGGACTGATACCAGCCATCATCTGTGGCAGAGGGGCAGTCACTGTTCACGGATATTCCGCAGCCGCCCTTGAATTCCCCGATGTTGCTGTCGTCGGAGGAATATATCACAAAGGTGAACGAGCTTATAACATCGCCGTCCTCAATAAAGTCGGCGAGCGGAAGCTGTATCGTATTGCTGCCCTCGATGCGCTGTATTGTCTTATCTGCCGTTACCTGAACGCTTTGCTCGGCGGTGACAGTTTCGATAGGACTTACGTGCTCTGTGGGAGGCTCGGTCGTCTCCGCTTCGGTATTCTCCTCAAGAGAAGCAGCCGTACCTTCGGTCGGTACTTCGGACTCCGGCGAGACTCCGTTGTCCGAGCAGCCGATACCCGATATCATGAGCGCTGCAGAAACGAGCAGTGCTGGAAATCTTCTTTTCATTGTTTCATATCCTCTCATATAATTATATCAGATATATTATAACAAATTATCATAAAAAAATCAACGGGCGCGGAGGGATATTTCCGGTTTTTTTATCTTCGGCGCGAAGACGGCGGCGCGGTGACTCCCTGCAGTTAAGCTGTGTACCAAATCTTTGATTTTTTTCACAGCTATATGCATAGCTGCAGGAGATGTCCGCAGGGAAGCGGGTCGCGTGTCCTGTTTGGACACCGCGCTTATATCATCTGATCACAAAAAAGCAACTGCGCGGAGATAAATTCCGCGCAGCATTTTTATTATTCTTCGGGCAGTGTGATAAGCTTGAGTATGTATTTCTGAACAGCGAGCGCGTCCTTTGCAGTAACGCCGTCGCCCGAGCCGGAGCAGTCGGCGTTTATGAGCCCCTGAGCCGTTATGTGATTCTCTTCCGTGCCGCTGACGCCGTATTTATCGGGATTTGCCTGAGACTGGAGTATCAGCACGGCATCTGCCATTTCAACAGTGCCGTTTTCGTTTGCGTCGCCGTAGGTCGTTTCGGGTGCAGGTGCTTCGCCAAGCGATTCAAATGTGTATCCGTATTTCTCGGCGTACGCCTGTGCAGTTGAGTTTTCATAGCCGTAGATAGTGCCGTTGAAGTAATACCCACCGATTTCACTGTCATATCCATTGCATATTGTATAACCTTCATCATATATCTCGCAATCCGGATTCTGTATGGTTATTGATTTAAGGTTATAGCAGTACCCAATAGCCCCCGCGCCTATGCTCGTAACGGAATCGGGGATAGTTATTGATGTGAGGCTTGAGCAGCGCAAAAATGCATAACCGCCAATACTTGTAACGGAATCGGGGATATTTATTGATGAAAGTGCATAGCAGTACTCAAACGTGCCGTAACCTATGCTTGTAATAGAGTTTGGTAAAGTTACAGATGTAAGGTTATCGCAGTAATTAAAAGCATAATTGCCAATGCTTGTAACTGTATCGGGGATAGTGTAAGATGAATCAGTTTTACCTGCCGGATAACTGATAAGCGTGGTTCCGCTTTTATCAAATAAAACTCCGTCTATGCTCTTATAGCTTTCGTTATTTTCATCGACATTGAATGATTCAAATTTATTGCAGAATGAAAATGCTGAGTCGCCTATGCTGGTGACAGAAGCGGGTATAGTTATTGATGTAAGGCTTGAGCAGTACTCAAATGCCCCATTGCCAATGCTTGTGGGATAGTTATTGATGTAAGGCTTGAGCAGTACGCAAACGCCCAATCGCTTATGCTTGTAACTGTATCGGGGATCACGATCTCTTTAAGACTGTTGCACTTTCCAAAAGCATACGAGTCGATTGAAGTAAGGCTGCTCGGAAGCTCCACGCTTGTAACGTTGTAAAGATTCAGGAACGCAGAGTAGCTGATGTTTTCTACGCCTTCTTCCACAACTATTTTGGTTATTTCGCTGTTGAATTCATACCAGGGCGGAGCAGCGTCTTCATAAAACTCAACTTCGGCAGGGCCTTCTCCACCCCAGCTTATTGAAGACCAGCTCCAATAATTCATGCTGCCTGTGCCGCTTATAGTGAGTGTGCCGGCATCGTCAACAGCCCACGTGAGGTTTTCACCGCAGGTTCCCGATGAAGCCTCCGCGCTTGCTGTTATCGTCGTATCGGGTGCGTAATCGTTGAGTGCAGGCAAAGCTCCGCCCAAAATACAAAGTGAAAGCACCGCTGCTATCAATTTTTTCATTATAAGATCCCCCTTAAAACTCAAATATATGTTTATTATACCATTTAAACAGTTTATCCGCAATATATCAACAAAATTTACTGCTATATGCACAATCAGGATCACTAAGGATTGGATAAAATGCCGAGGAATATTCCGCAAGCATCACGAATATGATTATATCAGGTAGTGATTTTCATTGCTCTCTGACAGGCTGTCTTCTCAGGCAGTCAATTTGGCGGAGTCTCCATGTGCGGAGCTCCGCATTTTTTTGTGGGGCGAGCTTTACCAGCTCGAGCATGAGCCGCGCTTACGCGCTCACTCTGTATGAGTCGAAAGCTGCTCTCAGCACGCGGGAATAAAATTGTAAAGAACGTATCCCTACTTTAAATCTGTCTCGCATAATCGAAACACATACAATCCCTGATTCCGAACAGAAAGGGTGACAAAAGGGGAGCCCCCTTTGCCGGAATCGTGGCATAAAATTACCGAGCCCATACTTTCAGGCTCGGTACCCCACTTTTCCGCTAAGGGAAGCTCACTAATGCCGCCCTTTTATCACGCCTTTTCGGAATTGATGAACATATCGTAAATACGGCGGATAGCCTCGGGAAGATCATGCTCGCTAACGCCGATTATAACGTTCAGCTCGCTTGAGCCCTGGTCTATCATTTTTACGTTTATGCGTGCATGAGCCATTGCCGCGAATATACGCGCAACAGTACCCCTTGTATTCTTCATTCTGCGACCTACAACGGCAAGCAGAGCGATATTGTCCTCTATCTCAATGTGGTCGGGAGCAACGGTCTTTCTCAGCTCCGAAAGAACCTTTTCACGCACGGGAGCAAGCTTCTCCGCATCGAGAATAATGCTCATCGTGTCGATACCCGAAGGCATATGCTCGAAAGAAAGTCCGTTATCATAAAGCACCTTGAGCACCTTCATTCCAAAGCCCGTTTCGCTGTTCATCATAGCCTTTTCAATGTTTATCGTGCTGAAGCCCTTGCGTCCCGCTATACCTGTGATCGTGTGTGAGAGACTCTCGCAGCTGAAATCATAGTCGTTCGAAACTATCATCGTACCCGCGTCCTCGGGACGGTTGGTGTTCCTTATGTTTATCGGTATACCTGCCGAGCGCACGGGGAAAATAGCCTCCTCGTGGAGTACGGAAGCGCCCATGTAGGCAAGCTCTCTGAGCTCACGATAGGTTATCGTGCCGATAACATCAGGAGAGTCAACTATCCTCGGATCTGCAACAAGGAAGCCCGAAACGTCCGTCCAGTTTTCGTATATCTCCGCCTTGACGGCATTTGCGATGATAGAGCCGGTAACATCGGAGCCTCCGCGCGAAAATGTCTTGATGAAGCCCTCAGTCGTTCTGCCGTAGAAGCCCGGGATAACTGCGTTGTCGAGTCCGCGCAGCTTCTCGCGCACCGCCTTTACGGTCTCGTCAAGGAGCAGAGCTCCCTTTGTATCAAAAACGATAACGTCCGCCGCGTCAATGAAGTTGAAGCCGAGATACTGCGCGAGTACCTTACCGTTGAGATACTCACCGCGGCTTGCGGCAAAGTCCTTTGCCGGGCGGGTTCTGAGCTCCTTTGCTATCTCTTCAAACTCGCTTTCAAGACTCATCTCCATACCAAGCTCTGCAATTATGCCGTTGTATCTGTCCCTGATAAGAGCGAACTGCTCGGAGAAGTCGAGTCCGCTCCCCGCAAGTTCGGCGCATTTATAGAGCATATCCGTTACCTTTATGTCGTCGGAAAAACGCTTTCCCGGTGCGGAGGGAACTACATAGCGGCGCTTTTCGTCGCTTTTTATGATCGAAGCCACCTTACGGAACTGCTGGGCATCTGCAAGAGAGCTTCCGCCGAATTTTACTACTTTATTAGCCATTATATCTCATTCCTTATCTACAGTTTGACATTTTTGTCACAATACTGATTATATCCCAATCCACAGCAAAAATCAATTGATAGAAAAGACAAATTTGCAGTTTTTAACGGTGTGTTTTTGGTGAATACGCTTGTACGCGAGTGACGGACAGCCAGCATACGCAACCTTATCTACGCCTTTATGTATGCCAATGTATTGAACGAGGTACTGGTAAAGATCGAATCAGATTATGAATAATGAAATGGCTGTACCGTGTGGTACAGCCATTTTTTACAATATAAAGCATATCAGCCCCGAGCAGCCGTCATTGATGACGCGCTCGAGCGTCTCCTGAAGCTTCATGCGCGCGTCAGAGGGCATTTTGTAGAGCTTGCTGTGCAGCCCCTCGTTGACGAGCTCGTGCAGCGACTTGCCGAATATGTTGGACTCCCATATCTTAGTAGGATCGTCGTCAAAGCCGTCAAGAAGGTACATCACAAGCTCCTCTGACTGGCGCTCCGTCCCGACTATCGGGCTCACGGTCGTGTTGATATTCGCCTTCATCAGGTGTATCGACGGAGCTGAGGCTTTCAGCTTAACCCCGTACTTTCCGCCCTGCTTGATTATCTTCGGTTCTTCAAGTGTAAGCTCCTCAAGCTCGGGCATTACGATACCATAGCCTGTCGCTTCCACCTCCGCGAGCGCAGGAGCTATCCTGTCATATTTCCGCTTTATCTCGTTGAGCTCTGCAAGCAGAGGTACAAGATCACTCTCGCTTTCGATCTCTATTCCCGCAGTTTCGCCGAGTATCTTGTAGAACAGACTGCCGTCGAGCTCCGCCGTAATAGTAACCGAACCCTTGCCTAAGTCCACCGAGCTGACCTCAGCGGATAATATATGCGGACACTCTCCAATTGCCTCCGCCGCACTTTTTGCCTCGCGGACAAGACGTATATCCTTTGCAGCGTTTCTTATACAGCCAAGTATCTCTTTCCTCAGCGCATGACCCTTTTCGAGGGTATTTATCCACCGCGCCATGCGGATATTTATCTCCTTTATAGGGAACGAGAAAAGTATCTCGCTGATTATAGACCGTATGTCCTCCTCACCGAGCTCAAGGCAGTTCACGGGGAGCACCTTTGCATCGTAGCGCTCGGTGAGCTCCTGTGCGAGTGCCCTCGCTTCTGCGGAATCGGGCTGCTCGGTATTGAGAATGACAACAAACGGCTTGCCGAGCTCGCGCAGCTCGCCTATTACGCGCTCCTCGCACTCCTCGTACTCGCTCCTCGGAATGTCCGAGATAGAGCCGTCAGTAGTTATCACAAGACCTATCGTGGAGTGTTCCATGATTACCTTCTGCGTACCTATTTCCGCCGCCATATTGAATGGTATCTCCTCATCAAACCACGAGGTCATGACCATTCGCGGCTGCTCGTTCTCGATATAGCCGATAGAGCTCGGGACAATGTAGCCCACGCAGTCTATGAGCCTTACGTTGAACGAAGCTCCTCCGCCGAGATCAACGGTCACTGCCTCCTCGGGGATAAATTTGGGTTCGGTGGTCATTATGGTCTTTCCCGCAGCGGACTGAGGAAGCTCGTCGAGAGCCCTCTCACGCATGGCAGCGCTCTGTATATTCGGGATAACAAGGCTCTCCATGAACCTCTTTATAAACGTAGACTTGCCCGTCCTCACGGGGCCAACGACCCCTATGTAAATATCACCGTTTGTGCGCTCGGCGATGTCGCTGTAAATATCTTTTACCATACATATCTCCCTTTATATTACTATCGGTATGAGCAGCATTCCGCCGTCGGAAAGAGTTTCCGAACCGAGTTCATTTTCTTCCATTACAGCCTGTGCGGAGGTGCTGTAGCGCTTGGCTATGTCCCAGATATTCTCATCTGCCGAGCCGTAGTAAAGCTTGACAGCGTAGTCTCCGTCCCGCTGTTTTTTCACAGAATCATCTATTGCTATGTCCGTAAGAGCAGATACTACCCCACAGTCGGAAAGCGAAATTTTAGCCGTGATGTCGGTACGCACTGTAAGAGCTCCCTCCGCGGTGATATTATATGAGACCTCTCCCGGAGTTATCTGCGCAGTTATTGCGCATTCCCGTGCATCTGACGGCAGCGCTATAGTCTCCTCGAAAGCCTCATCTCTGTCGGGCATGATTATCATTCCGGAATTATCCTTTGCAGCCATTGAATAGGTGAGCATTCCGCTTATGACCACCGACCGCCCGTCATCGCCCCGCCGCGTATTGATGTTCTTCGGGGTACACCACATCGAGTATATCGTCTGCGGAACGTCATCCCCCTCAGACAGCTTTGCGCTGTGACGGAAGCTCTCTGTATAAACAGTCGGAAGCTGCTCCGCTTTTATGTCTGATACAGTGACCTCGCACGGATATACCGTCGAATAGGCATCCGTACACAGCATGGCAGAAGCTGTTTTCACGGCGCGGCATCTCAGCTTTAGCTCTATATCGCATTTCAGGGTCCTGTTGTCGCCGTTCCTTCCGGCAGCCGGAGCAACATCACAGCTGACTACCTCCGGAACTACGGTGCAGGTAAAGTTTTCGTCAGCGCCGTCGATATCTATTATCTGACTATACGGAAGAGAAAAGCTCAGCGGCTCAACAGCGCCCTCGCCGTCCTTTTCGCACGAGTACAGCAGCTTCACGTCCGCCTCTCCCTTTGCAAGCAGCTTTCCCGATATCATCTTCAGCTCACATTCCGGAGCAGTGCAGCGGCAGCTTATTATGCCGAGAACAGGCGGCTGAGCCTCGGAAAGCTCTGTTTCCTCAGAAAGCTGTATCTCCTTATCGGATGATATTTTCTTTGCAGCAAACCTCACGGGAGCTTTTTTAAGCTGGATATTCATGCCAAAAGCGTCTGAAATTACCTCCTGCTGTTTTTCCCCTGTAACACGTATATTGACCGATACAGCTCCCCTTACATCGAGTCTGCGCTTATTCACCGCACGGAAGCTCACATAGTCGGTCTTTGGAACGAGCCGTATCTCGGGAGATTCACATTCAGCGCCGAGCTCGGCAGTCTTTGAAAAGGTTTGCCGCTGACTTACACAGCGCATCGCCGAGCCGCCCTCGCTGCAATAGAGTATGCGGATATCGCACCTCAGCTCATAAGTAAGCCTGCTGCCGCTCACCGAGCAATCAGTAACTACCGGGATCAGCTCGCAGCGCACAAGCCTGAAAATATCCGGGTAGTAATCAGGCAGGATATAGTCGAGCTCCACGCCCTGCTCCTGAACCGAATCGTAAATACACTCGGCAGCAGGAACTGTTTCTCTGTTGATTTTTAGATCCATAGGGTACCTCCTTGAAAAATGCTTTATACAATGATATTCAAGCATAGGTACAAGTATTCCTTTTTTGTCAACTCGTCATTTTGAACATTGAAAGGTGTTTGTTTTAGGTGAATTTCACAAAAATAACAGTTGCAAATAATATCTTCTTCACTTTTTTGAACATATATGTTATAATGTTAATGTGAAAATTTATGTCCGCACGACACGGAGGTGAACAATATCGCAAAAACTCTCTATATCTCCGACCTCGACGGTACTCTGCTCACGCCAGACGCGCAGGTCACTTCCCTTTCCGCCGATATCATAAACTCGGCAATAAACAGCGGCGCATACTTCACCTTTGCCACGGCAAGGTCGGTTTACTCGGCGCAGCCTATAACTTCACAGCTCAGTATAAATGTCCCATGCATACTTATGAACGGCGTAAGTATTTATGACCTGAAAGCGCGCAAGTACATCAAAAACGAATACATACCGATAAATGCTTCTGCCGTCATAATAGATCTGCTGAAAGAGCACGGTCTTGAAGCATTCATGTATAAGATCTGCGGCGGAGTCCTCACCTGCTATTACACACAGATGACGGACAGGGTCATGCGCAGCTTTGCAGAGGTGCGCAAAAACCGCTACAAAAAGCCATTTGTGCAGTGCGGCGACCTCACGGATGAGGCAGACGGAGAAACAGTCTATTTCACTCTCATGGAGAAGCATGACAAACTCCTTCCGCTGAAAAATACCATTGCCGGCATTGAGGGCGCCGACTGTGCCTTCTATGAAGACACCTATACCGGAAAATGGTATCTGGAAATATTTTCGGATAAGGCTTCCAAGAAAAACGGCGTAGAATTTCTCCGCAGGGAATACGGATTCGACCGTGTCATCTGCTTTGGGGACAACCTCAACGATCTTCCGATGTTCGCTCAGTCAGACATAAAAGTTGCGGTAGCAAATGCCAGAGCCGAGGTGAAAGCCGCAGCAGACTATATCGCCCTATCCAACACTGAGGACGGAGTTGCAAAATGGCTCATTGAAAATACGTAATTATTATGTGCTGAAAAGCTCATATAACTAAAAAACGAAATGAAAGGAAATCAAAGAATGAAAAAGCTTATGTTAGGAAATGAAGCCTTCGCAAGAGGCTTGTTTGAGGCAGGCTGCAAGGTAGTTTCAAGCTACCCCGGAACTCCCTCAACAGAAATAACAGAGGAGGCTGCAAAATATGACGAGATATACGCCGAATGGGCTCCCAACGAAAAAGTGGCAATGGAAACAGCTCTCGGAGCCTCTATCGCCGGTGTGAGATCGTTCTGCGGCATGAAGCACGTTGGTCTCAATGTTGCGGCAGATCCCCTCTATACAGCAGCCTACACCGGCGTTAACGGAGGCGTTGTCATCGCCGTTGCCGACGATCAGGGAATGCACTCGTCCCAGAACGAGCAGGACAGCCGCCACCACGCTATCGCCTCTAAGGTGCTCATGCTCGAACCCTCCGATTCGGGCGAATGCAAGGAATTCGTCAAGACGGCATTCGAGCTTTCGGAGCAGTACGACGTTCCCGCTATCGTGAGAATGTCCACCCGCGTTGCTCACTCTCAAAGCATTGTCGAGCTTGAGGACAGGATAGAACCCGAGACGAAGGAATATGTCAAGAACCCTCAGAAATACGTAATGATGCCCGCTAACGCAAAGGGCAGACACGTTTTCGTTGAAGAGCGCACTCAGAAGCTCATCGAATATGCGGAGGTCAGTCCTCTGAACCGCGTTGAGATATCCGACAGTGCTCAGTTCGGCGTTATCACCAACGGAGCAGCTTATCAATACGTCAAGGAGGCGCTCGGAGACAAGGCTTCTGTGCTCAAGCTCGGTATCGTCAACCCCATGCCCGTGAAGCTCATTCAGGACTTTGCCGCTAAGTACGAGACCGTTTACATAGTTGAGGAGCTCGACGGCATAATCGAACAGCACTGCCGCAATATCGGCGTAACAAACATAAAGGGCAAGGAGGTATTCGGCTATATAGGCGAGCTCCCGCAGTCCGTCATTGCCCAGAAGCTTCTCGGTGAGACAAAGGAATTCGCCCAGCTTGACGATAATATCCCTGTCCGCCCGCCTGTTATGTGCCCGGGATGTCCTCACAGAGGCCTTTTCTACTGCCTCAGCAAGAACAAGATAACCGTTTCGGGAGATATCGGCTGCTACACTCTCGGAGCTGCAGCTCCCCTGTTCGCAGTTGATACTACCATATGCATGGGAGCTTCTATCTCGGCTCTCCACGGCTTCAACAAGGCTCGCGGAGCGGAGTCCGAACACAAGACAGTCGCTGTTATCGGCGACTCGACCTTCATGCACAGCGGCATGACGGGTCTTGTGAACATAGCCTACAACAACTCAAACTCCACTGTTATTATCCTTGATAACTCAATAACCGGAATGACCGGACATCAGCAGAATCCCACCACCGGAAAGAACCTCAAGGGCGACCCCGCTGCCGCAGTGAACCTCGAGGAGCTCTGTAAGGCTATCGGCATTAAAAGAGTCCGTGTGGTAGACCCCTATCACCTTGCAGAAACTGAAGCTGCTATCAAGGAGGAGCTTGCTGCGGACGAGGCTTCCGTCATAATCTCACGCCGTCCGTGCGCACTGCTCAAATATGTCAAGCACAATCCGCCCGTTGCGGTCGATACTGACAAGTGCATAGGCTGCAAGATGTGTATGAAGCTCGGATGTCCCGCCATCTCAATGAGAGACGGCAAGGCTGTTATCGACCACACTCAGTGCGTAGGCTGCGGAATCTGTCAGGAGCAGTGCAAAGTAGGAGCTATAAAATAAGCTATGAAAATCAGAACTATATTCTGCCCATACTGCAATATCCAGATGAAGTACAGAAGCACAGAGCGCATACAGCTCGGGCAGAGCGGCATTATCTTCGAGCACCTCGACCATTGGCTCTCAGGACATCTCACTGTGAGTATTTATGAGTGCCCGAATTGCGGCAGGCTCGAATTTTTCAGATATAAAAAGGAGAAAAAGAATGCAGACGGAAATATACGAAAGCTTTGAGCTCTGGCTCGACGCACTTCTCGAAAATAACGATATGCCCGAAAACACAGCAGCTTTCAACTTCAATCTTTATGAAGAATCCGCTGAAGACTTCGTTTACGCAGTACAGCTCATCGCCTCAGACCGTTTTGAACCGGACGACGACGGAGAATGGGCTTGCTATGAGGTGTGGTCGTCTGAGGAGGATATATTCTGCGTCAGCACAGAAGACGAAGACAATAAGGACTGCGAAGCCGCTCAGAAGCTGATAACCGAAATGGTCCGCGAATATCTTAAAACCGGACGATACCGGAATATCCTCACCGCATCGCAGGCAATAGGCATCGGCTTCGTTGACGGTGAAATAGATATAATTCTTAAAACCTGATCTTATGGAAAAACTGAAGGAAAACACAGCAGCACAGACCAAAGCTCTCCATGAAAAGAGCGAGGCAAAATATATAACGCTGCTGAAAGGATTTGTGGGAGCACTTATAGGCGCTCTGCCCGGAATGCTGATCTGGGTCATACTTGCTAAATTCCGCATAAGAGCGGCTCTTGTAGGATTCTTTATCGCTGCCGGTACAGTATACGGCTACGGTAAATTATCAAGGCGCAACAAGCTTCCCGTTGCTGTGGGAGCTATAGTATGTATGGCAATAATCATCATCTCCGTTTATTTAGCCCAGCGGATAACTATCGCCTGGGCTATGACCGACGCATACAAGGACTATGTCGCCGGATTAAAAGAGCAATTGCTGCTCCGCCTTGAATCTGAACATCCGGATATACCTGCGGAGCTTATCGAAGAAGGTCTCAATAATGAACTGAAGGAACGATTCGGCTTTTCAAGAGGAACATTTTCAGACTGCTTCACTCACTTTCATATGATACTCAGTAAATTCGGAATGAAAAAGGAATACTACAGCGACCTCATACAAAGCTATATCTCCGCCGCGCTCGGAAGCGGCTCGCTCATGAAAAACGCTGTAAAGAAAAGAGTAACATTCTGATGAATATTATCCGGCTGAGTGAAAATCGAATTATTACTAAGGAGGAATATTATGGAAACAAGATCTATTATGATAGTAGGCGTAGGCGGACAGGGTTCGCTGCTCGCTTCAAGACTTCTGGGAAATGTGCTTCTCGCTCAGGGACATGACGTTAAAGTCAGCGAAGTGCATGGAATGTCGCAGAGAGGCGGCTCGGTCGTTACATACGTAAAATACGGCGACAAGGTATACTCTCCCGTCGTTGAAAAAGGTGAAGCGGACGTTGTAATATCGTTCGAGCTGCTCGAAGCTGCACGCTGTCTGCCGTATCTCAAAAAGGGCGGAAAGCTCATAACATCGACCCAGCAGATAGACCCTATGCCTGTTATAACAGGCGCTGCAAAATATCCTGAAAACCTTGAGGAAAAGCTCCGCGAAGCAGGTGTTGAGCTCGTTGCTGTTGACGCCCTTGGGCTCGCTGAACAGGCAGGTACAGCCAAAGCTTCAAACGTTGTTCTCATGGGAGTTCTCGCTTCCCGCACAGACTTTCCCGATGAGCTGTGGCAGAACGCCCTTGAGCAGTGCGTACCGCCGAAGTTCTTGGAGCTCAACAAAAAGGCGTTTGAGCTTGGCAAGCAGGCTTGACATATAGTGCAGCATATTGGGGGATCTTATGAAAAAATTATTTGCGGCTTTTGCCGTACTGACCGTACTGGCTTCATTTGCCGCCTGCGGCAAAGACAGAAAAGATGATCCTGCGGCAGATGAGGCAGTAACATCTGCCGATGAAACAAACATCTCCGGCTCAAGGAAAGCTGATGAACAGGAAGTATCTGAGGAAGCGCCCGAAACCGACAAGGAAGAACAAGATGCTCCGACCCTGCAAAGCTGTCACAAGACAATTTCAAACAGCGAAAAGCCGGAGGTCACTATGGTGACCCTCAGCGGAGTTTGCAGCGGAAATATCAAAAAGCTTGCCAGTGTGGAGGACCTTTACAATATCAACATGCTGCACAGCGGCGTTGTGGGACTTATCGGAGTACCTATCGAGCTTTCATGCAGCGGCATCACAGATATGGAGCTCACCTTTACATACGACCCTGATTCTCTCAGAGGAGTTCCCGAAAGCAATCTCATATTCCTCCGATACGACGAAGGTATCGACAACTATGACGAGATGTACGGCGAGCTCGATACCGACAATCATACCGTCTCGCTGAAGATCCCAAGCGGCGGCGTTTATATGCTGGTGGACGCATATCAGTGGCTGGGCTGCTGGGGCGTTGACGTCTCTGAATATGCATATGATACCGACCGCTCAGCCTATCAGACCGACTGGGAACGTGAGTGCAATACGGGAAGCATAATGGATATTGCCGACAAGGACTGGGCTATGGAAAATGCCCCGGCATTCCATGTCTCGACTGCGCAGGAGCTTGCAGGAGCTGTATATTACGTCAACGGCATAGCTGACGGCGAGGCGGTATCTGTTACGCTTGAAAACGATATTGACCTTTCAGGCTACGACTGGGTGCCTATGGGCTGGTATAACGGCTCCTACCATAATTTTTCCGGCACTGTAGACGGTCAGGGGCACACAATAAGCAATATGAAGATCATCAGCGGATACAGCGATGCAGGATTCATCGGCTACGGTCTGAGCACATACGTGAACAACATCAATTTCGTGAACGCCGATGTAAGGGGAAGCTCGTGCACAGGCATTGTGGGCGGTCAGATATACATAACCGATCTGTGGGAGAATATCACTCTCACCGACTGCACTGTCAACGGCAGCAGCACCGACAGCGGCTCTATAATCGGACGTGAGGCTGCTACGGCGTTCAAAGGCTGCGCTGTTAACAATGTTACCGTGAACGGTGAGCCTTTTGAGTATTTCTCATACCGCCAGAAGGTCGTGGAGGAAACAGAGGTCACCGAGACCTTCAAGCTTGAAATGAAAGATAAATATGTTTTCACGCGCGATGTTCACGACGGCTTCCGCAATTTAGGCTGGGTGTTCGAGCGAAACGGAGTCCAGCTCCTTGACAGGAGCGCTGAAAACGAGACTGAATACGACGGCTCGTGGCTTTTCAGCGAACCCGGAACGTATCACGTATACCTAAATGCTTTTATAAATGGTACCTATATCCGCGTCAGCAACCTTATCGAGATCGTTGTTGAATGATCCATCTTTTGTATATCAAAATTTATTAATAAAGGAGAATGATGACCAATGGAAAATTATTGGAATCAAGAGATCGAATGTATGTCCCGCGAGGACATGAAAAAGCTTCAGGACGAGCGTCTTGTCGCTCAGGTAAAGCACGTTTATGAAAACGTAAAATACTACCGCGATCTCATGGACGAAAAGGGCGTAAAGCCCGAGGATATTAAGGGTACGGACGATCTTCACAAGCTGCCGTTCCTTTCTAAAGCCGACCTGCGCGACGCTTATCCCTACGGACTCCTCGCAAAGCCCCTCTCGGAGTGTGTGCGCATACAGTCCACGAGCGGTACGACCGGCAGGCGCGTTGTTGCATTCTACACACAGCACGACATCGACCTCTGGGAAGACTGCTGTGCCCGCGCTATAACTGCGGCTGGCGGTACGAATGAGGACGTTTGTCAGGTTTGCTACGGCTACGGACTTTTCACTGGCGGTCCCGGACTTAACGGCGGCTCGCACAAGGTAGGCTGCCTCACACTCCCTATGAGCTCGGGCAATACCGAAAGACAGATACAGTTCATGAGAGACCTGGGCTCTACCATTCTCTGCTGTACACCGTCATACGCTGCTTACATCGGAGAAACTCTCCACGATATGGGCTACACAACTGACGACATCAAGCTAAAAGCAGGCATCTTCGGCGCCGAGCCGTGGACTGAGGAAATGCGCCGCTCGATCGAAAAGTCTCTCGGTATAAAGGCTTACGACATCTACGGTCTGACAGAGACAAGCGGTCCCGGAGTCGCATTTGAGTGCTCAGATCAGACCGGTATGCACATCAATGAGGATCACTTCATTCCCGAGATAATCAATCCCGATACAGGAGAAGTCCTTCCGGACGGTGAGGTCGGCGAACTTGTATTCACAAGCATTACAAAGGAAGCCTTCCCGCTCCTGAGATACAGAACGCGCGATCTCTGCGTTCTCTCGCGCAAGAAGTGCTCATGCGGACGCACCCTCATCAAAATGACCAAGCCTATGGGCAGAAGCGACGATATGATGATAATCCGCGGCGTAAACGTATTCCCCAGTCAGATCGAGACCGTTCTCATCGAACAGGGCTATTCACCCAACTATCTCATCGAGGTAGACCGCGTGAACAATACAGATACCCTCGATATCAACGTCGAGATGAACCCCGAGCAGTTCTCCGACAAGGTCGGCGACATACAGGATAAGGAACGCGAACTTGCTGCCGCTATCAAGACCATGCTCGGCATAAATCCCAAGGTGCATCTCGTTTCGCCCAAGTCGATCACAAGAAGCGAGGGCAAGGCTGTCCGCGTTATCGACAAGAGAAAGCTTCACGATTAAAGGAGGTATATCTATGGCAAATGTAAGACAAATTTCCGTATTTATGGACAATAAGCCCAATCAGCTCTCGGGTGTTATGCAGATAATCAAGGACAGCGGCATAAATGTGAGGGCGCTCAGTCTCGCCGACACAAAGGACTTCGGCATACTGCGCATAATCGTAAATGATACAGATAAAACAGTAGAATCACTCAAAAACGCAGGTTATGCGGTAGCAGTTACAGAGATACTCGCTATCTCTATCCCCGATTCACCGGGACAGCTCAGCCGCGTTCTTGAGATACTCGGCTCTGATAATGTCAATCTTGAATACCTCTATGCCTTCACAGGAGCTTCGGATAAGGCAGTTTCATTTGTTATCCGCGTTGACGATAACGAAGCTGCTGCCGCTTCTCTTACAAAGGGAGGCATTATTCAGCTTACCGAAAATGACATCGCGGAAATGTGAACATTTCACAAAAAGCACCTCATATATAAAATTATTTTGAAAACGCTTGACAGAATTCCTGCTGATGTTGTATAATAAATATATGAAATTTGACGAGAAAATTATCCGACAGGAGTGATGAATAATGGGTCTTCTCGATAAATTCAATGATGCAAGTAAGGGTGTTTCCGAGAAAGCAAAAAACATCTCGGAGGCTAACAACCTTAAAAGAAAAATCCTGTATGAGGAAGAAAGGATCGTAGAGATCTTTACAGATATCGGAAAAAGATATTATAAAAATCCCGACGAGGATCCTGCCGCTCTCAAGGTCCTCTGCGACGATATTGACACAAGGCGCAGAAGAATAAAGAAGATGAGATACGAGCTCAACGGCATAAGAGGCTATAAAATATGCCCCAAGTGCGACGCAGAGGTAAACGAACGATTCCAGTTCTGCGGACGCTGCGGTGCAAGGCTCCCCGATATCGAGGACGAGGACTTTATGTCGCTTGAACCCAACGATTATTACACAGAAAGCAGCAATAATTTCTTCAACGCAGATTCAAACCAGAATTATTAATCAAAAGGGCTGTTGCAATCTATACAACAGCCCTTTTCTGATATACTTGCCTCTATTGCAAAATGTACATTGTACATTCTGCGGGCTGCAAAGCAGCCACAAAGCCGCTTTGCGGCTTTGAAGAGGCAGTATAATCGGAGCGCTTACGGCGTGAAACGCCGTAAGCCGTCAAAGGCGGTGAATTTTAAAAAGCTGTTGCTTTTTACAATAGCACGGAGTATAAACGAATATGGAAATAAATGTAAATAAGGATCATAGCACGCTGCGCAGACTTAAAAGGCTGAAAAAAGGATGGGTAATGCTGAAAGCGGGCGGCATTCTCACGGTCGTTCTGACTGCAGCGGTCATAGTAATGTGGCTCTGTACGGAAGCGGGGCTCGCTGTGAAGATACTACTCACTGTTGCGGCACTGCTTACTGTGATCGTCATTCTCTTTCTGGGGACAGTGAACGCCTCGGTAGCCTCGCGGCAGGTAAAGCTCATTGACCGCGTGCTGCTGCTGACTCTCTGGTGGCTGCCACCACTGAACATCATACTGCTGCGCAGGCTTTACAAGACGGCGAAGCGCGAATATATCGTGGAATCCGACCGCATAGAGCTCGAAAACGCTCGCGCGTCAAGTGAGATATGCAAGACTAAGTACCCTGTTATCCTCGTGCACGGAATATTCTTCCGCGACTGGCAGATAATGAACTACTGGGGCCGCATTCCCGCATCGCTCATCAGAAACGGCGCCGTGGTATACTACGGCGGTCAGCAGTCCTCGCGCTCAGTTGCAGACAGCGCACAGGAACTAAGACAGACTATCCTGCGTGTACTCGCTGAAACGGGTGCAGACAAGGTGAACATCATCGCGCACTCAAAGGGCGGACTCGACTCGCGCTATGCCATAAGCAAACTCGGAATGGACGAGCACGTCGCCACCCTTACCACTATAAATACGCCGCATAAGGGCTGCGACATGGTGGACTTTCTGCTTGAAAAGCTGCCCGATTCATTTGCGCAGTTCATCGCGGGGATATATAACAGAATTTTCTCGAAGCTCGGCGATACCGCTCCGGATTTCATGGCGGGAATCCGCGACCTGAGTGCGATCCGCGCAAGAAGCTATGACGCAGAAATGCAGGACTCGCCGCTTGTTTCATACAGGAGCTTCATGTCGGTGATGACCTCGCCGCGCTCGGCAGGTTTTCCGCTGAATATCGGCTTCCGCCTGATAAACAGGCTCAACGGAGCAAATGACGGTCTCGTCTGGGAAGAATCCGCAAGACACGGCAGCTACACGCTTCTCAATTCCCCGAAAAAGCGCGGCATAAGCCACGGAGATGTCATCGACCTTCTCAGAGGGAACATCGAGGGCTTTGACGTAAGGGAGTTCTACATCGATATTGTCCGCAGACTGAAGAGCGAAGGCTATTGACCGAACCGACGGCGTATGAGACGGCAGAGATAGTATGCCGGAATGCAAAGCAAAAACCAGTAGCACGAGAACAGCAGGCATATCTGCCCGAGAAAATTATACGGCATACCGGAGTAATCCCACACATTCCAGTGCATAATAAGATTATCAAATATCCCGACTATCAGCTCTGCCGCTGTGATCAAAACAGCTCCTGCGAAGCTGCTTTTCATCAGCGTCATGCCCTTTCGGCAGTTTATCGAGTAGAGCGCGGCGAGGATAAAGCCGCCCGTCAACGACATCGTCCAGTGAGTGTACCCGCGGTTGATTATCTCTATCATACTGTAGATGAAGTACCCCATGAGAAAAGAAAATACATACTGCGAAAGCTTCATTTTATTACCTCTGTTTCTTTTTATGATATTATCGCCGCAATTGCCTCTATTTATACATAAATGATACTATGACAGGATCCCAAAGGGATTTATCCCTTTGACGAGGTATGGATCAGCGTCCCGTTTGAGGTCGATCGCAGATACCTAATTTAAAGGAGTTTTAAAAATGCGAAAAAGCTGCATACTAATGCATATTTCAAGCCTGCCGTCTGAATACGGCATAGGCAAACTGGGAAAGCACGCCTTTGACTTCGTGGACTTCCTTGTGAAGAGCGAGACAAAGTGCTGGCAGATACTGCCGCTTTCTCCCACAAGCTATGGAGATTCACCGTATCAGTCATTCTCAGTCAATGCGGGGAACCCCTACTTCATCGACTTTGAGATACTCGAGGGTGACGGTCTGCTCGAGCACCACGAGTTCGCCTCATACGACTGGGGAAACGACCCCGACCGCGTAGATTACAGCATTATCTACAATAACTGCTTCGACGTTCTGAGGATAGCGTTCTCGCGCTTCAAGCCCATACGCTTTCCCGAGTATAAAAAATTCTGCGACAAAAACAAGTCGTGGCTCGATGAGTATGCACTGTTCATGGCGCTGAAAGCCAAGAACGGCGGCAAGGCATGGTACGAATGGGAAAACGACCTTGCCATGCACAAGCCAAAGGCGGTAACTGCCGCTAAAAAGGAGCTAAAAAAAGAGCTCGGCTTCTACAAGTTCATGCAGTTCGAGTTCACCCGTCAGTGGAGCGCACTGAAAAAATACGCCAACGACAACGGCATCGAGATAATTGGTGATATCCCCATATACTGTGCTCTCGACAGCGTTGAAGCGTGGTCAAAGCACAAGCTTTTCGTGTTCGACAAAAAGCGCCGCCCGATAGCTGTAGCCGGCTGTCCGCCTGATGATTTTTCCCCGACAGGACAGCTCTGGGGCAATCCCCTCTATGACTGGGACTACCACAAAAAGACAGGCTATGAATGGTGGATAGACCGTATAAGAACCGCCTCGGAGCTATACGACATCGTGCGTATAGATCACTTCCGCGGCTTCGAGAGCTACTACACGATCCCCTACGGTAACGAGGACGCAACTGTCGGCGAGTGGAAAAAAGGTCCTAACCATGAGCTGTTCCGACTTGCGGAGGAAAAGCTCGGCCGGCTGAATATAATCGCCGAGGACTTAGGATTCATTACGCCAGAGGTTCGCGAAATGCTCGACAAGTGTGGCTATCCGGGAATGAAGGTGCTCCAGTTCGGCTTCTCGGACGGCGAGAATGAACATCTGCCGCATAACTTCGCGGGCACTAACTGCTTCGCCTACACAGGCACTCACGATAACGAGACCCTCATCGGCTGGGTGGACGCGCTCGACAAGAAGTCCCTGAAATTCACTAAGAGCTACCTCAATGTCAAGAAGAAAAAAGGTATACCAATGGCGATAGTCCGCGCGGCATGGGGCAGCGTCGCGCAGGTCGCAGCAGCGCAGATACAGGATTTTCTCGACAGCGACGGCGACGGCAGAATGAATACTCCCTCCACCCTCGGCGGCAACTGGCAGTTCCGCACTCGGGAAAGCGATTTCACCCCCGAGCTGGCAAAAAAGATACGCCGTTTGAACAGATTATACAATAGATAAAGGTATCTCTGATAGATCAAAAATGAGGTCTCTGCCCTCAAACTCCCGCTAAAGGGGGACATATGTCCCTTTAGGATCCCGTTATTAAGTAAATCAATTTTCATGAAAAGGAAATTATAATATGGACAAAAATGTATTCATCGAAAAATTCACGGGAAAGCTCCCGAAGGATATAAAGTCGGCGACTCCGCAGCAGCTCCATAATGCGCTCGGCGAGACGGTCATGGAGCTGTATTCCGCGCAGTGGAGCGCTGCCCGTGAGGAGCACCTTTCAAAGCGCCGTGCGGCTTATCTCTCAATGGAGTTTCTCGTGGGACGCGCGGTTTTCAACAACCTCCTTTGCCTCGGCATTTACGACGAAGTGGAATCCGCGTTCAAAGAGCTCGGTCTCGACCTTGCCGACCTTGAAGTCATCGAGGATGCTGCTCTCGGAAACGGCGGCCTCGGACGGCTTGCAGCATGCTTTCTTGACAGCGCGGCAACCCTCTCGCTCCCCCTCGACGGCTACGGCATACGCTACAAGTACGGACTTTTCAAGCAATCGATCGTTGACGGCTTCCAGTGCGAGGACATAGACGACTGGACGAAATACGGAGACCCGTGGTCTGTGCGCTGTGACGAGGACACTGTTCTCATCAAGTATAACGGTCAGACCGTTAAGGCAGTTCCCTATGATATGCCCGTCTTTGGCTGCAAGACCGAGAATGTCGGCACACTCCGACTCTGGCAGTCTGAACCCGTCAAGGAGTTCGACTTTAAGACGTTCAACGATCAGGACTACCTCGAAGCCTCGAAGGAGAAAATTTTCGCCGAGGACATCTCGCGTGTGCTCTATCCGAATGACGACACCAACGAGGGCAAGAAGCTCCGCTTGAAGCAGCAGTACTTCTTTAGCTGTGCGTCATTGACGGACATTCTCAAAAAGCACAAGGCACGCCACGGTACTCTCGATTCCCTCGCGGACTATATTTCTATCCAGCTAAACGACACTCACCCCGTTATTTCAGTGCCCGAGCTTATCCGCCAGCTTGTTGACAACGAGGGCTATACATTTGCAAAATCCCTTGAGATAGCCAAAAAAGTCTTCAACTATACCAATCATACCGTAATGCAGGAGGCTCTTGAAAAGTGGTGGGTGGGACTCATCGAGGAGGTCCTCCCGAGGATATATGAGATAATTATTCAGATCAATGAGGAGCTCATCGCAGAGCTGTACGCAAAAGGAGTACAGCGTGACAAGATAGACCGCATGAAGATAATCAAGGGGGAGCTCGTCCACATGGCGGACATGGCGTGCTATGCTTCAAGTCATATAAACGGTGTCGCTCAGATACACACGAAGATACTCAAGGACAGTGTGCTCGCAGACTGGTACAGCCTGTATCCCGAGCGTTTCCTCAACGAAACAAACGGCATTACACAACGCCGCTGGCTCGCACTGTGCAACAGGGAACTCTCTGCGCTCATCACCGATCTGCTCGGCGGCGATGAATGGATAACAGATCTGGATAAGCTTCATGAGCTTGAAAAATTTGCTGACGACGAGGCGGTACTCCGCCGATTCATTGATATAAAGCATTGTAAAAAGGCGCAGCTTTCGGAGTTCGTAAAGGAACACGACGGCTTTGATATCACCCCCGGATCTGTATTCGATATACAGATAAAGCGCCTGCACGAGTACAAACGCCAGCTGCTCAATGCCTTTTCGTTACTGTGGATATACTACGGTATCAAGGACGGCACTATTACCGATTTTACGCCGACTACGTTCATTTTCGGCGCGAAGTCCGCCCCCGGGTACAGGAGAGCAAAGGCTATCATCAAGTACATCAACGAGATAGGCAGGATAGTCTCCTCAGATTCCGAAACAAGGGAGCTCATCAAGGTCGTTTTCGTGCAGAATTACAATGTTTCCTACGCGGAAAAGCTCGTTGCGGCTGCTGACGTTTCCGAGCAGATATCGACCGCAGGAACAGAGGCTTCCGGCACGGGCAACATGAAGCTCATGCTCAACGGAGCAGTCACTCTCGGAACATATGACGGAGCAAACATCGAGATAGTTCAGGAGGCTGGAGAGGATAACAACTATATCTTCGGCGCGCGGGTCGAGGAGCTTGAAGAAATACTCCCCGATTATGACAGCCGTAAGGTGTTTTCTGAAAACCCGAGGATAAAGAAGGTGGTTTCATCGCTTATCGACGGCACTGTTTCCGACGGAGGCAGCGGTGACTTCCGCGAGCTTTATACTTCCCTCCTCGATGGAGCAAGCTGGCATGAGCCTGACCATTATTACCTGCTCGGCGACATTGAAAGCTACGTTGAAGCCAAGCTGCACTGCATACGTGATTACGGCAGCGACAGGCTCTCATTTGCACGAAGACAGTGGCTGAATATGTGCAATGCCGGCAAATTCAGCTCGGACAGAACTATTGCAGATTATGCTGAAAATGTCTGGAGAATAGATTGACAAATTAAGCTCATTATATACTCCGCGCTATTGCAAAATATCCATTAAGATATTTTTCAATCCGCCGTCTGTGACGGCGGACGGCGCATTACGCCGCAAGCGCTCTGTTTATACTGCCTCTTCAAAGCCGCAAAACGGCTTTGCGGCTGCTTGGCAGCCTGCAAAATGTACAATGTACATTTTGCGATAGAGGCGAGTATATAATACCAAAAGGACGGTCAAGGGAAGCCCCCTCTGGCGGAATCGTGGCATAAAATTACCGAGCCCATAATTTCAGGCTCGGTAACCCGCTTTTTCCGTTAAGGGAAGCTGACTAAGGGGAGCCCCCTCTGGCGGATTCGTGGGAAAGTTTTACCAAACCCATAGTTATAGGCTCGGTAACCCACTTTTTCCGTTAAAGGAAGCTTACTAAAGACCGCCCTTTTGCTTTCTTTCCGCAATTTTTTCATATTTTCGCTTTGTAGCAAGCCCACCTCTTATGTGGCGCTCTTGCTTATTGACCTCAAGTATCGCTTTCACTTGCGCATAAAGCGAAGGATCTTGTCTTTTTAATCTGTCGCTGACGTCTTTATGTACAGTACTCTTTGATATGCCAAATTTTTTTGCGGCGGAGCGGACCGTAGCCTTATTTTCAATGATGTACTCTCCCAATATAACAGCTCGCTGTTCGGGATCTGCTTTCAAAATTATCCCACCTTTACTAATGATTTATATACTGCCCTCTATTACAACACACATTGTAATGTGTGTTGTGATCTGCAAGCAGTCGCAAAGCCGCTATACGGCTTTGCGAGGGCGGTATGAACGAAGCGCTGTACGGCGTGAAACGGCGTACGCCGCAAAAGCGGCAAATTATAAAAAGCAACAGCTTTTTACAATAGCGCGTAGTATAAATCATATGCAAAAAATCGAAGATAAAGAATAAAACCGTCAAAAAGGCGGAGAAAGCTCAAATGCTCCGCAAACGTTTTACAGCGTGAAAAAACGAGAAAAAAGATGAAATATTGCAATAAACTCGAAAAAACATGAAATTTCACCGAGAATCGTTTTCAGAACGCACTTGCGGTTCACGCGAACTTATGATATAATCATATCATCATCTGAAAGGAGATTCAGACCATGAACCGCATTATTCCCGGAACTACTTTAAAATTTACGGAACAAGCAAGGGATTCCGCTTTCTCAATGATATCCCCTGTTCTCGAAGCTACTGGCGGACTTACTCTCTCGCAGCTCTCAAAGCTTACAGGGCTTGAGGGTACGACCATCCAGAACTGGATAAAGCGCGGGTGGGTCTCATCCACCAAGGGCAAAAAGTACTCAGAAAGGCAGATACTGCGCATACTTATCATCAATATGCTGCGCCGAGCTATGAAGCTCGATGATATCGCCTCTTTGATGAGATATGTCAACGGAGACGTGGAAGACACGTCAGACGATATTATCGCCGATATTCTGCTGTATAACATACTTTGCAGGATAATCTTCACGGCGGAGGACGAGGGTGCGTTTGACGGAGAATCTGTCCGCAGTCTTATCGCGAGCGAGATCGCAGAAAATACCAATGAGATAGCCGACGATGAAAAACTCAGCAAGGCGATGTACGTCATGGTAATGGCGTACCGCAGCGGCTGTCTTATGACTGAAATGGAGAGCGGACTTGATCTGATACGCTCGGAAATGTGAGGCATACATCATGAAAAACAAGAAAAACAAAAAGAAAAAGAGTTATACCGACGAATATATGACGCTTGGTCTGAGCATTGGCTTAGCACTCGGCACAGGTTTAGGAACACCGGTATTCGATAGCATCGGCACCGGTATGTGTATCGGCATGGCGATAGGAATAGCGATCGGTGCTGCCATCGGCAGCGCAAAGGATAAAAAGCTCCTTGAGGAAAACGATGACATCCGATCAGAGCTGCATGACGAAAACGATAACAAGGACTGAAAGGACAGATATGAACAATAACATCAGCAAACTTGCAAAAGCGTACAGAATAGCTGCGATAATCTTTTATATCGCCGCGCTGTGTTTCTTTACAACGATCATATTGCACTATATTAACGGCAGTAAAGGCTCTCCCGCCGGAGCTCTTTGTCTCGGCGGTGCAAATCTCTGCTTAGGTGCAGCGAATATGAATCTATACAAAAAAGAACTCAAGACAAATAAGTCTGACGAAAAATAAAGAGAGGAATAATTATGGCTATAAATATAAGAGAACTCAACAAGAACGGCTCGCCAAAGAACAGCGGCACCAAAGGAATAAAGTGGATCGTTGCAGGCGTTATAGCTGTTGTACTGTGCGCAAGCTCGTTCACGATAGTCCCTGCCGGAAATACAGGCGTTGTGCTCACACTCGGCAAGGTATCACAAAACTCAATGTCCGAGGGCTTTCACCTGAAGATACCGTTTATTCAGGAGGTCGAGGATATGTCCAACAAGATACAGGTCTATGAAACTCCCGCTTCGGCGGTCTCAAAGGATTTGCAGACTGTAAGCAGCACCATCGCGGTGAACTACAGACTTGTTTCAGACAAGTCAGCAGATATGTACAAGAATGTCGGTGTTGACTATCAGACTGTTCTCATCACACCTGTTGTACAGGAGTGTATGAAGTCCGCGACAGCTAAATATACCGCTGAGGAGCTCATCACAAAGCGCGCCGAGGTCGGAGACGAGGTAAAGACCGCACTCAGCGACAAACTAAACAACTATGGTATATATATCGAAAAGTTCAACATCGTGAACTTCGATTTCTCAACAGAATACAATAACGCTATCGAGGCAAAGCAGGTCGCAGAACAGAATCTGCTCAAGACCCAGACCGAACAGGAACAGGCTATCGTTATCGCTGAGGCAGACGCAAAGCAGAAGGTGATCGCCGCAAATGCCGAGGCAGAAGCTATACTCGCCGAGGCACAGGCTCAGGCTGACGCTAACAAGCTCCTCGAGGAGTCGCTGTCCGATAAGGTAATAGCCTACGAGCAGATCCAGAAGTGGAACGGCGTAATGCCCAAGGTAACAAGCGGCGACAGCAGCGGTCTCCTTATCGACATCGACCTCGACGAAATAGGCAGCTCAACAGCTTCGGTTTCGCAGAGCACTACAGAGGCTTCCACTTCGGAAGCTGAATGATGATGCGGTCACTCGCCGCGCTCATCTGACCGTGATAGGGATAGGAGCTCTGAGAGGGGGAGTTCCACATATATACTTGCCTCTATTGCAAAATGTACATTGTACACTTTGCAGGCTGCAAAGCAGCCACAAAGCCGCTTTGCGGCTTTGAAGAGGCAGTATAAACAGAGTGCTCACGGCGCAAGCGCCGTCTGCCGTCATTGACGGCAGATTGCAAAATATCTTAATAGATATTTTGCAATAGCGTGAAGTATAAATTTTGCGGCATACGTTGGGGAACGTGTGCCGCATCGGGGTATTGGGGGGGGTTAATATGGAAAGGCTTTTATTCTATATCATTATCACCGTTGCAGGTGTAATAATAAAAATAGTACACTATATTGAGGACGAGCGGCGCGAGCAGCAGGGACTCCCTTCAAAGCACCGCGAGTATATGGGAAGTCTTACCGACGGAATGGACTTCATCGAGCACTACCGCAGCGATCTTGATGATATGAAGGCTGCGCAGGAGACCGATGAGGCACAACGCCGTGCAAAGTACGTCTACCGCGATAACGGTGAAGAAATGGAAAACATCGAGTCCATCGGAACGATCAAAAGCAGGACCACCGAAGAAAGCGATAAAATGGATACACTATAAAAACGCTGTCTGTTAAAAAGCAGACAGCGTTTTTGCATATGTTTGTTGCATCGGAGCAACCTCTTTTCCCTGATATTGTGGGAAATGAAAAATTTTCCTTTCTGATATTGACTTATTAGCCTCAAAGGAGTATAATTAATATTGTATGGCAAACATAACATTAATATTATATATATTTTTTGGAGGTTTTTAAAATGAGCAGAGTTTATAACTTCAGCGCAGGACCTGCCGTTCTCCCCGAGGAAGTTCTCAAGGAATGTGCAGATGAAATGATGGATTACAAGGGCAGCGGAATGTCCGTAATGGAAATGTCCCACCGCTCTAAGGTGTATGACAACATCATCAAGGAGGCAGAACAGGATCTCCGCGACCTCATGAATATCCCCGATAACTATAAGGTAATCTTCGTACAGGGCGGAGCTTCACTCGTATTTGCAGGTGTTCCTATGAACCTCATGAAGAATGGCAAGGCTGCTTACATAATCACAGGCCAGTGGGCTAAAAAAGCCGCTCAGGAAGCTGAGAAGTACGGAGAGGTCGTAAGAGTTGCTTCATCCGCAGACAAGACCTTCTCCTACATACCCGATTGTTCCGACCTCGATATCCCCGATGACGTTGACTATGTTTATATCTGCGAGAATAATACTATCTATGGCACAAAGTTCTGGGAGCTTCCTAACACAAAGGGTCATGAGCTCGTTGCTGACGTAAGCTCCTGCTTCCTCTCAGAACCCGTTGATATTACTAAGTACGGCGTTATCTACGGCGGCGTTCAGAAGAACGTAGGTCCCTCCGGCGTTCAGATAATCATAGTACGTGAGGATCTTATCGCTGACGGTCCGGCTCTCTCATGCACTCCTACAATGATGGACTGGAAGATACAGTCTGATAACGAGTCTCTTTACAATACTCCTCCCTGCTACGGCATCTATGTCTGCGGAAAGGTATTCAAGTGGATAAAGAAAATGGGCGGACTCGAGGCTATGAAGGCTCATAACGAAAAGAAGGCTAAGATCCTTTATGATTTCCTCGACCAGAGCAAGATGTTCAAGGGCACTGTAGTTCCCGAGGACAGATCCCTCATGAACGTTCCCTTTGTTACAGGAAATGATGAGCTCGATAAGAAGTTTATCGCAGAGTCCAAGGCAGCAGGCTTCGAGAACCTCAAGGGTCACAGAACAGTTGGCGGTATGAGAGCTTCTATCTATAATGCTATGCCTATCGAGGGCGTTGAAAAGCTCGTTGAGTTCATGAAGAAATTCGAGGAAGAAAACGCATAAGCAATGCATAATTAGTCCGAATTGTCGGCAATTATGAATTATACATTCTTAATCTGAATTAACGGAAAGAGGTTTACTGAAATGTACAATATACAGACACTTAACAAGATATCATCTATCGGTACGGATATCTTCGATAAGAGCAAATATGCAGTTTCTGATGACTGCGCAAATCCCGAGGCTATAATGGTCCGCAGCGCAAAAATGCACGACATGGAATTCGGCGATAAGCTCATCGCTATCGCAAGAGCCGGTGCCGGCGTCAACAATATCCCCGTTGACCGCTGTGCTCAGGAAGGTATATGTGTGTTCAACACGCCCGGAGCTAACTCCAATGCCGTTAAAGAGCTCGCTATCTGCGCTCTGCTCCTTTCTTCAAGAAAGATAACCGAGGCTGCTGCATGGGCTGCTTCACTTAAGGGAACTCCCGACGCTCCCAAGACAGTTGAGGGCGGCAAGTCCAAGTTTGCAGGTCCCGAGATCGCCGGCAAGACGCTCGGTGTTATCGGTCTCGGAGCTATCGGCGGAAAGATAGCGAATACAGCTATTGCTCTCGGCATGAACGTTATCGGCTACGACCCATATCTCTCCGTAAACGCTGCTATCCACCTCGAACCCTCTGTTAAGGTAACAGGCGATGTCAACGATATCTACAAGAACAGCGACTACATCACTATCCACATGCCCTATACTCCTCAGACTAAGAACACTATCGACGCTGAGCAGATAGCTCTCATGAAGGACGGCGTTCGTCTCATCAATCTCGCAAGAGGCGAACTCATCAACAGCGAGGCTGTGGTAAAGGCTATTGCAGAGGGCAAGGTAGCTAAGTATGTTACAGACTTCGCAGACGACGTAGTGCTCGGAGTTGAAAACGTTATCGTTCTCCCCCACCTCGGCGCTTCCACACCCGAGAGTGAAGACAACTGTGCTGTTATGGCTGCAAACGAGCTCATCGACTACATTGAGAACGGCAACATCACAAACAGCGTAAATCTCCCCAATGCTTCGATGAACGCAGTCGGCACAAAGATATGCGTTATCCACAAGAACGTTCCCACGACTATCGCAGCTATCACGACTGCTGTCGGCAATGAGGGCATCAACATTGAGAACATGGTAAATGCCAGCAAGAAGGACTTCGCCTACACAATGCTCGACGTTATCGGCGATGTTCCCGCATCTGTTGAGGGCAAGATAAACGCCGTTGACGGAGTTATCAGAGTAAGAATAATCAGCAAGTAAGGCACTCTTTCAAAAGCTGATACTCGTAAATAGTCGCCTGTGCTTCACGGGCGGCTATTTAATTTGTAGGGACGTAGAAGTTCAATCCGAAACAGAAATGCGGAATTGAATGCGCAGGCTTAGCTGACGGATTAAAATAATATCTCAAAAAGTTATTACCGTCAGCGGAGAGCATCTGTCGCCCCGCACATAGTAAGCGAGCTTTGCGAGCGGAAGCGTGGAATGGGATTCTAAAGGGACATACGTCCCTTTAGCGGGGCGTGGGGGCGGGGCCCCCAAAAAAAAAGATGACAAAAAAAAAAACCCCAAAAAAAAAAAAAATAAGTAATATAAATAAAAAAAAATAAAAAAAAGTAA
>R05__coassemble_95_pt1 | contig 48320 bp, 77 predicted proteins | sample R05__metabat2_low_PE_032 | metagenome-assembled genome bin R05
TTGAGAAACGCCGTCCGGTCAGGGCGGTGTTTCTGTTATATGCGAAAGGACGGTGTTACCGTGAATGCAAGACAAAAGAAATTCGCCGAGTTCTATGCTCAGAGTGGTAATGCCGCCTGGAGTGCAGTTCAGGCAGGGTATTCTGAGAAGTTTGTGAACACGAACGCTTCAAAATTACTACAAAATACTACAATAGCGCAGTACATCAGGGAACTGACGGAGAAGGCACAGGATGAGCGCATCCTGACTGCTAAGGAACGTCAGGTAATGCTTTCAGATATAGCCCGTGATGGACACCTGACGCAGGACAGGCTCAGGGCAGTGGATATTCTCAACAAGATGACAGGCGAGTACGTAACGAAGATCGAGGGCAGTATCTCTACCGAAGTCAGCGATCCCTTCAAGGGACTGACCACCGAGGAGCTGAGGAAGCTTGCTGACGGAGAATAAAGAACTGATACAACTTGGTGCAAGGATAGAGCTTGCGCGGAGGAGCTTCTTCGACTACTGCCGGCTGAAAGCTCCTGACTTTTATAAGCCTGACCGCCGCTTCCTTGTGGAGCTGTGCAATGAGTTCCAGAGCTTCCTGAGCTCCGATGATAAGGCGATGATCATCAATCTTCCGCCCCGGCACGGCAAGTCAAGGACAGCTTGCTGCTTCGCTGAGTGGTATCTCGGTCAAGATCCGACACGCAAGATCATGATAGGGTCCTACAACGAGACACTTTCAACAATGTTCAGTAAAAACGTCCGCAACACTATTTCCGAGATTAAGGCTGACCGTTACAAGGCTGTATTCTCGGACGTGTTCCCGAACGTCCGCATCAAGCTCGGTGACGGAGCTATGAACCTGTGGAGCTTAGAGGGCGGCTACAATAACTATCTTGCTACATCTCCCACAGGTACGGCTACGGGCTTCGGCTGTACTCTGATGATGATAGACGATCTGATCAAGAACGCGGAGGAAGCGAATAACGAAGCAGTCAAGCAGAAGCACTGGGAGTGGTTCACGAACACCATGCTCAGCCGTCGCGAGGAAGGCGCCAAGGTCATAATCATTATGACGCGCTGGGCAACTGATGATCTGGCAGGCCGTTATCTTGAATTCTGCAAGACAGAGAATATCCCTCACAGGCATATCTGCATGAAGGCCTACGATAAGGACACCGGTGAGATGCTTTGTCCCGATATCCTCAGCTATGACAGCTATCAGGCAACTATCAAGGCTATGGGTGCCGATATTGCAAGTGCCAACTATCAGCAGGAGCCTATCGACATCAAGGGAAGGCTGTACACATCGTTCAAGATTTACACAGAGCTGCCGCCCTTCTTTGAGGGCATCTACAGCTATTCCGACACCGCAGACGACGGCAGCGACTGGCTCTGCTCTATCATCTGGGGAGTGTATCAGCGTGAGGCTTACGTTCTGGACGTGTATTTCACTAAGGCTCCTATGGAAGTCACTGAGCCTGAGACTGCAAGGCGGCACAAGGAGCACTCCGTAAACAACGCAAGGATAGAGTCCAACAACGGCGGTAAAGGTTTTGCAAGAAATGTAAAACGTATATCCGAAGAGGAAATAAACAACTGGCTGACCTGTTGGAGCTGGTTCCACCAGTCAGGCAACAAGAAAGCCAGGATACTGTCATATTCGACATGGGTAATGCAGCATATTTATTACCCTGTGAACTGGCGTGACCGCTTCCCCGAATACTACGCTGCTATGATATCATATCAGAGGGAAGGCAAGAATGCTCACGACGATGCTGTTGCCGGACACGCGAAACGCAAAAAACTGACACGCAAAATCCAAAAAAATCTACTTTGGGTAATAAAAAAGCCTCTTGATACAATTTCAAGAGGCTTTTATCAGTATGTCGGATATCTCGCAATTCAGTGCGTCACAAATATTATTCAGCAGGTGTATATTCAAATAATCGAATGTGTTATTGCATAATGAGCAGATGGTTGATGGGCGTGCATTTATACGCTCGCAAAGGTCTTTCTGGGTTAGGTTAAGTTCTTTTAAAACAGACTTTAATTGACATTTAATCATAGTATTCTCCTGTATTGTTTTTACAATTAAAATAACGTATATCGTTATTTTCGCTCTAAAAAAAATACATCAATAGTTTTTTATAATCAGTTCCCTAAACGATCCGCTGCTGAGGTTGTTCTGACGTGATACAGACATTATATCAAATTCTTTGTACAATTTTCTGACATATTCATCATCGTTATAGGACAGCACAAAGCGTCCATTTATGCTACTCAAACACTGTTTCAGACGCTGATGATCTTCATCGCTGAATTTTACGTCATAATGCTGTTCTGTTTTGTGATACGGCGGATCACAGTAAAACAATGTTCCTGGTCGATCGTAAACGTTGATCAGATTTTCAAAATCTTTGTGCTCTATTACCACTCCCGCGCCTGATTTCAGACGTTTTTCGATTTCAGTCAGATAATCAGCAGATATGTTTTTCTTGTTGCATCCGTAGGTTCTGCCGTCTGCCCCATAGCTGATTTTTATCTGAACGTAGAACATTGCCGCACGTTGAATGTCAGTAAATCCACGCATATCAATGTGGGTGCGTATGTCATCGAACACCTCACGGGCGTTTATATACCCCGATATTTCACGCTGCAATTCCCGCCTGTGAAATCTGATACAGCGAAACAAATTCACCAGATGGCTATTTGCATCGTTGTAGATTTCGAGCGGTGCGTGTTTGTCCCGAGCGAACAGTACCGATCCACCGCCGCCAAATACTTCGACATATCGGTCAATTTTATCTGGGAACAAAGACACTATTTTATCGGCAAGCAGCCTTTTCCCGCCTATCCATGGAATAAATGATTTCATAAAATTATCCTCCTGCAATAAAAATAATGCCCTGATACCGCAGTAAAAGGGCATTTTTGATTCATTATATAAACACGTTCCAGTCAGAGCCGCCGAGGTAGCCCTGACCGAGATTATGGTCGGACTGCCACTTGTAGATTGCGGACATGGTCTTGTCTCCTGCGATGCCGTCGGGAGTGCCGCAGTCGTAGCCGAGGGCGTTAAGGCGCTGCTGCACCCATTTAGTTAGCGCGCCAGAATCACCTTTGCCGATTATGTATTTTTTGACTGCCGCGAGGGTTTTAGCGCCTGCGATACCGTCCACGCTCAGCGACGCGCCCTTGTCGTTGAGAATTGTTTGCAGTTCACGGACTGTCTCGCTGCTGCGGGATATGCCGTAGTATGCGTAGAAATCCGAGGTCACGGAGCTGCTTGTCCCCTTGACTTCATCACCGTACCACTTGCCCGAAGTTCGCACGTCGAGGTGGATAGAGGTGTAAGTCTTGTCGATGTTCGCGATGCCCGTGAAGCCCAGATCCTGTGCTTTGCAGGCAACTATCTTCGTGGAAATTATCTTGCCGCTACGGTCGTAGAACTTCACGTCCGCTGCAAGACCCTTTGTGTGCTGTCCGTAGCCTGTGCCTTTTACCGCCTTGTCGTGTGCCGAGCAACGATAGCCGCTTGTGATTATCGCCTTTGAAGCTCCGAGAACGCTGATAAGCTGCTGGAGCTTTCCGACGAGCTCGGTGCTCAGCAGCGTATCGTGACCGCGACCACACTTGCAGCGGAACTCCGAGACTACGAAGTTAGCGGTGAGGCGCTCAGTCGATGTGTAAGGGTATGTTTTTACCGACATTATTTTTCCTCCTTTGATTTTTGATACTGCGTACCGAAATAGAATCCGCATATCATTATGTATACCGTCTTGAACGTCTCAGGAACGTCAACACCGGTTACGTTCATATATATGAAAGCTCCCGTCAGGGATAAGGTCACGAGGGATTTGACGTCGATGAGCTTAGCTATTCTTTCTTTGATTTTCATGCTCCAAGTCCTCCAGTCGGTGATTGATGACTTTTATCTGCTCTTCCACTACCGGCATTCTTTTAGCGAAATTGTTGTGTTCCCGAACCTCTGATGTGAGGTTGTCAAGCTTTGTCTCGAAGACCGCCTGCTGAGTTTCAAGCTTATGCTGAATCTCCTTGTTGCTTGCTTTGGTGTTGATTATAACGGTGATTATTGTCACAGCAGCGGAGATGATAGATACTACGATACTGCTGTCCACTATACCACCTCCGTCCCCGAGAATTTATACCATGATGACCATGTGTTTGACGCATACAGCTGTCGGACGTAGTACGCGCCCCTCACGGCTGTTGGATTCCAGTTTGGTATCAGCACCTGAGTCACGCGGGAGCTGCTGTTTGCGTTGAGCGGCATGACTATCAATCGTCCGCTTCCGGAAGTCGCTTCCGAGGGGATATTTGTCAGCGTTGCCGCAACTGTTCCGGTCTGTATGTAGTAGGTACCCAGCACCGTGATCGTGTTGAGGTCAGTATTTTCGGCGATCGTGCTGCCGTAGCCTGTGCGGTTTTCAATAAGAGTATTGGCTGCTGTGATGTTATCGGCAACTGTTGCTATATCAGTTGTGTTTGTCCCTATCTGTGCGACGTCCGCTGCTGTGATCCCGCTGTTGACTGCCGCGAGCTGAGCCGCGGAAAGCTCGTCCTGCTTGGCGGCAAGCATATCGTCTATCTCGGACTTTGAGTAGCCTTCGTTGGTCATGTTACCTATTTTCTTGGATTTAAGCTGTTCATATAATCCCATATCAATCACCTCCGCCGGTCTGATTTATCCATTCACCTGAGCTGTTGAGTCCGTAAAAATCTCCGGTCGAGATATCCCAGGCAAGAGAGCCTTGCACGAGAATACGTCCTGTAATACCGTCCGCATTCGGAAGCTCCTCTGCCGAATCAACACAGATCTCTGCGAGCACAACAGACTTGCTGTTATCAAAGCATATGAATTTTTCTTTAATTATCGATATCATTATTTTTCCTCCTTCGATGTACCGAATATCAATCTTTGATATACCAATTTCCGTTAGTTATATAATTATTACCGCCTATCGCTACCTCCGAAAGACCCCGATTTGCAAATTGAGTATGCACTGCGGCAAACGCATAGGGCAATGTTATGCTATTATCGCCTGTAGTGGGTACAACAGGAGCTAAAGATGTCAACATCGAATTATATTCAGGTGTTAATGTGACTGTGGGCGTTGTCGTTGAATCATAAGCGGCTACCCTATATCCTGTAGGCGATGTGACATTAATATTTCCTTCGGTGGAAATAAATGCAATTTCGCCATTACTATCAACGGTCACAATAAAATAATTGGTGGGAAAACCACCATTGCTTGAATAACTATCAACCGCGAATATAATACCGTTGGTGCATAGCAACACACTATTAAATCGTGATCCCGTATTACCGGAAGCACCGGCATAATATTGAACCCAATCATTATATAAACCGTGTAATGATACTACATTACCAGATGAAGAATATATAGTTTTATACGTTAATGCAGCGTTTTCGCTTTCTATTGTAATTTCAGATCCGGTGTCACTTCCTGTTACAAGTGTTATAGTCATATTTTCTAAAAACGTACCGGATTTATTTTCGTTAAGCCAATTATAAAAATTGGTTAAATTATAATAATGGTCACCAACATATTTTTTAATAGCCATAATTAAACCTCCAATTCTTCCGCGTCTCCTATGACGCTGTTTCCTGCCGAATCGCAAATCACAAAGGCTTGTGCTGCTTCGTTATTATTGATACTTTTTTTGCCAAATCCCTCCAAAGATATTTCAAAATTCATGCTTTCCTGTATTTTTAGTTCCATAGTTTAATCCCCCTCCGCAGCTGCTGTCACCCAGAGTTTTCCGGCGAGCTTGCGGTAGCTCTGCCCCTCTGAATCTATAAGGCGGAAATGTATATCATACATATCACTTATCAGCCCTGCCGTATCATCGCTTGTGAGCTGTACCGAAAACCCGCCCTCTATAACGGTGCATTCTTTACAAATGACCGCATTATTCGGGTCGTTGGATAGTGCAACTATGATCTGCATACTGCAACCGCTCAGATCATCGGCATCGATTTTCACATTAAAAACAGGAAAGGTATCACCGGCAAGGCATTCCATATCAGGAATTTTGTTATAAAACTTCATACTTTTACACTCCTCTCAGATCATCTATCTGTCGCTGTAAGCTCGCAATGGTATCAAGCAGAGAGTATGAGAATACAGATCCACCATTATTTTCTTTAATTTGTATATCGTAGGCACTTACAGTGTCAGCATCAACTGTGTCGGCGCTAACCGCATCTGTATTCAGGTGTGACGCTACATTGTATCTCGTGCCGTTTTTCTTATAATACAGGCTTTCAGCGACAACGTCTCCGGACGCAGCACCGATATACACCGTATTATCCCCGTTGCTCCTGAAATACATGGCTCCCGCTTGTGCAAGCACCTCGCAGTCTGTATTATCGTTAGTCAGCCGCCATTCCAGCGGCGAGAACTTATGGGACCAATCGCCGCAGCTGAGCTGTATCACATCGTAGCTTTCGCTGTTTGTAGTGATATTGATACTGCCACCTGTTATGTTAATTGCGGAAGCGTTGACTGTGCCGTTTGCCGCTACCATAAATGTGCCATTGCCGTTATTAATGACTCCGCCCGTGATATTTATTGCAGAAGCATTCACCGTACCGTCTGCTGCAACACGGAATGTACCGTTTCCGTTATTGATAACTCCACCTGTAATGGTCATTGCAGAAGCGGTCACATTGCCGTTCGTATCAACGCGGAAAGTGCCGTTTCCGTTGACTATCTCGATACCGCGCAGCACCCCGGCTGTAATATAATCCGCGACGATAGCACCGTTCATAGTGATAGCCGTGCCGTAGGTACCATGATACCCTGTATTGCTGTAGCCGAAGCCGCCCGAATTCCACCGCCAGACCTTCGTCGCAGTCTCTTTGTCGGGCGTGTCCATTATGAGAATTTCGTTCTTGTTGACGACCACATATCCGTTGATACCTGCGTCGATGAGGGCTGTAGCAGTAGCTTTCGCCGAGGCGAGGATATCTATTTTCTGCTGAGGCATATCATACTCAATGAGGCGTGTTGTCCGCACGGAAATATCGGTTATCCTTTCGGATCTGTCTCCGATCTCGACCGTTGGCTTATGCGGCTTGTAGATATCAACAGTACGCCGTATCAGTCGCAGATCTTCGTCGAGCCCGAGCAGGCGGTTGCGGAATCGGTATGTGTTACCTTCCCGGAAGTTTTCATAGCTATCATAGAGCGGTGAGAGGTCGAGTACCTGCGACTTGTATGCCTTCTGCACACGGTTATTGTTAGTGAGATAGTCTTGCGCAGCTGTAAGCAGATTCGCAGGAAGTGTTATGTCGTCGAACTCGACCTTGCCAACGATAACCCCGTACTTTGCCATTGCAGCAGCATCATCTATGTATATCTTGCCGTTATTGACCGCTGATATATCGAGACGCTCTGCGGACTCATCGGGAGCAAGCTGCGCTCCGAGAGGGATCAGACGTGTTATGATACTGGTAGCGTCGGTCTTTACGTCGAGTGAGATCAGATTATCCGCCAGCTCTACAACTGTAGAGGAGTTTGAGCCGTACTGTGTGAGAAAATCAAGCACGAGCCTGCCCTCGACCTTGCGGATTCGTATTTCTCCGCCTATGCGCTCCACAAGGTTGACCTTGAGTTCTTCGAGTGTGGTACGGTAAGCGGTCGTCTTGCTGTTGGTATTATCGCCCGAGAAATCACACGAGCCGAGGTAAATGCGCTTTTCCTCGCTGACAAGAGCGTTATGCTGATCCAGCAGCGCGGTAACGAACTCTACAACGGTATAGCCCTCATAGTGGTGATAGGGCTGTATACTGTCGCACAGATACCCGAGGTAACCCTCGCAGGTCACAGACTTGTACACCTTTCCCGAGCTCGTCATTTGCTTCTCCGATAGCAGCACCGGTCCCTCAAATTCGGTCTCCGTAGTTTTTGTATTAACCACGGTCACGATAGACACTCTGTCCGCAAAATTATCATAACAGGGGTTAAATGGAGATATCGTAAAGTCAAACGAAGGTATGCTGTTTACTTCGCCGGTGAATTTTCCCGAGAGCAGCCGTCTGTCGCTGTCCGGATCCAGCTCATGAATGACAGATGTCACACTGCCGTTAGTAACGGATATCTCATACATCAGTATATCACCTCCTCGTCCTCGTCGTGATCAGAGTGATCGTACATGAATTCTGCCCACCCCAATGGCGAATTGTCATATGTGCCTACAGATGTTGCGGAATAGAAAGTTTCAACAAGAGATGCGTCTCTGCCGTCAATAATGCCATTCATGTCCGCGTCGGCTAATCGTTCTTGCTCGGGCGTAAGTCCTGAAGGCTGCCCCGTAGATATATTTGTATATGCCGTAAGAATAAGAGATGCGTCCATGCCGTCAACAACTCCGTCGCCGTTTACGTCCGGAAAAACATATGCGGCCGGATTGTAAAGTTTGTTGGGATTAGGTGATATTGCAGGCGAAGCCGCAAATTTCGCGGATATATTGTATATGCCGTGATCCTCGCTCCACGATACCTGTGGAGATGAGACCTCAAAGTGATAGTCCGGCAGCAGCGCGTCGTATAGCACCTTTTTGCCTGACCACCTGAGCCAGTACAGTATCCTTGTAAGCCTGTCCTGCGCGCGGCGTTTGTCAAAGCACATGAACTCAAACTCATACGCGAGATTCCGCTCACTGTAGGTGTGTCCGCCGAAAAGCTCAGAAAAATCATGGGTTACGTTGCTGTAGGGGACTCGTTCCGTGAGGTCGTCCCTCGGAGCTGCGCCGATAGTGCGCTTGAGCACGCGCAGCTTATGCGTATAGTACGAATGCGCACCGTTTACTTTTATGCCCTCGATCATTTTGCAAGCCCCCTTTTCTTCAATTTAACTGTAACACCCTGACGCTCATCAATGCCGTCTGCGGTGGCGTCAAGTACACCCTCTGCAACGACCTCATCACCAACAACAAACTGTGCATTTATCTGTACAGGCTGACGTACCTCGCCCGAGGCACTATTATTAACTGTGCTGTAGCTGTAGGAATTGTTTACTATCTCAGATGTAGCCGACGGGCGCGTTATAGCAGGATCTGCACTTGACCCGTATAAGCTCAGCGCAGCTATTGCAGATTCATCGATATCGGGAATATCCGCACCCGTGGAAAGTAGTTTGGGAGCTTTAACGTCAGGTATGATAAATTCAATCTGCTGCATTGCCTTTACAGCTTCTTTGCCAACGTCGGGGATTTCCTCGGTGAAGCCTACTCCGATACCCTCGGCAAGATTCTTACCGATCAGATCACGCATAAGGGTAGACGGCGAGTGTATGCCGAAAGCTGATTTAAAGCCGGATATGATATCATCAGCAAAGCCGGTTATCTTATCCTTCAACCAACTTGCAGCGCCGGTGATACCGTTCCAAAGTCCCTCAACGAGATTTTTTCCTGCATCGAGCATTTTTGACGGCAGCGACTTGATCGTATCGGTGATCTTCTCTACAAGTCCGCTTGCCGCGTCCTTTGCCTTGTTTCGCAGTTCTATTGCCCATTCGGCGACTTTTTTAATTGCATCTTTCAGGGTATCGGCAATGTTCCCGGGGAGCTCCTTAAAAAAGTTCTTGATATTGTCCAAGAATCCGCTTGCAGTGTCGATAGCCTTTTGCCTCAGCTCAAGACCCCACTCGACGACCCTGCTCAGAGCGTCTTTTAAGAAATCAGCAATATTGCCGGGAAGCTCTGTGAAAAAGTTCTTGATATTCTCAAGAAATTCGCTTGCGGTATCAATGGCTTTCTGCCGCATTTCAACAGCCCACTCCACGACCTTCAGGAGTGCGTTCTGGAGAAACTCCGCTACATTTCCGGGAAGCTCGGTGAAGAACGTCTTTATATTTTCGAGGAATGCGCTCGCTGCGTCTATCGCTTTCTGGCGGAGCTCGAGTCCCCATGATACAACGTTTGCAAGAGCGGTTTTCAGTGCCCCACCAATGTGACTGAGAAGCGTTCCAAGCGCCTCAACAAGTGATACGAGGACTTCGGGCAGCGCCTCCACTATCGCCATAAACATTTCGAGAGCAGCTTCGGCTATTTCGGGTATAGCCTCTACGAGCGCCGTAACTATTGAGACAATGATCTCGGGGAGCTGCTCGATGAGCGTGTCTATGATCGTCGGCAGCGCGTCTACAATAGCAGCGAAAAGCGTTATTGCTCCCTGCAACAGCTGAGGAGCAAAGGATACTATCAGTCCTACAAGAGACGTTATTATGCCCGGAAGAGCTGCCGAGAGTGCCGCAAGTATTTCGGGCAGCGCGTCAACAAGACCCATAAAGATCTGCTGCGCTGCATCGAAAATCATTGGTGCGCCTTCTGCGAGGAAGCTCACGATACCGTCGAGCAGTTTGCCGACGGAAACTATGATCTTCGGCAGGTTGTCAACAAGTGCCTGTGCAAGAGATGATACAATCGTCAAGATTGCTTCAAGCAGCAAAGGAAGGCTATCCACGAAAGCTTCAGCAAGAGAAAGGACTATAGATATACCTGCTTCTGCTATAACAGGGCGATTCTGCCTGATACCATCTATCAACTGTGAAAGCCCTTCCGCCGCTGCTTCAAGCAACGACGGGAGATTATCCGCAAGTCCCTGAGCAAGAGTTCCTAACATCTCCATGCCTGCTGTCAGGAGCTTCGGTAAAATATCTACAGCACAGTTTGCGATGACAAGTCCGATATCCGATACAGCCTGAGAGATAACGTCCATGTTATCAAGCAAGCCGTTTACAAGCTCTGTAACTACGGAAGCGCCCATATCAGCAATGGTCGGCAGATATTCAGATATCTTTGTGATCGCCTGACCGAGCACATCACCGAAGCTCTCGGCAAGTCCCTCAAAGCCGCCCTCTTTAAATGCTTCGGTAAGCTGAGTAAGATACTCTCCGCCGAGCTGTGCAAGTTCACGGAGAGGCTCGTTCATATTCTCATATACAGCAATACCAAACGCCTCAGCCTTTGATCCGAGCGACTTCATATCGCCCTCGAGCGTATCGTTCATGGTATCAGCCATTTGCGACATAGCGCCGTCGCAGTCTTCAAGTGCAGCTGTCAGGTTATCAAATTCATCACCACAGCCTGCAAGAAGTCCCTGTGCTGCGGCAAGATCAGTCTTGTTGAAAATATCGCTGAGTATTTCGGCTTTTTCGCCGTCACTCATGCCTGCAAGGGCAGCGTCGAGATCGGCAAACGTCTCGTTGAGGGGACGCATATTTCCGTCGGCATCAAGCGCTGAAACTCCGAGACTGTCAAGAGCTTTTTTCGCCGTATCCGTAGGAGCGGAAAGCGAAAGTATCATATTTCTTAGGTGCGTACCGCCCTCTGCGCCCTTTATGCCGCGGTTTGCAAGAACTCCGAGAGCCGCATTGAGCTCCGTTGTTCCGCCTGCGAGAGTCTGTGCAGTGCCACCAACGGTAAGGATAGCCTCACCGAGCTGAGCAACGCTGGTATTAGCCTTGCTTGCAGTCTTAGCCATTTCATCGCCGAAGCGTGTGAGATTACCACTGGTTGCTTCGATACCGAGTGCAGACATAGCGTCGGTGGCAAGGTCTGAAGCATATGCAAGATCCATTCCGCCTGCTGCCGCAAGATCCAGAACCGCTGGCAAAGCGTCCGCCGCTTTTGCCGCATCATAGCCTGCAAGTGCAAGATAGTTCAGAGCGTCGGCAGCTTCAGAAGCTGAGAATGTAGTAGATTCACCTGCGGCGGCAGCAGCTTCTTTTAGTAGGTCATAGCTGTTTACGCCGTCCTGTATGGTGTCCTTGGTAATGCCCATTGTAGCGATCACCTGAGCCATACTGCTTTCAAACTCTTTGCCCACACTTATGGAGTATCCTCCGAGAGCTGAAACAGCTCCTGCGGCAGCGGTCACTGCTGTAGTCACTACAGCCATACCCGTTTTCGCAATGCTGCCAAGATTTGAAAGCCCCGTCTTAAAGCCTGACTGATCTATCGCGGTATCAAATTTTAATGTGCCGTCAAAAGCCACACGTATCCCTCCTCAAAGATGATCGTGCGGCTCATTGGCTCAATGCACTTGCTTTCCGTTTATTATTCTGATCTCAAATTCCCGTCCACAGCCCCTTGAACATTTTTCATACACTCCGGAGCAGTTGGCGGTATTATCATATATAGTCTTTTTTGCGCCGCAGTATGGGCATTTCACCCATTTTCGCTCAAGCGGCGGCTTCGGTATTTCCTTCATATCATGCCTCCGAACGCTGCGCCTATCATATCATCGTCGAGCTCGAACGGTATCGCTATCTGCTGCTGGATACGCATGATACGCCTGCGCTCAGTATCACTTTTGATCTGCGACGTATCAATGCTGCGGTAAGCCATACGCTTATGGGTTACGCTGTCGTCGGGCAGCGCTGTGAACAGGCAGCGGAACTCCCACCAGTGCATATACCTGACCGTCAGCAGGTCAATGCCGTAGTATCGGCGGAAATCGCCCAGAATATACCTTCCGTCGATACACCAGCTAAGCACGGGCGGTCTTGCCATTTGATCTTGCTCCGATCCTTCTTCGCCATGAAGCAGATCGAGCTCGAGCCTACTTCCTTTATAGAAATCCAGTATCGCCCTTACAAGCTCTTCCGTCACACGCTGCGGCTTCTTGATCAGCCACTCAGTCATAAGCAGCAGCTTCGCTTTTTTACTTACCGTTTCGTCACCAAGCATATCTGCGAAACGCAGCCATTCCCGGAAGTCTGTGATTATCGGGTACTCCGTACCGTCTGCGCATATTGACTCCGGAAATGACTCGTAAAGAACGTTTATCATTTTTTCTTCTTAGCAGCTGCTCGTTTCTGCTGACGATTCGGACGATAGCGTGCAAGCTTCTCGTTCTTCGTCCGCGCGACGTCGTCCTTTTGTGAGTTGACAAACTCGAGAAAGCTTATGTATACATCATCATATGATGATGTTTTCGTAGGAACATCTTTGAAAATATTGTCTGACGTGCCATTTCCGAAAATGTTATCATACAGCTTTCGGAACATACCGCAGTAGGCTCTGATCTGCTCCGACGCTTTGCCGTCCTTGGGTATCGCGTCCTCATCGTTTTTCATTGCCTCAAACGCATTTTCGACACGTTCCATGATGTCAGCGTCCTCAAGGTCGATTTCAAGGCTCAGTCCGTTTATTTTCCATATTTTCAGGCTCATAGGCTCATTCCTCCATTATTATTCTTCTCCCTGAGGTTCGTCTTCGGGTTCTTCCTCAGCCTGCTCCTCAGGTTCGTCATTCTGTTCTTCGGAGTCGCCGCCTGAGGTGTCGGTATTTTCCTCAGGCGCTTCCCCGCTCATCTAATCCTCGGTAAATGTTATAGTCTGCCAGTCGTCGGAGCTTGTCGCAGTACCCTTGACCTTGTCTCCTTTGACCTTGAGAGTACCTGTGTAAGTATACACGTTTATATTGTCGCCCTCCGCCGACGGAATAACTGCATAGTCGCGCTTGTACGCGACAGCAGGTGTCACCGAGGTATCCACGGTGATAATTGAGCGTACAGCGTCGTCGCCGAGCAGCTCACCGTCTGTAATAGCGATGATATCCTCCTGCACCGGTTCGCCCGTATGCTTGTCGAACGCATACGCTATCGACGGCGAGAAGCCCACTACGTCGTTCTCCTGAAAAGGCTCGTCAACATACTGCCTGTTGTACTCGATCGGGTTCTTGCTCGGTGCGAGCTGTGTGAATTTCTTCATACGGTGGTATTCGGTGGTAGATGTACCTCCCGATGTGCTCGTTATGCCGTAGAAAGCGAGCACCTTGTGTCTCTGAACTAATGACATATTATTATTCCTCCTCGTATATTAATCGAAGCTGTATTTGATACCGTGCCGAACCCGAATCAGCGTCAAAGGCGTATCCGCCTGTGAGTACTTCAAGGCTGACAGGCTCGCGCCCGTCCAGATCCGGCATGATATCGTTATGATTGTTATTGTATATCCAGTCAGCGAAATGCTCGTAGAATCCGAGATTTGCAATATTCTGGATAACGTCCTCGCCGTAGTATTCGCGCGAGGCAAAAAGAAAAAGGAACTGCTTCATGCAGCCCCCGTCGGTGTATCTTTTGTATACCGGGTCGCACGGCACTGTTTCGACCGTGTACACGACAGGCTCGCTGCCGAGGCAGTCCACGAGCAGCGCGCCGTCCTTCAACTCTGGGAATGTCATGATATAGTCCCGGAGACATTCGATTATAGGCTTACTCATTAAAATTCTCCTTTAATTTTTGCCGAATTTCATCAAAGTGATCTACCTTCATTCTCTCGAATCCGAATGGACCTCGTAAACCTTTTGTACCTTTAACAGCATTCACACCATCCATGCCTTTGCCTAAATTTGTGTAATATTGCTGTCTGGCATAAGGCGCCGTATATTCTATTACGCCCGAACCGGGAACGGTTCCAAGTGTTCCAGAGCGAATCATTGTCCCAGTACGTTTCGGCATATACGGCTCGGTTTTCTTCAGAACTTCATTATCAATGAGCTTTTGAGCGCGTTGGAAATCATTTTGAGAGCGCGCTTTAAAATCAGGTTTAAATGAAAGACCAGTAAATCTGAGCATTTTCGCTCACCTCGAATTTGTATCTTATCAACTGTTTACTCAGCAGTGACCTCCCAATGCTGAACGAGAGGAGAGCCATATCTGAGATCCAATGATTTCATCACAGTCATAGCATTAGGCGGAGGCTGTTCATCATCTATAACAGAACCAACGATACGGTCTCCAGTTTTCGGGGAGTAGTTTGTTGATGTAGCAGGGATCGAAACGAAAGCGACATTTTTAGGTGCTCTGTTAGACCCATCTGCCTGCTCCATACCCTCTTCCCAATAAATCGCACCGACCTCATGACGAATGTAAGTAGGCGCTCTGTTCTGTATTGACTTTTCATAAATAGTACAGCCCGGTCGATTGGTATACATCTCATTCAACTCCCTTGTACAGAAGTCCGGTATTTCCTAATTGCTTGGTGATAATACTGTAAAGCAGATCGTTCAATCCCGATTCATTGCCGTTTAGCAGTGAAGATATTGTTTCCGCTCCGGTACGGTACGTTACACTGTACTGACCGACCTTCTCGGAAGAGATATCAGTGCCTGCTCCGCTGTTGCTTCCGTTGCCTGAAGAAGCAGTGGAAAAGCGGTAGATATCTTCAGCAAGCTCACAACAGCAGGAGCTTACTTTGCTTGTAAGCTCCTCGGGAACACCGTTTGAAATGCGTTCAAATGTCTGTTGATCAATATACTCGGAAGCTCTGGCGGAACAGTAATCAAACTGTTCTTCAGGTATCATACTGCCGCCGTAAACATCCGAATAATACGAGTAATTTGCGTAGTTCATCACTTGATATCCGATGCTGCTACGGTAATATATCCGACAGATACTACCTTAGACGAGCTGAGGTTCGCTATCTCGATAACATCACCTGCATTTGCCGCAATCTCGGTAGTTCCCGAAGTAAGAGACGTACCGTTATAGCTGCTTGAGGTCTGGTTATATGTAGCTCTTTCGGACGGATTTACTTTGTAAGCATATGTGGTACCTGTATTCCCGGCGGTAATGCTGGCAATTGTTGTACCATCAGTTGAGCCCTTGGCGAGCGATACTGTAAGTGCGGCAGGGGAATAAACAGCACGGATAGCTGCACTACGAAGAACTTTGTGGGCATAAATCATACGTCCCTGCACTGAAGATGCACCTATGTACTTGCCTGAACCGGAAAGATCCTGTATATGCACACCGACAGACCACTCTTTTACTCTTGTTGCAAAGCGAGGGTGTCCGGCAAGCATTGCAAGATTTGCAGTATTATCATTCCATTCGGCAACAAGGAATCCAGCTATCTTTCCGACAGCTCCTGTCTGAACAACAGCATCACCAAGACTTGAAGCCTTAATAAACTCAGGTGATTTTAGCACCAGTGACATAGTGTCCGGAGTTACCAAAAGATATCGCTTACCATCGTTAGGTATCTTTGCCTTGGACATAGCTGTACGGATATCAACAATAGCATCATAAATGTTATCCTTTGACAAAGCTCCCGTATTCATGATTGTGGATCCTGCAAGAAGAACCGTACCGCCATCGGTGTCGATCTGAGCAGCGAGACTGTAACCTGCACTGTCGAGGCGGTCGGCGACCAGATTGTCGGGAACAGATGCTGCATCGTAGCCGTCAATGATCTCATTTACAGCCTTATCATGGTCAATATTGAGAGTAGTATAGTTTGTTGAGCCATTAGTAGCTTGAATACCATTTGCCTTATCATAGTTTGATACAGCTACTTCAGTATCACGAACGGGTATCTTAACTGAACCGGCAGTAGGATCACCTTCATAGTCGTTGTTGAAAACAAAGCCGTCTTTGAGCACCAGCTCGTCTCTGAGCTTAGCGCTAACGAGCTTTGAATATCTTGTCTGTGCTTCATGAGCCATAATAGTGTACCTCCTTAGTCGATTTTAAGTCCGGGGTTTCTGCTAAGAAATGCAGCTTCAACGCCCGTAGCACCTGTGGCTGTACCGCCGTGAGTATCGTATGAGAACTTAGGCGGAACAGGCTCGCTCTGAAATGCGTCAGGGTGAGATTCCTTGAATGCGTTGATAACATCATCGCCGCCGATGAGCTTGTCGCCCTCGAACTTGAGCTGCTTTTCGATGAGCTGATTCGTGAGGTAGTCCTCATAAATGCTGTCCTTGAGCCTGAGACCCTTTACAAGACCGCCGACTTTAGTCTTATGCTCGAATGCGAGACGGTCAGCTTCTGACTTCTTATACTTCTCCTCCCAATCAGCTGCGGACTTCTTCACGCCCTCAATGTCCATGTCTGCGTAAGACTTGATAGTGGTGTTTGCTTCATCAAGCTGCTTCTGAACAGCAGCAGTGCTGTCCTTCTCTGTCTTGATGTCTGCGTTGTAGGTCTCGGTAATGGACTTCACAGCGGCTTCGTCTGTAATGCCGAGACCCTCTAAGAATTCTTTGTTTATCATTGTTTACCTCCTTATGGGTATAAAAATAAGACGTATCACCGTCTTTTTCTGCGATATTTATGACGCTTGCGAGCAAGGATCTGCTGGACGTAGATCAGATAGTCGGGAGAAGCTCTTTCCGGATATGCTGAGAGCTCCAGCAGCGAGAAATATCTTGGACTGTACATAGATGTATCAACCGCCTTTCAATTATTTTTAAGCATAATAAAAACGCCCTTAAAAGAGCGTTTTAATACTGTGATATTTTATCCATTATGGATTCGTAAATCTTTCCTTTAGGTGTTGGATTATAATTCTTATCAAGGTGATCCATTATAGCTTGGGAAATTTTTTCGTCTAAAAGAAAGTATTCGGCATCACTTAAATCTGCTGTAACATCAAACGGCAAGTTTAAATCTTTGATTGCAGATTTTTCTTTTTCATCGAAATTAATTTTCATCAAGGGTCACCTCCGTATTTCTTTCTGATTTTTGAACCTGTTTCCCATACAGTGGCTAAAGTACCAGTCTCTGGGTTTAATTGCGGTCTCGCTTTGTTACCAATGAATTCTATGCTTTTTCTGCCTTTATTATCTATTTTTATTTTACCAGTATCAAGAGGATTTGTCAAGGCATTTTTAACATCTTCAACAGATAGATTTCTGGCAACTGCTCTGGGTCCGAAATGGTCGCTGACACTTGTTACTGTATATCCGTTACTGGTAACTGTACCGATAAGATTCTGAAATTCAAGTGACTTCTTGTTTGCCCAAACTGCTTTTTGACTTAAGCTTTTATCAAAACCATTACTCCAAATTCGACTCGAATCAGGAAGACTTCCAGTTTCCTTCAAGAAATTAGATAATTCTTTCTCCTGCCTTTTTAATTTGACAGAGGACAGATTAAAATCTGTTTCAAAGTCAGTTTTTAATTGATTATTTTTCGTACTCTCTATCGCTGTTTGATATGCAGATATTTCTCTTTTTCTTGAACGTATATCCCTCTCCATTTTACGCTGCATCTGGGATATCTCATATTCGGAATACATTTCGCCGTTATACTCGATGTTCTTAGCGTTCAGTTCCTTCAGGCGTTCATCGGTATAATTTCTTGTACTGAAGCCCTCGAAGAAAGGATACCAGTCGTGGCGGCAGTTCCAGCCGCCGAAGCCGTCACCTGTGCCGTAACCAATGTCAGACTTAGAAAGATAGCCTTTTCTTCCGCTTAGGCTGACAACTTTTCCCTGCCATTCAGCATGAGAGGGGCGAGCTCCGGCGTGAGCTGTTATCTCCATAAGATCGGTACCCATATCCTGAGCGTTGATCTCAGAGAGCTTACGGCAGGTCTGACCGACACCAGTCAGGACGCTGCGTCTGACTGCTACATCGAGCTTATCCGTGTGACCGGAAGGATATATGACCTCAGCGCCTTCCGCAGCGGTAGCCTTTACAGCATTCCTTATAGCGGTATTGTAGTCGATAGCACCGCCCGTTATCTGCATATACGCATTATTTACAGCTTTTATATACATCTGCTGTGAAGTATTGGCTGCTGTAAGCGTTAGGTTGCTCAGATCTCCGGCACATTTGACATATCCGGCGTTGAGCGTTTGAAGAGCTGCAGGAGAGAATGAGCGTATCTCACTGAACCCGGCTGCTTTGGCGAACACGTTATCATTTCGAGTAGCAGTAACACCAGCGTCTTCAAATATCAGCTTTACCTCGTTCTGAGCAATACCAGAACGGGTTGATATCTGTGTAAGAATATCATCATACACCATGCCTGCTTCCTGAAGCTGCTTTGCCTGCCACTTTGCGGTATCAGTCATTTCTCCGTTCTTCAAAAGCCTGCGCGTTATGTCATTAATTATTGCATTGTCGAGAGCAGAGTACAGCTCAACGAGCTGCTTGGTACACTTATCATAATAATCCGGCGTTAGCATTCATATCACCGCCGAACAACGGAGCAGGCTCTGGTATCATTTCCGCTGCCTTTTCTTCTGAACAGCCAAAATACCATGCAAGCAGCTTCTCCCATTTGTACTTGCCGGCTGTTGCAAGCTGTAAGCGGCGTGCATATTCAGCCTCACGGTCTATGGCAATACCGTCGCCCCACTCGAACATCGTTTCATAGCTGCCGGGAGGTGCAAGCTTGTAATAGTCAGTATACTCATTCATTATCCAGACTACCTGTTTCAGTGCATCCTCCAGAGCCTTCTGCTTTTCCTGCATACTGGATCTGGAGGTGTCCTTGCTGGCACGGACCTCCTCGGCTGTCTTTTCGACTGTCTGAGGATCGGATATAGTACCGTATGCGAGGTCACAGTCAAATTCTATACGCTGTAATATTCTGTTGAAGCCGTGGAATAGAGCGCTGTCACGTATCGCAGGGGAGAATTCCTTGAAAAGATCACAGTTGCCGGCACCGTTAAGAATACGGAACAGTCTCTTTTTACCTCTTGGAATAGCAGGCTTGCCCTGTTCGACCTTGAACATTGAGCTCTCTGCCATAATAGCAAGCTCCGATCCTTGAAACTCCCACATTATCTTCTCCCAGTGCTGATCTGCCTGCCTGATATGTTCTGCAGCCTTCTTGTAGCAGGACATTCCGAGGGGAGAACCAATGTCAATGTTATTAACATCCGGCATCCTGAAATATGCGAAAAGCGGACGCTCAACGTCCCTTATTACCATATTCGATGTATATCCGCTCCACTGGTCAACATCATCAAGCCTGCATTCACTGCCGAGAGTATTGCTGCCTTTGCTTGAAAAAGCTCTGTTCTGAACAGTATAAACACCGCTTTCAGTATCGAGCCTGTGATATTCAAGGCGAGTATAGTGTGTCTTACCGGAAATATAATGCTCCATAAACACCGCAGCAGTCATCTCACCGTCAGAGCCAAACTCTGCGGGATAAAAGCGGTCAGCAGTTATAGTTTCCACCTTTATTCTTTTGCCTAACAGATAGGGCTTGAATACTACACCGCCCAGAGCACAGGCGAACTCGGTTTTTGTCCGGATGCTTGTCATAAAATCCGAATACTGCTGCTGGAGATAATCAGCTCGCTCAGAGCCGGTTATCCATGACTTGCCATTATTTGTTATGAACTTTGCTGTTTTAGAGGCAATACCAGATGCCAGTTCAAGACTGACCACATCTTCCATGAGCCAATAGGAATCATTGGTATAAAGTTCACTCCAGCTCCGGATAGCCTCCTGCATTTTACTGGAAACAGGAATGGATATTCCCATAGCCTTTTCGATCTCAGCTCTTGATATCAAATTCATCACCTCCCAAATCTCTTAGCAGTGAATTCCTGAGGACTGTATTCACAAGGTATCTTGTATCGTCCATAGCGTGATCGTGTTCCTTGATGACTGTGTCCGTTTTCGCTTTTTCGTCCCAGCGGTAAAGATGTATCTCCTTCAGGAAGCCCTTGCAGCTCCTGTGAACGAGGATCTCCCCAGCCTTCATCAGCGTTGATGTCCTGCGTATACCTCCGAGGACGTCGTTGTTCGCCTTGCGGACGTTGAAGTGACCGTGACGGCGGACACACTCAATAAAGCTGGCAGCAGAGGGATCGATAATAACCTGCTGTATGTCCTTATCTCCAGCAAGTTTTTCCAGCTCGGCATAATGCTCCTCATCAGTCCTTGAAACGCCTTCCTTTCGTGCCTCATAATAATACTCTGAAACACGGACAGCCTTATCATTTGTGATACACCAAAGCCCCATAGAACAGGGATTGAGAGTTCCATAGTCCATACTGATATACCACTCACACCACTCCGGAGGAATAAACTCATCAACGATGTATTTATCATTCCACTGGGTGTAGACAATGCCGTCAGCGACTGCCCACTTTCCCCTGATATACCTATCGTAGAACACTCCTGTGTAAAGACTTTCGTAACGAGCCTTTACTTTCTGATCAAGGGAATAATTGTCATCCATAGTGAAATGGAGATAGGCAGCATTTTTCTTGTCAAGCTTTAGTATCCATTCTTTGTAGAACCAGTGCTCCGGAGAATCAGGATTGCAGTTGAACCAGAAGCGCGAGCCTTTTACAGAACATCTGGCAAGAGCCTGCTCCACAAAGGATTTTGGCATAAGGGCGACCTCATCAAACATAACGCCTGCGAGCGTCATACCCTGAATGAGCATATATGAGGATTCGTCCTTGCCACCAAAGAAATAATAACGGTTTGTGCGACCGTTTATTGTAACATCAAAACAGTTATGACTTAGCTTCAACTCTATTTTTGCAATTCCCTCAAGCCACTGCTGCATAGGCGTTATCACGTTTCTGCGGATAGAGCCGACTGTTTTACCGCACACAGCAAACGTCTGACCGTTGAACTGAGTGCAGCTCCACAGCATAAAGCCTATGGTCATAGACAGCGATTTGCCGGAGCGGACTGATCCATCGCAGATAACAGCGTCACAGTTTCTGGTCTCCGGCATCTTCCACCAGAGCATTGACTTCACCTGCTGTGGAGAGAACTTGTTATATATCATTTGCGCTCTCTCCGATCATTTCAAGCAGATTTGTGATATTGCTTGAATTTGTTTCGACCTGTTCACCTGCTTCGGCAGCGTTCATGATCCTGTTGATCTCTGTCTCAGCTGAAACAAGCTCTGCGTTCTCCTTCAGGAACTGATAAAGCTCCATATGACGCTTACGGAATTCATCTGCAAGTTTCCGGCGCTGCTTGGTTTCAGCAGTGTTTAAATAGTCCTTAATAAATGATTTAAGATCGGTAAAATCCGAATTTTTGACAGTGTTTTTACTGTCCTCATATTTGCTGAGCCCGCTGATCAGAGCGTCCAGACTTTTCTTTTTGATACAGTTCAATACTGCCACCTCATTTCGTGTATAAAAATAAGGGCTTTATTTGCCCTTTTTTGACGTTGCATAATTTGTGGTGTAATTTCACGAGCGAAGTTCTTTAAACGCACAGAAACGAAATTAAACGTATTTTAAACGATATTTTCCGGGGCGTGCTCCGCCATTCGGATATTAGCATCTTAAATATCCGTTTTGAAGTGATTCTCATACGCTCATCTGCCGGGACGAATCAACCGTACAAATGGTCACGTACTGTTTTCTATATACCGATAACAGGCAATGTTATCTTATGCTCTTTTCCAAAGAGTTCCAGTTTTATTCTTGCCCGGTGCTGCCGGAGGTCGAGGGATATGATATTGTCCACATAGTTCCTGAGAACACCAGACAATACCATTTTCGCACCTGCCGCTGTGGAATATACCTTTGATGCTGCTATAGGGATACCATCGTTATTAAGTATCCTTATATACATAGCCTCATCTTTCGGGAGCATCTCAGGCTTGCCGAAGCCGAGGAATCTTACAACCCCATCCACGGACTTTATCCGATAGTAGGTCTCGTCGTTGAGATCACACTCTACAAACAGATACTGAGTAAACAGCAGACTGTGACTTATATGCCAGCTTCCGCCCCTTCGGATATGCTGCTCCTTCATAGGGCATAATAAATTAAAGCCACGTCTGCGTAAGGTGTTGGCAGCGGATAATTCAAAGCCGGGCTTGACCTGCAATACGTACATATCCATATCATCACCCTGCCTTTGATTTTTCTTTCAGGAACTTCTTTACTTCTTTATATAGTTCCGGACGTTCCGCAGCCATTGCCTCGAATATGAGCGACTGGAACTGTTCAGCGCCGTTTTCAAGGATGTCCTTGTTCTTGATATCCACATTACGCTTGTATGCAGCGGCTCTGGTAAGAGCTATTGCACGCTTTGAAAGTGTATCGAAGTCAACGTCCTTGAGATGTTCCTCGTCCATTTTACTGACAGCATCCAACATCTGACCGCTTAAGAGACGGAGGATACCTTCTGTTATATCAAGATCAGGATATTTTTCAGTTTCCTCCATAATAGCACGGAAATTCTGCTGACTCATTCTCAGAGCGTCCAGTGTACTCATAAGGTTCTTGGCATACCGTCCGACAGCTGCGATGGAAACGCTCATACCGTTTTGCTTTATATAGTCAACGATCTCACGGTACAGAGCTCCTGTTTTTATCATTTCATCAACAGTCTCTTTTACTGTGGGATCAAGCTGATCTATTTTTGAATGCTTTCTGTTGCCCATATCAGACCTCTATACATTCGTCTGACTTCACGCAGGCTATGATCTTTATGCCGTCCGCTGAGACTTTTGCCTCGATCTCATAGAAATCACAGTCTGCGAGAGTCGTTGGCTGCTTACTGCGGATGTTCCGCATATTGATGTAAGCGGACTCGGAAAGGTAGTTTACACTATCCCTGAGCTCCTGCTCTGTAAGTGTAGGTTCCAGAGCGTATTTAAGCTCCGAAAGCTGTACATATTTTTCCCGGAGCAGATTTATCCCTTTGAGAACAACGCCGTTATTCCGGAAGAATTTTTTCTGCCGGATACGTTCCTGCATTTCCTTTGTTTCCAATGCTTTTCACTCCTATCTGCTGCAATAGCTGTCGATCTTACTTTCAAGCCGGGTCATTACCCGGATAAAATCCTCATTCTTGGTTGTATGCTCTTTGATATAGTCGATATTATCAGTGAGCTTCTGCATTGTGGCTTTTATCTCAGCTACCTCCGCTTTTGTTGCGTACTTTTCCGATAAGAGATACTGCGCCTCTCGACTTTCCCTTACTTCACTTTCAAGTTTATCTATCTTGTCCATAGTACGTTTCAGGAAATAACTGATGATACCGATAGCTATCGTTATTCCGGTCGTAATTATGAAGTAAATAAGGGTTCCTGCCATTGTATCACCGCCAAAAAATAAGTAGTATAACGTGGTTTCTGACCTCATTATACTACTTATTTAATGTACATGGAAATAGTGTTTTTATTTATTTTTACTGCCTGTTCAATCATTAAAGCTCAGCTGCCCCTCCAGTGGAGCTACCCTCAGCTCTCTACGCTTCGGAGCAACAATGTCCCTGATAGTCATTTCTGATATTCCGTATTCACGGGAAAGCTCCTTGTAGTTGCTGCCATCGAATTTTTCATTCAGTTCCTTGTCCCTCAGATCCTTGAGGACTGAATCCACCTGCTGTATATATAGCTGAGTGCCTCCATAGTGGCGAACAAGCTTTTTGTAGGCTTCAAGTCCTATTACCTCTGCAAGCTCTCTCTGGTCGTCCCGGAGCTGCTCTGTGTTTTCAAGCTTATCAATATCCATTATCCGCTGCCTCCTCTTGAAGCCTTGCGTTCAGCACTCCGTACATAACGCTTAAGCTGCTCTATGAGGCGTGTACCGTCATTAAAGTTTATCCAGCGAAAAGGATCTTTTCTCGAAGCTGTTATGCCAAGAATTTTTTGAATAGCTCCAAGGAGGCGGTCACATACGGAAGCTTCTGTTGGTTCAAGTTCAGCAAGCCTGTAAATGCACCTCCACGCAAGATTCTGCTGCGAAATCGTCATCATACCCGGAGCAGTTTTACTATTCTTGTCTCGCTTTTTAAGCGGTTCAGTATGATTTTTCATTTTCATGCGTTCCTGCAGCTCATGCTGAACAGCATTTGCCTCTGCCGGAGTAAGTTCGCCTACGTGCTCTTTTCCTGTAATACCGTAAACGAGCTGATGGAAAGCATCCTCTTTGCTGTCCCGTTCGACCATTCCGAGACTTGAAGCCAAAGCGTAAAGTCTGCCTGTCATAGTTGCCATAGAATCACTTCCTTAATCTGTAATTTTTATCCCTGCCTTTTGGTATTATATACTTGTTTCCACGGGCCATTTTTATGATACGTCCACCAAGAGCTTCGTCTATATCTATAAGGTCATCAAGGCTTAGCTCCGAAGATATCACTGTCATTTTATTGTTCCTGTCACGATAGTCGATGAGTTCAAATGCGAGCTTTATATCTGCGTCGCTTACTGTTTCCTGCTTAAAAAGGTCATCAATGTAAAGTACATCAGTTTTCTTAAAGCCGTCCATCATCTGCACGTATTCCTTGTCGTTGACAAGGGCTTTCAGCACCACTGAGTCCTCGCGCCAGACGAAATACCTCGCACTCTTTCCACGTTTTATCATAGCGCCTATAATTGCGGTACAGAGGTGTGTTTTTCCGCTGCCGCTCTGACCTCCGATGTAGAAGCTGCCGTTGTCCTGACAGGAGAACTTTACAGCGCCGTCTTTCATAGTCTCTTGCCACTTTTCTGTACATTCAAAATTCTTGAAGGAACAGTGGCGGAGGAGCTCCTCCAGACCGCTGTCTTTTATTCTTCTGAGTGTATCACGGGTTTTGAGGCACCTGCACTCAGCAAGCACCTCATTCTCGTCAACTATTTTTTCAATATAGCCTTTGTTTTTGCATATCGGGCAGTCATAACCTTTGAGCAAACCGCTTTTTTTATTATAGCTGTCAGCTTTCATTTGTAAAAATTCAGCATATGACAGCTCCGTATTGATCTCCGGTATCGATATGTTCTTCGGCAGCTCCACACTGTTCCTCCTCCCAGTCACACCGGTTCAGCCAAGTCTGAGCCAGTGGTATATATTTTGTGTTGATGTGCTTCCAGTCCTTCATCTTAGCCTGTCGCTCAAGCTCATTCAGGAGCTTTGGCATTACTGCTTCGTCTATACCAAGCTTCTCAAATGTACGGAGAGCTTTGGGCTTTCCCTCTTTGCGAGGATATGCTTTCCAGAACTGATCAAACAACTCATTATTCGTTGCTGCTGCTTTTCTCATAGTAACCCTCCTTTGTCCTAAGCCTGTCCTCATACATCAGACAGGCACTGTATTTATCGACCAGAGTTCCGAGCCTGTAACAGTAAAGGTTATCGCTGCCGCCGGAGGAATACTTGCAGTTCTGGCAGCAGATTATGTTCTCATCCATTCTCAGCGCCTCCGTCTTCGTGGTATACGCTGCTTTCCTTAGCAAGCAGTTTTGCAAGTTCAAGCTCCCAGCGGTACTGATAATCAGGGTACGGACGGTGAACCTCAGAGTGAGCAAGCTCAAGGATCTTTTTAAGTCTGTGGCATTCGTCATCATAAAGTGCGATCTGACGTATACCATTTTCAGCTTCATTTTCACGCTCCTTCAGCTGCGTTTTCAGTTCTGTTACATAGGCGTTCGCCTCAGTTTCTGTCATCCACTTTCCGTCTATCCACATCAGTATTCACCTCGCAGTATCATATCGTTCGCAAGCCTTACCATACAGCAAGCGACACTATCAGTGCCCTTGCAATACTTTCTACACGTTCCGGAAATGCAGCTGTTCGCACCGAGATAGTATAAATCTTTAGCTGTTTTCATCATCAGCACCTCCGACTTTCTCAGCATGAGCATCCTGAAACAGCAGACGGGTCAGTACGCTGATGAACTCAAGCGGATCATAGTGTGTATCTCCAAGCTGATTTACAACAAACTGAAAAGCATGAAATATTGACAGAGCAATTTCGTTTCCGTCCTCTGACTCAATCTGAGGGAAACTGTACAGTTCTCGATTATCCTCATCCTTAAAACAGTCCCTAATAGCAACAACGAACTGCATTGTCATTTCATTATTCATCGGTATCACCTCCGGCAGCGATTATCTCCGTTTTCATTCCTCTTGAAACATTGACCGCAGCATTTACTTTTGTGATAACATCGCAGAGTATATCCTCAGTTATCTGATTGTCGTTATTGACCTTCACAAAGGTGCAGATGTTTTCCCAAGCGGCTGCTTCGTTGATAAGATAAGCAGTGTCTGAAGCCTCCGTTTCAGAAAGACCTGCTATCTTCATAAGATTCTGCTTATCCTTTTCAAAGCTTATTCCCTTGACCTTTTTCAGCAGCACTCTCTTTGCTTTGTCATCACATTCAAGTCTGCTGATTATATCAAGTACGCTGCCTTCACAATATTCTCCGTGCCAGATCGCAGAGAGGATACGCTTTGCAGGAGCTTTAAGTGTGTATGTAGTTTTCTGTTCGACCATACTCGGATAAACAACTCCGAATATACTCTCCAGCAGTTCGCCGGCGACAACGGATACAGTGTCTGATATTGTTACTGCTGCTGTGTTCTTATTTCCGCTCACCCAGCTTACTGATTTGAGTTTCGTATCGGTAAGCTCCTTTTCAGCCTCAACCAGTAACATTGCCTGAAGTGTATCATATTCCTCGGACAGTGCCTTCTTAGCTGTGCTTATCTCAGCCATTCTGTCAATAACAGCACTTAAATTCTCCATATCAGATAGCCTCCTTCATTTCCTTTGCACATTCAGTGCAGATCGTTATGTCCTTATACTTATGGACATTCTCATATGATCCGCAGAAACGGCAGCGAGGGGAATGTGCTCTGATGATCAGAGCTCCGTCTGATGTCGGATCAATATCGACAGACATTCCCGGTTTCCAGCCGAGACGCAGGCGGAGATCCTTCGGGATCGTAAGCCCGGCGGAGCTTGTAAGCTTTTTTGATGTCATAGACATACCTCCATTCAGTTTTCAAATTACTTTGGTCTGCCATCGTCAGCACCGGTAGACCACTTCCGGTGGACAGCGGAGAGTATCCGCTGTTTCGGCTTATGTATCAACCTCGTTCTTGATACGCTCAATGGTCCTTTCAATTTTGAACTCCAGCATTTTCTCATACTGTTCATACTGCTCCGGTTCGAGTGATATGCACATCTGCGCTATCATTATTGATACATCTGCCAGCTCCTCAATGAAGCTGTCGTAGTCCTCACCCTGAGCTGCCTCAATGAGCTCCTCGCATTCCTCCACGAGTTTTTCCTGCTGAGCCTCGAAGCCGTAATGCTCCAGTATCTCCCTGCATTTCTGTGTTCTGATCTCGTCCTTATCCATTTTATTTACCTCCTGAATAATAGTATTTGGTCTGCCATCATCAGCGCCGGTAGACCAATTCCGGCGGACGGTGGAGCTTGTCCACCGTTTCGGCTATTATATCAGCTTGCCTTTTCATTTTCGCTATTGACAGGTATCACTATCTTATAATTGTGGAGCTTTGTTCCTTCCTTATATCCCTTATCGTATATCTTCTTATAGCGGTATTCATTAAAATACGATTCAGCAAACTTCCAGCCTAAATATCCTACGAGCAGCAGAAGGACAGGAAGCAGGATCTCACCACCAACTGCAAAATGCTTATTTATAAGGCTTTCTACTGTCATATTTGCAAACTGCATCATACAAGCGCCAGTAATTATACCGCTGCATATCGCTTTAATGTACTCTTTCATCTTGTTCTCCTCCGGTTAAATATTGTCTACAAGTTCTATTGAATTATTGTTTTTTGTAAAGTGAGATCTTAGCATCTTAAACGAGCTAAAGTAAGGAGAATACCAGCTGTATTCTGCACTCTTGATTGTCTTGTCTTTGTCAGATTTGTTCAGGTGTTTGAACCAGGACGATTTTCTATCTTTAGCTGTAAGCAGTGATTTGGTATGCTTAGAATAAAATTTTCTGCGTATTTCGCAGTCATTTGTACACCACTCTCCCTTGATATACCCGTCAACGTACACTGCAAGAACGAATTTCAAGGATTTTGGTCCCTCTTGTTCAACCATAACAACAACGTCGTGACCGTCTATGCGGAGCTTCACGCTTCCAAACGGATAACTGAGCTTGTTTTCTACCTTTTCCCAATCAGTCGCTGTCATTTGTGACCCTCCATTTCGGTATTTCTTTTATTTGTCCTGTGTACCTGCTGACAATCAGCATTTCTTTATCTGTATTCTTCACTATGAGCCACTCCTCCGGATCAAGATTAAAACTCCGGAGGAATATCTTCTGGGACTTGTTAGGTGCTTTTCCGTGTTTCATATCACACCTCTATATTCATTCCTTTGGCGGCAGCCACAAGTCCCTTGAAGGAATAGTCCTCGTTGTCGTAAGCATTAGAAAACAGGTTAATGACACCTCTGATAGCCTGTGGAGTTCTGGCAACACGGTGCAGGAAGTCAATTTCTTTATCCATATTCCCGACTTCAAGCAGGGGAAACAGCTTGATAATATCATCACGTCTTATCTGCTCCTTAGTATAAACCTGCTTCTGCTTTGTGCGGTTTGCTATCTGAGCGAATTCAGCTTTCTTGCTGCCGATACGGGCAACTGTATCGAGGTTGCCGATAAAGCAGATCCCAAGCGTCTGCCCTTTGTCATTGAAGTAGTCTGAAAAGCTCCGCAGTACCTCTATACACTTCAGTGTCAGGTGCTGAGCTTCATCAAAGATGAGCACCATGCCGTCTGAGAGCTTTCGCGCTACTGATAACCAGAGCTCGTCACGAGATTTCTCCTGAGGAGCATTTATCCGGTCCGCAATGACTTTCAGCAGGCTTTTAATGTTCGTCAAACAGGGGTTAACTGTAATTAAAATGCTGTTTGTAGGGTGATCCTCAACAAATTTCTGAGCTGCCTTTGTCTTGCCTATGCCAGCGTCTCCAGCAGCGACTGCCAGTCCACCCTTGACCTGACAAGCGCCTATGATGTCATATATCTGAGCCGATATGCTTGTAGATACATATTTCAGCTCCGTATATGTGAGCTGAGCTTTTTCCTTAACGCCGAAGTACTCGGCGATCTTATCAAACACCTTCTGCGGATCAGCGGCGTACTTACCATTTTTTATCTGAGAGAGTGCTGTGCCGGAAATGCCGATAAGCTTTCCGACTTCATTCTGACTTATGCTTCGTTCTTTCTGGAACTGTTCCACCTTAGCCAGGAGCTCATTCTGTTCCTGTGTATACATATTATCATTCCTTTCGTTTAGCAGCGTTGCGGATTATTCTTTTCAAGTCATAGACTGTTGAATTCTCTGTACCAACTGCCACTTTCTCTTCTATTGGTTCTTCCTTAGCCATAACAGGGATTATCTTGTTTGGCATCTGGATCCTGAACTTTTCTTCCTTATTCTTCTGAGCCTTGTTTACTGTCATTTCAATAAGCGTTATACGCTGTTCATTGGTAAGACTTGCAGTTATACCAGCTGCCTGTTCCTTGACAAATTTCTTTGTCATTCTTATCTTCTCCTGAGCAGTAGCAACGTTCTGAACATCATCTTCGAGGTATTCAAGCATAAGCTTGTCTGCGAGCTGCCATTCAAACATGAACTTATCTGTAGCAGCATCGTATATACGGACGCTGCTCAGATCAGCAGGATCGTATCTTACAAAGACTTCATGCCTTAGGTTCATAACAGTTTCCTCTGTATTCATATACCAGAGCTTTTCACCTGCGATAGTGATATACACACCGTCACGCTTGATCTTCTGAGCTCTTGTAGTACACATAAGCATGAGATTAAGATCCGCTGGATTCGCCTGCCGGGATTCCCTTATAGTCTTATTCCATACATCTATACGGGACATTCCTTTATAGCAGCGCTCTGAGCCTCCGTAGCTCTGGCAGTTGAATTCGCCGTCTATCCATGAATCGAATATATCTCTTATCTCATAGTCACGAGGTATCTCGCCCTTTTTTATTCTGAATTTCAGGCTCTCCGGACGTTCGAGGATAGTACCACCGCAGAAACCGCTGAACAGCTTGGAGAACTGCTCTTTAACGGTCCGGAAGGTCCTTTCAATAGGCTTAGCTCTTGCGTTCCGGACGATAGCGTTACGCATTTCAATGCCGAGACGTTTCAGTATTGCAGGCGGCTCAGGCTGTCCTTCCATCGACTTCCTTGACCTGTGACCTCTGCCGCCAAAGCTGATATTGAGGAATTCACGTCCGTTATCTACATATATGCATTTCGGTATTCCGAATCTCATAATACCATGCCTGAGAGCGAGGATAGTTGACTGAGCACTCGGAGCGTCGGTAATGTTCCAGCCGGTCATAACTCCTGATTTAGCATCAAGGAAAGCCGTAAGATAAAGCCTGTGTTTAGTCTCGCCGTCGAGTGATATTACATCAAAGGTATGGTTATCAGCAATCCAGCAGTCATTTGCCTCAAGGCTCTCATACATTCGCATTGCATAAGGAGCGCAGCGGTCGTTAAACGCCTTGTCTCCCTCTCGCATAAGGACCTTTATTGCGTATTTAACGTCCCTATCAATCTGCCTCCGGAAGCTGCGTTCCGTTGGTATTTCGCAAACAAGTTCCGGGAAGAATTCCTCCGTCCAGTCAATTGTATTTCTGTAACAAAGACTTGCTGTAGGCTGATTTTCGTCAAGCCAGCACCACAGGAAGTAATCCCACACCTGTGGAGGTATCTTGCTATTGCCTTTGTTCCAAGCTCCTCGCTTGTCTATAAGACCTTCCATATCGTTTTCACGGTAAGCGCTCCATTTCCGGTAGAGGATATCCTTAGACACTTTAATATTCGGGTGCTCGATCTGACATTTGCCCACATACAGCCTGTCAAATTCGACCTTGCTGCCCTTGTAGCTGTTCCTGAGTCCCTGCCATTCCTTTACTATCTCAGTCCAGACATTGACCTCAGCTCGCTCATCGGCGGTAAGCTCCTCGAAGGAGCGCTGCTTTTTGGCAGCGGTTTTCTTCTTTTCCTTTACTTCCGGCAGCAGCCCTGCATCAGAGCGCTGACGCTTATAGTATCGCTGCTGTAGTTCGTCCGGAAGGGCTGATATCGGGATAGAATGGCTTTTGTGCCCATTTGCTCTATTGACCACTTCTTCAGATGACAAATCTCCGTTATTAATAAGTTTGCGAATGAAACGTTCAGAACAGCCTTTCAGTTCAGCAACTTCTTTCACAGTCAAGTAGTCCACTTGTACCTCCTTTCCGCCGGAGCAGTAAGCCCCGGCAAAATATTTCTTGACAAAAAATGATTTCTGTGATACACTTTTAACTGAGCATTAAAGAGAGTTTAACTCCTCTTTTAATGTCTTGTTCTCCAGTTTCAGGGCTGTTATGTACTCGCTAAAGTTGCAGCTCTGTGACTGGATTTTTTGTAAGTGACGTATCGCAGTATCGTTTGCGTAGATAAAGCCCTCTTTGCAGATCTTAGCTCCGGCAGCATTCAGCTTCAGCTCCGTAATGAGATCAGCCGTTGACTGCTCAAGCTCCAGCATTGAGATCAGTATCTCCCGCCTCCGCTCTGGATCCAGCTCGCAGCAGCTCATATTGCCGAGTGCAAGAACCGCTGTCGATATGCTTGTCATATACAAGGACGCAAAGTAATTGTAGTTCATAGTTACACCTCTTTTCTGTTTTCAAGTTTCTTGGTCTGCCATCATCAGTGCCGAGAGACCGTCCCCGGCAGACAGCGGAGCCTGTCCGCTGTTTCGGCTATTCTTCTATGTATACTTCACATTCACCGAGCAGGTCGATGATGTCTCTTGTGTATCCGACTATGCCTTCATATCTGAGCCATACGTCCAGTATCTCACTTACCGGATACTCTTTCCTGATCTGTTCAAAGCTCTTATAGTCACAGCTGTATGTCTCGTTAAAGGCTTCTACTATCCTGCTCTGCATACGTTATTCCTCAATAAACACTTGCCACGACCACTGATTTACAAGCACATTGATACAACCTGCTTTTTCAAGCATATCAGCGATCTGTTCGGCATTTTCTTTAGTCTCACATAAAACGCCCTGAAAGTCAGCTCCGGAAGAAGTTTTGTAGAAGACCTTGTACATATATTTCTTCTCGTAGCCTTTACCTACGAAGTCATCAGGATTCAGTCCTGTTTTTTCGTAATCTCTTAGTTTGCATAAAGCACCATACATTTCAGGTGAGCATTTCTTAAGGTCCACACCTTTGACGCTCCATTCGCCGTTTGGTTTTACTTCTGTAATCATCAGCTCGCCCTCCTCTCAGTAACACTGAACAGCTCCTTTGCCGGGAGTTTCAGTGAGGAAGCGAGCAGGAGCAGGGTGCTTGCTTTCGGTATGAACTTGTCATTCTCTACTCTGGAGATGTACCCCTGAGTGAGCTTTGTCTTTTCCGCCAGCTCCGGCTGAGTAAGCCCCAGCTCCTCACGGCGGTTTCTTATCTTATTTCCTAAGGTCATATTATCAGTCCTTTCATTTGGGATTGGTTTTGATAGTTTTTATGAAGGGAGGTTTGAATTATGAGTGATATTGAACTCAGAGCACATGAATTTGCGCTTGAAATGGTGAAAATATACGAATCTCGTATGTTTGAAGCTAAATTAAAAACTGCGACTGAATCAAAAACGATTACATTTGATTGTGATGAAGCAATAAAAGCTTATAAGGCAGTTTTTGAAAAAGCTAAAAAAGAATTTACCGAGTAAATTTAGAACAGCTAATTGTTTCACTATTCAAGACAAATTTAACGATGATCTGATCTGATCTCTTCTTAGTCTGTTCCGCTGCAATCGGAGCAGGCTTTCTTCTTCTGACCTTTACTTTCATAAAAAATCATTCCTTTCCTATTTACTTTTTAAGTTACTTGTGATAGAATTACCGTAGGGTTTTTGCGCCCTGAGATATTCATCATTAATATTATACTCTCAAATCTGAGAAATGTCAAGATATTTTTCTCAGATTTTCTAAAATGTTTGGAGGTTTGTAATGGTTGAAAGGATTTTGGCTTTAATCAGCAAAAAAGGTATGTCTGTAAATGCAGTTGAAAAGCAATTAAAATTCGGAAACGGTGCAATTAAACGATTTGGTACCAACTCGCCATCGATAGAAAAAGTTATCGCTCTCTCAAATTTTCTAAACGTTCCGATTGATTATTTAGTATATGGAAAAGAAGCTGAAAACTCATTTAGCAATATCAATGAAGAGCAACATATAAAAAAATACCGTATTCTTGACGAACACGGCAAAGAGATCGTTGATACTGTTCTTGATATAGAAGTCAAACGCTGCGAGGCAGCTCAGAGCTGTCCTTCATTCACGTTCAGACGTCTAAGCGAGAACAAAGTGTCAGCTGGGGCAGGATTCGACCTTAACGATCCTGATCAATGGAGCTCTATTGAAGTTGTTGATGCTCCAGAAGCTCGGCAGGCAGACTTTGCCGTAAAGGTAGAGGGTAGAAGTATGGAACCGGACTACCATGACGGCGATATCGTGTACATCTCGCTTGCCTCTGAAGTTCCGGTCGGTCAGGTGGGGCTGTTTATTCAAAATGGTAAAGGCTACATTAAGGAAGCAGGCAAAGATCGACTTATTTCACGGAACGCTGAGTATGATGATATTTTTCCGGAAGATGGGAATATCGAGTGTAAGGGGAGAGTAATCGGCGTTGCCGAACTGGCGTGATTTTGGAGGAAAGATATGAGTTTTTTAGAAAAGTTGCTAAGGCGGAATTCAGTGGAAGACGAAATGACAAAAGGAAAAAATCCGCAAGCTTTTGACAAAAAAAAAGAAAAAGAGTTGCTCTCTGCATATTCAAGATATAAGGGCAGACGAAATTCCTCTGAATATTTTTCCGCAATGCCTATGATAGATTTCTATTACAAATTCAGGAATCTTGACAATAAATATCTTGATGAGTGTATCAAGTATTGTAGCATTTGTATATCATGCTTAGATTCTCCTGATATGAAAGAGGAAATAAAAATTGGAATGCATATTCCTGCTTTCAAAAAACTTGTAATAATATATGAAAATCAAAAGAATTACGATAAAGCTGCATTTTACGCAGAACAGGCTTTAAAATACACGAAAAGCAATTCAGATGATGCGATTTATTATTCCAAGAAAATGAAAACTTTGATGAATAAAAAGTATTCATAATAATTACAAAGGGTATAATAAAGGGGTGCGGAACAGGTTCCGCACCCCTTGAATTCTTGTTCCGCAGTTCCGCAGAAGAATTTATATACAAAAAAGCATTTCATTCTGCCTATGCTTTAAATAGCATTTAAGTTTTTAAACGTAAAACATTGCTATTTTACGCTATTCGCACTATATTTGAATAATGTTTAAATACTGCTTAAACAGTTTTAAACACAAAAAAATAATGCGTAGAGATTACGGGAAATTCCGTAAATTCTACGCATTTTCTTTTGACAGTTCATATTTTGTTCATAATCAGCTTTTGCACATTTTTACACTTGATTATCGGCTATTTTACGCACTTTTTCAGATGTTTCAAGCATTTTTTAGGCTTTTCACGCCTTTTTTCATATTTCTGATTCTGCTTGTCAATTCACAGATGCTCCCGATGCTACAACGGGAGTAGCCGAGACAATGCAGATGTTAGGAGGATAATATGGGACTTGGAAAGTGGGTGAAAAAGAAAATGCAGACATGGCTTGAGATAATACCGCCCTCTACGGAGCAGGCGATAGTTATACAGCGTGAGCATACAAGGGAACTTGAAGTGCTGCGCTCACAGCTGTGGTATCAGGGTGACGCGAACGAGCTCTTTCAGTTCTTCCACCAGACCGAGACAAGCACAGGTGCTTTTTGGTCGGTGTCTCCGAGCAGTTCAAAGGTCCGCAAGATACACAGCGGACTTCCTGCGATAATAGCTGACACCTTTGCGTACATAGTCAAGTATGATATCGATGATATCGAAGCACCGCCCGAATGGGACGATATTTCCGAGAGCCTGAGCTTCACTGAGCTTGTGGGACAAGCTGTCTGTGATACGCTTGTCAGCGGCGACGGAGCTTTTAAGATCTCTGTAGACACTGAGCTTTCGGAGTATCCGATAGTAGAGTTCATAAGCGGTGACAGAGTTGACATAGAACAGAAGAGAGGAGTCCTTGAAGCAGTTACCTTCCGCACTATGTACACGGTCAAGTCTGTGCGCTATGTGCTTCACGAGCGCTACAGCAGAGGCAGGGTAGAGACTACACTGACCGATATCAGCGGAAATGAAGTGTCGCTGAGCAGAGTTCCGGAGCTGGCTGATATATCACCGCGCGTGGAGTTCACCGGTGACTTCATAATGGCTGTACCGCTCCGCTTCTATGCAGACAAGAAGTACAGAGGACGCGGCAAGAGTATATTCAGTGGCGGAAAGTCACAGTGCTTTGACGCTCTGGACGAGGTCATTTCTCAGTGGCTGGACGCAGTCCGCGCAGGAAGAGTAGTCAAGTATATCCCTCTTGATCTCATTCCCCGTGACCCGTCTACAGGAGCGCTTCAGGACGTGAGCAGCTTCGGAGCTGAGGTCATTCAGATCAAGGGCACTCTGAACGAGATGCAAGGCAATAAGATCGAGGTAGTTCAGCCTGACATCAGGTATGAAGCTTTTGTCAGCGCTTATGTGAATGCACTGCTCATGTGCTTGCAGGGACTTGTATCACCAGCAACTCTTGGTATCGATGTCGGAAAGATGTCCAGTGCTGAAGCTCAGCGTGAAAAGAAGGACGTTACAGGCAACACACGCAACACTATCACGACCGCACTCGAAAAGGTCCTCCCTCAGCTCATCAACGCAGTTCTTATGACTTACGACAATATGTGCGGCAGCTCTCCGGAGCAGCGTGATGTGACTGTGACCTTTGGCGAGTACGGCGCTCCCGACTTCGACAGCCGTGTGGAGACTGTGGGAAAGGCTGCGACCTACGGCGTAATGTCGGTCAAGACACAGGTGGACGAGCTCTGGGGCAGTTCCAAGGACGATGAGTTCAAGGAGGCTGAGGTGCAGCGTATCATGTCAGAAAAGGGACTGCTCACTGCTAACGAGCCCTCTGTCGGTGATATGTAATGCTGGGGCTCAGCGGCATCGTCCGCATATTCGAGGAGATAGAGCAGCGGCTTGTGAAGTCGCTGAAACGGAACCTCGGACGGCATAAGGAGGAAGAGGAGCAGGAAGGCTTCAACTGGTCTGCATGGCAGGCGGAGAAGCTCCGCAGCCTGGAGAAGTTCCGCAGAGAGAATGCTGCGATCATGCAGGAGTATACCGAGCAGATCGACCAGGAGACCCGGCAGATCATGGAGGAGGAATTCTCCCAGGGCGTGAACAGCGTGGACATTCCGCCGGCTGTGCCTGTTGAGGAAGAACCGGCAGAGGTAAGACCAGAGCCGCATTTCTTCGGAGTTGACACAACAAAGGTGAACAAGCTCATTGAGGACGTGACCTATCTGGAGAAGAACGCCGAGACCGCAGCACTCAGGCTCACAGACGACGTCTACCGTCAGACCGTGAACCGTGTACAGCTTGCTATGAGTACCGGCTCTATGACCTTACAGCAAGCCATTGACATTGCCGTTAAGGACTTCCTTAATCAAGGCATCAACTGTATCGTCTACAAGGACGGACGTCGTGCGAATATCGCAGACTACGTCCGCATGGCTCTTCGCACCACGGCGACCAGAGCAGCGCTGCAAGGCAAATCTGCGAAGTACAAAGTGCTGGGCTATGATACAGTTCAGGTCAGCAGCTATGGTATGTGCAGCGAGACCTGCAAGCCATGGCAAGGGCGCATTTACATCGAGGACACGTTCTCGGACTGGGACGGCGAGGTCAGGGAGTACTCGGACGGTATCCTGTGGGGAAAGTCAAACTACTGCGGCAAGTGGTTTCCGCTTCTGAGCAGCGCCATAGAAAAGGGACTGTTCCACCCGAACTGCCGGCACAGCATAAGTCTCTGGCGTGACGGTGATCCTCTGCCTGAGAGCGTGGACAACTCCGACAGCGAGCGTCGTTACAAGCTTGAACAGCAGCAGAGAGGGCTGGAACGTGAGATACGCAGGGCAAAGCGCAAGGTCAACGGATTCACGGATCCGGAGAACGTCAGGAAGGCAAAGGCAGACCTGAGAAAAGCGCAGAAGGAACTGAAAGACTTCATCGACAAGGTCAACGCCGAGGAGGGCGAGACTGTTCTCAGGCGTGACGAGGGCAAGGAGAAGGTCTACGAGGGAGAAGACGTTCATAATTCGTCTCTTGACAATTTTGAAAATAGTGGTACAATAAACATAGAGGTTGACGAGTTTGTGCCTTGTTTGAAAGATGCTGAGACAGGCGAAATTCTTCAAACAGAAGTTGCAAGAATACCTCGAAAGCGATTAAGTGAATTTACAGAAGCCGAGGGGTGGGGCGTCGATTGGAAAGACCGTCCAAAAGATGAATACACACTTGGAGTATTCATTAAGGGTGAGAAAGAGCCTCAAGGTTTGATATCGCTTAGGAACGACAGAGGCGGAACTTATATGGGGTTTGCTTCGACCGCTCCGCAGAACAATAAACAGTTAACTGGTGGCAAGAAAGAATATATTGGTGTTGGCGGGCATCTGTTTGCTGCTGCTATTGAAGAGTCTGTAAAGGCTGGCAATGGTGGATATGTATACGGATTTGCCGCTAATGCTGATTTATTGAAGTATTATGTTGAAAACCTTGGTGCCTATCATTTCCCGATGCTTCATCCGTATCAAATTGTTATTGAGGGAGAGGCGGCGCAGAATTTGATAGATACATATAATTACGAAAGGAGGCGGTAATATGTCAAATGTTATTAGTGATCCTGATTTTGAAGAATTTGACGGCATCTTTGTAGGAGACAAAAGCGGTACATCATTACCGCCTAATGAAATAGACTTTTCAAGAATAATCCCATATATGAAAGCTAACAACAAACAATTTGCTGATTTAACTCCAGAGGAAATAGAACAATTCAAATTTTAAACCGCCCAGCAATGAGCGGTTTCTTTATACCTTTTGAAAGGCGGATAAGATAATGTCAAAGAAAGACCTTGACAAAAAAATAGAGCAGTTCAATCTCAGGACAGCTGAGATACTCTGCTCTATTTTTGTAAGTATGATGACAGCAATCATAACAGTGCTGATATATACAAAGTGATAACAGACGTAATTGCTGAAACAATTATCGGTATCAATACGCTCTTGATAAGGAAAGCGCGGATTTCCTCCCATATCATGCGGTAAGGGTGCAGACCTTTTTGAGTAAGAGAATAGCCGAACTTTGTGCTGCAAAGATAACCATTTTCGGCAAGATAAGCAAAAACACTGTCAGCTTCATTGCTGTATTTATCAGCCTTGATGCCGCCCTCTGTTTTGTGAACATTTCTGATGAAGCAGTCTTTGTGATTGTAACTGAAGTTATCATCGTCAAGCTTTCGGCAGCATTTTAGGTAATATCTGCATTGTTTAGTCATGCGAACATCTCCTTTCAAGGAGATTATATCATATTTGCCGTCTTGTTTCAAGGCGGTTTTCTTATACCCATTTGAAGGAGGTGAGGAGAATGAAGAGAAAGCTCAGTACAATACAGAAGCGTGAGAACCTTAACACGGTCTTTGCAGTTGATGAGCCTGGTGTCGGCGGAGCAAATCACGAATATCAGATCGCACCAAACGGCTGTGATGAGGGCGGTGAGGGGCATTTCCCCAGCCAGAGCATCAGCTTCCAAAACGGACCGAGAAAGGACCCGAACAGTATTCACGGTGTACTTGACACTGATCTGCTGGAGATCGTCCGTGACAGACTGAAAGGCTTCCAGAGCGGTGAGTTCGCCTGTCGTGAGAATGCCTGTGCTCTTACACACATCGAGGAAGCCTTGATGTGGATGAACCGCAGAGTCGAGGACAGGATCGAGCGCCGTGTGCTCGGTACAAATAACAAATAAGCATTTGCAACCAGTTTGAAACTAAGTTGCAGGTGCTATTTTTATATCCCAATGAAAGTGAGGTAAACTATGGACAATGAGAACACCACTCCCACAGAGGAGAAGGACAAGAAGCCCGAAGCTGAGAAGCCTGCTGAAAAGGCAGAGGAGAAAGCTGAGGAGCCCAAGGCTGAAACAGCCGCAGAAACGCCCTCAGAAGCCACGGAGGAGCAGGGAGAGGAAACTACACCCGAGACCACCGAGGAAGCTACTGAGAGCGAACCTGAGCAGCCTGAGACAGCTTCTGAGGAAGAACCTGCGGCAGAAGCCGAAGCAGCTCCCGACTATGCAGCCGAGAACGAACAGCTCCGCGCAGAGAATACACGTCTGAAAGCTCAGCTGGAAGCTCACAATACTGGCTTCAAGGCAGAGTATATCGAGGACGCTGTACTGATCGCTGAGAACGCCGCCAAACGTGACGGTATCACTATCACAGAGGCTTTGCAGGCAGTTGCAAAGAAGTACCCCGAGTGGAAGCATACCGCCGATGAAAAAGGCAAGAGCGGTTTCAAGGTCGGAGCTGAGACTCCGAAAGAAGACAACGCTGCGGAAAACGATCAGCTCGATGAAGCTTTCGGTATCCGCCGCAAAAAGTAAGAAAGGACTGATATTATGCCTAACACTATCAATTATGTTACCCAGTTTGATAACAAGCTGCGTGACCTCTATGGACAGGAGCTCACATCTGACGCTCTTTTCCATTCAAACCTTGACATCAAGGTAACAGGTGCGAAGAATATCAAAATTCCGAAGCTGACTGTATCGGGCTATAAGGACCACAACAGAAGCTCTCTCAGCTTCAACACAGGCTCTTATGCTAACGAGTTCGAGGACAAGTCTCTTGACCACGACAGAGACATCGAGTTCGGCGTTGATCCTATGGACGTTGACGAGACAAACACCATTCTCTCTGTTGCTAATATCCACAGCCGCTTCGAGAAGACACAGGCTATTCCTGAGCTCGACTGCTACACATTCAGCAAGGTATACACCGAAGCTGTCCGTGTAGGTGCTACTATCAAGACAACAGCTCTGACTGCATCAAACGTGCTCAGTGATCTTGATGATAACCTTGTAGCTCTGGAAGATGCAGGCGTACCTCTCGACAGAGTTATCCTGTACTGTACACCTGCATATAAGAAGCTTCTCAAGGAAGCAGACGGTATTCAGCGTACACTTGAAGTCAAGAACGGCGGCAGCATGGACAGAAGAGTTCACACTATCGACGATATTGGAGTTATCAAGACTGTTCCTTCCGCACGTTTCAAGACAGCTTACAACTTCACAAACGGCTGTGTAGTTGCTGACGGTGCCAAGAACATCGACTATATCCTTATCGATCCCGAGTGCCAGGTATCGAGAACAAAGTACAGTTACATTCATTTCTTCGCTCCCGGAACAGACAGCCGTACAGCTGACAAGTACCTCTACCAGAACCGCAGATACAACGGCACCTTTGCTATTGATTACCTCATGGCTCAAGGCTGTATCATTCACACAACAAACCCCTGACGAGTCTCACTGTTGAAGCCGAGAACAGTGAGACGGAGCTTTTCGGCGTAAGCGTAAGCGATATCCAGAGCGATGTGACTATCAGCAGCGGTAATGCAGCAGGTACGCTAAAGTATCTTGGTGCAGGCAACGCTATCACAAATAAGTGGGGTGCAGGCAACTTCATCGCACTTAAATTCAGCGCATCGAGCTGGAGCAATTACACATCTGTCAAGGTCGGACTTGAGCCCTCACAGAGCAGCGGACTTGTTGAGCTTATCGATGATCCTGACAAAAACGGTGTATTTAAGGTCACAAACAAGGACATTCAGCGTTTCAAGATCGTTGCTACAGGTAGCGGCGGCGAAGTTACGCAGTACATTGATCTCAGCGGTCTGACCTGCGAGACATCATAAAGGAGGGATAAAATGAAAGCTGTAAAGGATAACAAGGTCTATACGGTTGACGAGACCAACAAGAAGGACTACCTTGCAATGGGCTACGACATCTACGATGACAAAGGAAACGTTGTCGAGCGTTCTCCTTCCAGTACGGTAAGCCGTAAGGAATATGACACACTTCTCGCTAAGTATGAGGCTCTCAAGGCTGATAAGGTAGCAGCAGAAGAGGCAGCTCCCGAACAGTCAGCTGAGAAGACTAATAAGAAAACAAAGTCAGGCGGTGAGCCTGATGTATCTGGATCCAAGTGATTACAGCGGAAGCATTCCTGCGGAGGAAATTGAGAAAAGGCTGAAAAGAGCCTGCCGAGACATTGACAGCCTGACATATAACAGGATAGTCGAGGCAGGCTTTGAAAATCTTACGGAGTTCCAGCAGGAGCTTATCAAGGAAGCGGTTCAGCTTCACGCAGACTTTTGCTATGATAATGCTGATCTGCTGGACAGTCCGCTTGCGGCATACGCTATCAACGGTGTGAGCATGAGCTTCGATAAGTCTAAGATAGTCACAGTAGGCGACGTCACAACATCAAACGAAGTATACAGTCTGCTCATGCAGACGGGATTGTGTTACAGGGGGCTGATGTGAATGAAGTATCCTCAGCTGGTGCCTGATAAGGTATGCAGCACCCCGATAACAGTGTACAGGGAGGGCGGTCTCAACAGGGACGGTTCTCCCAAACGCACTGTTATATTCGAGGGCAAATGCAACTACTCTGAGAAGGTAAAGCAGCGGATAACCGCAGACAAGCAGCTGATCACGCTGAATGCAGAAGCACTTTTCAACGGCGACATCGCTCCTGATGTTGATAACATCGAAGGCGAGGTCACGGTGCTTCACGGCATTCACCGCCGGATATATGCAAGTCAGAAGTGCCGCAACCCTGACGGAACAGTCAACTATACCAGATTGGAGCTGATCTGATGAAGGTCGAGATAAAGCTTGACTATAACGCTATCCGCAGACTGGAGCAGACTGCTCTTGCAGCGGCAGCAGAGGCACTGGAGGTTCTGTATACAGATCTTGCGGCATCGCAAACGATGCCCTTTGATAATGGCGATATGCAGGATAACCAGACCTTCGTTGAAAGCACTGATACAGGTGCGGTACTGATAACGGGTTCACCACAGGCACGACGATTATATTATCACCCCGAGTACAATTTCCAGAAGAAGAACAAAAACGCAGGTGCATACTGGCTTGAGCCCTACATCACCGGCAGCAAGAAGGAATTCGTGCAGGCTAAGTTTACAGAAATATTCAGAAAGAAGGCTGGTCTATGAACTATCTGACACTGCTTGAAATAGCTGATATGCTTGCTGAGAACATGGACTTTGAGAACATCACTGCCGGTACGATTGACAGCTCCCTTAACGAGACTATCGGTGTGTATCAGAGAGCGGACTTCGTTCCGCGTGAGTGCATAGGTACTGACAGCAGCTACGAAACGGCAAAGCTCCGCGTGCTTATACGCTGGGGAACAAACCCCTCAACAGCCGAAGCGAAAGCTGCTGAAACTGCCGGACTAATACGGGCTCTTCGCGATATGCCTACCGCTGCGCACGTAATAAAATTTGCGGACGTAAAAGCAGTCCGCAGCATAGGAAAAGACGAGAAAGGCATCTGCGAGTACATTGTGGACGCCGATATCATATACACAGAAAGGAATGATGAATAATGCCAACCACAAGCGGAGTATATCCCTGTTGGGAAAATCAGTTTAAAATTGATACAACAGGCGGTGACGGTTCGACCGCCGCAAACCTGAAGACCATAGCTGATATGGAAAGTTTTTCTGTATCGATTGATGGCAACATCGAGGAATGGAAGCCTTACGACCAGGAGGGCTGGACAAGACGCCTTGTAACGGGCAAGAGTATCAGCATCTCAGTCAGCGGCAAAAGAAATATGGGTGACGCCGGCAATGATTATGTTGCAGGTCTCGCCGTAAAAACCGGAACGGACTGCAAAACCGCTGTCCTTTGGACTTTCCCGAGTGGTGCTACACTTCTTGTCCCCTGCGTGATAAACGTAACAGAATGGGAGGCAGGAGATTCTACTGCCGTTGCGCCTCTCGCATTTGAAATACAGTCTGACGGCAAGCCGACTTTTACGCCGGCGACATGATCGAAGCTGCTGCATCAGAGTCGCAGGAAGCATCAAGCAGTACTGAAGTAACCGAGAATATAAACGAAATCGAAACAGAAGATACAGCGTCCGAATGACCGGGCGCTGTTCTTTGTCTGGAGGTAATAATATGGGAAAAATGTATACACTCGATAAGAAGCTGCTTATCGGATCACCCGAGATACAGATCGGGGACAAAGTGTACCAGATAGATGACAGAAACAAGACGGTCAGAAAGGTCATGAAGCTTTCCGAAAAACTCAATAGAGACAATAGGGATAATGCTGATGAAGGCGAATTTGAAGTAATAGACCAGATATTTGAACTCGCTTTCGGCACCGAGTACAAAGAAATCGAAAAGCTTGACCTTTCATTCCGTGCGTACCTTGATCTTGTTGACATAGTACTGGACGCTATGACGCAGGGAGATCCAGAGAAATACGAAAAAGAAAAAACTGAGAAAGGTGCTACCTTTCGCCCAGCAGCAGAATGAACCTTGGTATGACCTTGAACATGACCGCATTCTCATAGTGCAGTCAGTGGCAAAGCAGTATGGTCTGCTGCCGTCGGTACAGGAAGAACTGTCATATCCGGAGTGGCTGCTGCTTGTAAGCGGACTTATGGAAGACACTCCGCTCGGGCAGATCGTGCTGATACGCAAGGAAGAAGACAAAGACCGTCTGAAACATTTTACACAACACGAACATCATATCCGCAATGAATGGCGGAACTTCCGCGCTAAGCAGAAGCTTTCAGGCGGAACAGGCAAAAAGCCCGAAGACTACGCTGCAAATTTTGAAAAGATGTTTGCAAAGATATTCGGGTAATATAGCATGGAAAGGAGGGAGAGATTATGGCTGGAAATATAAGCGCAGGTGCTATATCACTTGATCTTGTTATCAAAAATAAGATTGGCGAGCAGCTGGAAAGTATGAAGCGAACTGCGGAAGCTTCTGCTGCTAAGGTGGGTGCTGCTATCGAGAATGCTATCTCAGCACCAATGGAAAAAGCAGGAAAAGCTGTTGGTAAGGCGGTAAGTGAAGCCGTAAAGAACACGGATATAGCTGTTGGTGACGATGTATCGGCAGCAATAGATAGAGCGTTACAGCGCATAGAGGAGCAGGAACAGGCGCTGCATGATGCGGCAAATGCAGTCCCGAGAGCTGTATCTACCGGTAATTATGTAAACTATGATACATCGAATGTCATGGCAGAAGTTGAGGAAATGTCTGAAAAGCTTCATCAAAAAGTAGCTGAGACTGTTGACAAAGCAAACGAGAAACTTGCTGATATTGGCAAGTTCAAAGTCGATGCAGAACCCACTGCAAGGCTTAGACAGGAAATACAGCTTGTCACCGAGCAGTTGAACATTTTGCAGAAGAAGTGGCAGGAGCTATCCTCTGCTGATCCCACGGACAAGACCGTATCTCAGCTTAATGCAACAGAGCAGCGCATTATATCAACACAAAACAAGCTCGACGGCTTGAAAATCAAGCTCTATGAGCTTGAAAGTACAAGTCCCGAAATAATTCCTCCTGAGACATCTGAAAAAGCTGAAAAGGCAGCTAAAAAAACAGAAAGTTCATTCAAAAAGGCGTTTTCAGCGATAAGATCAAAAGCTTCAAGCGCCTTTGGAAAAATAAAGTCTGTCGGCGGAAAAGCTCTCAGTTCTCTCAGGTCACATTTCGGCAGCGTAGGCAAATCTGCCACGTCACTTTTGAAGCCAATATCAAAGTTGGGTACAGCACTGAAGAATACGTTCAAGCGTGTGTTCCTCATGGCTGGTATCTATGCAGCGTTCAGAGCGGTCAAGGACGGACTTCTCGAAGCTGCAAAAGCTGACGAGCAGTTTTCAAAGTCTCTGAATGCGGTCAAGGCTAATCTCTCGATAGCCTTCACGCCGATATTACAGCAGATAATGCCGGCACTAAATACGCTGATGTCAGGTCTCGCGACCGTTACAAGATCGGTAGCCGGTTTTATAGCAGGAGTGTTCGGCAGCACCTACAAGCAGGCTGCTCAGGCAACAAAGAAGCTTAAAGCGACAGCCGATACCGCAAAGAAAGCTAAAGTCTCAATGGCAGGTATCGACGAGATGAATGTGCTTTCAGGGGGCGGAGATGAGGATTCGTCCTCTTCCGGAAGTTCTTCCGAAAGTGAAGGAATAGACTACAGTAACATCGACATGAGCGAGCCTGAGCTTCCTGACTGGGCGGAGCGGTTGAAAGAGTCCATTAGGGGCGGAGACTGGTCGGGTGTAGGTTCTATCCTTGCTGAACGCGTTAATTCCGTATTTGGCAAGATCGACTGGAGTAAAGCAAGCTCCAAGATAAACAGCGGTATAGGCAAGGTTACAGACGGGATTAATGGCTTCCTCGACAACATCGACTGGGAAGTTCTCGGCGATACTGTTGCAGGCGGTCTCAATACGATAACCTCCGCTATAAACACATTCTGGGGCGGCATAAAGTGGGACAAGCTCGGTAAGGGTATCGCGGACGGGCTCAACCGCGCCATTAAAAAAACCGACTGGAAAGGGCTCGGAAAGGCTCTTTCCGCAAAGATAAAAGCTTTTATTGACGCGGGTTTTGCTTTTGTAACAAACTTTGATTTCAAGGGGCTCGGCAGCGGTATAGGCGAAGCGATTAACAGCTGGTTTGACAATATCGACTTTGGCAAAGCAGGAACCACTATCTCAGAGGGTATCAAGGGCGTACTCGACACCCTGATAACAGCTGTCCAGACAGTAGACTGGAGCAGTATCGGTACTAAGATAGCTGAATTCATTGCTGCCATAGACTGGGGCGGTATCGCGAGCCGTGTATTTGAGCTGCTTGGATCTGCGCTCGGCGGAGCTGTATCAATGCTGTGGAGCGCTTTGCAGGGCGTTATCACGGCGATAAAGGACTACTTCTCAGGCAAAATAGACGAAGCTGGCGGAAACGTTATTCTTGGACTTCTTAACGGTATAATTGACGGGCTGAAGAACATCGGTAAATGGATCTATGAGCACATATTCAAGCCGTTCATTGACGGATTCAAAAAGGCTTTTGGCATAGCTTCACCGTCAAAAGAAATGGGCGAAATGGGCGGATTCATCATTGACGGTCTGTTCAATGCGATATCCGACGGTATCAAGAAGATAAAAGAGATCTTCCTGACTATGCTTTCGACAATTCTTGAGATCTTCGCGAACATCGACCAATGGTTTGACGACAAGTTCAAAGAGGCGTGGGAACGCATAAAGAAGATCTGGAGTGCCGTAGGGGATTTCTTCAAAAATATCTGGAACGGTATCAAGGACGTATTTTCGTCCGTAGGAAACTGGTTCAAGGACAGGTTTACCGAGAGTTACCAAAATGTTCAGGCTATCTGGAACAAGGCGAAAGAATTTTTCAGCGGTATCTGGAACGGCATCAAAGAAGTATTCTCGGCGGTAGGAGATTGGTTTAAAGAGCAGTTCGTTAAAGGATATGAGCGCAGCCAGGAAGCGTGGAACAAGGCAAAGGAGTTCTTCTCAGGCATATGGGACGGGATAAAAAATGTCTTTTCCAACGTCGGTGGCTGGTTCAAAGATAAATTTAACGACGCTGTTAGCAAGATCAAAAATGTATTTTCGGGAATAGGTGACTTTTTCTCTGGTATCTGGGACAAGATAACAGGGATTTTCAGCGATATCGGTACGAAGATAGGCGACGCATTTTCCGGAACGTTTAAAGAGGCTGTAAACACCATTTTTGAGTGGATAGAAGAGAAAATAAACGGCTTTTTTGATATAATAAACGGTGCAATCGGACTTATCAACGAGATACCGGGTGTCGAAATAAGCAAGCTTGATCATATCGAACTGCCGCGCCTTGCAAAAGGCGGACTTGCTACAGCTCCTACGATTGCAATGGTCGGTGATAACAGAAATGCCAAAGCAGACCCGGAAGTTATCGCTCCGCTGTCAAAGCTTCAGGGAATGCTTAGCAGCGACAGCGAAATAGTAGAATTGCTGAAAATCATTATTGAGCTGCTGCGCGGCGGTATGAACATTGAGATCATCAACTACCTTTTCAGGAACTCCAAAGAATTCAGCAGAGAAGTGCTAAAAGCAGTATACAATGACAGTGCAAGGAGGGGCGGATAATGCTCGCAATAAGATCAATAAATGGAACACAACCGGCTGTGCAGCCTCTTTCCGACGGATACAGTGCAGTGTTATCTGATCTGCTTGCAGACGGTTCGGGACGATCTACCGAAACGGGCAGAGCCCTGAGATATCCTATACGGAGAAATGTATATAAACTCACGTTGAAATTCAAAGGTCTTTCGTCTGAAATAGCGCAGGTGAATGAACTCGTCAGCGCGTTTACGCAAACAGTCGTTTTTTTGTTTGGTGGAAACTATGTCACGGCGCAGATGTATCCGTCAGACAGAACTATGTCGGATAACGGCTTTACGGCTGAATTATCGGTAAACCTCGTCGAAATATAGCAGGGGAGGCGATAGATTGTATCAGGTATCGCAGGAATACATCGAGGCGATCGAAAGCGGAGCGGTTCAGCATATCAGCGGCATTCTCACGGACGTGTACGGAGCAGAGACTACCCTTGACGACGGCAACATGGTCGGTAACCCAAGCATAGACCTCCGGTGCGTAGAGGACGAAGAAGTCTTCATGGTCGGGCAGATGTACACGGGCGAGCTGAGTATCATCTTAAACGCGCCCT
>R05__coassemble_112_pt1 | contig 45802 bp, 42 predicted proteins | sample R05__metabat2_low_PE_032 | metagenome-assembled genome bin R05
AACGTTACTCTGCTATCGCTTACGGCACTGTCATCTATTATGTACAGCTAACACAATGGGGAGCCCCCGCGGGCGGACACGTTGACGCTCGCGCAGGTTCGCTCACTTTGTACGAAAACGTTACTCTGCTATCGCTTACGGCACTGTCATCTATTATGTACAGCTAACACAGGCAGGGAGCCCTCGCGGGCAGTTTCGCGTCTCAGTTTTCTGGGGCGCGAATTTTTTACGAGGCGGAGTATAACATGAGACAATGCAAACTAAAATCCGCTTCCGACTGTAAATGAACGGAAGCGGATTTTCAGCTATTTTCGGTTACAATATTTCAACACAATGTTGGGATATTTGTTGATATTACACAACTCAAAGAGCTGCCAGCTTTGAGAATTTATCCTTGAGCGCAGGATATATCTCCCTGTAAAGCTGATAATACTTCTCATATTCCGGAACATTTGCGGGATCCGGCTCCTGTACCTTATCAGCAGAAACGATAGCTCCGCACGCCTCGGTAACACTGCTGTAAAGACCTGCTCCAACGCTTGCAAGGATAGCCACGCCAAGCGCAGGTCCTTCCTTTGAAGCAACGGTCTTGACATTACAGTTGTAAAGGTCGGCAAGCATACTCCTCCAGAGAGCTGAAGAACCTCCGCCGCCGCAAGCCATCATATCGCTGACGTTTACGTTCATCTCGCGGAACACCTCAACGCAGTCTCGCAGAGAATATGTAACGCCCTCCATAACTGCGCGCAGCATATCGCGGCGCGTGTGTATTGCCGATAAGCCGAAGAAAACTCCACGCGCATCGGGATCAAGATGAGGAGTTCTCTCTCCCATAAGATACGGCAGATACAGCAGCCTGTTCGCACCGACGGGCACCTGCTCAGCCTGCTTATCCATGAGGTAGTACTCATCCAGACCCATGAGCTTCGCGGTCTCTTTTTCTGTCATGCAGAAATTATCCCTGAACCATTTCAGCGACAGGCCTGCTCCCTGAGTAACGCCCATAACGTGCCATGTATCCGGAACGGCTGCACAGCATGTGTGGACTCTTCCCTTTTTATCAATTGAAACGCTCGATGTATGGGCAAAAACGACGCCTGAAGTACCGATAGTAGTAAATGCCTTTCCGTCCTCAACAACTCCGGTACCTACGGCGGCAGCGGCATTATCGCCTGCTCCTCCGACAACTATAGTGCCCTCGCACAGTCCGAGCTCAGCCGCCATAGCTTTGGTCAGCGTACCTGTGACCTCACACGACTCATACACCTTGCCGAGCCAGCTCTTGTCTATCTCGAATGCAGAGAGCAGCTCGTCTGACCATTTTCGATTAGGAACGTCGAGAAGCTGCATTCCCGATGCGTCGGATACTTCTGTAGCATACTCGCCCGTGAGGATAAATCTCAGATAGTCCTTTGGAAGAAGAATGTGCGCGACCTTACTGTAGATTTCGGGCTCATTATTCTTGATCCAGAGTATCTTAGCGGCAGTCCAGCCGGTGAGCGCGGGGTTCGCAGTTATCTCAACGAGCTTATCACGTCCCACGATCCTGTTCATCTCCTCGACCTCTGCGGCGGTTCGCTGATCGCACCAGATGATCGAACGGCGAAGCACGTTGTTGTCCTTGTCGAGCATTACCAGACCGTGCATCTGCCCCGATATACCGATACCCTTGACGTCCTCCTTTTTTACGCTGCTCTGAGCCATGACTGCTTTGATAGTGTTTATCATAGCAGCCGACCAGTCCGAGGGATCTTGCTCCGCATAGCCGTTTTTAGGCTGATACATTGGGTATTCTATTGTTTTGGAAGCGATGACCGCTCCCCTTTCGTCAAACAGGACTGTCTTTGTACCGCTTGTACCGCAGTCCACGCCTATAATGTATGACATAGTAAAACTCCTTTCATCACAAAAATTCAAATACTGTTCTTCCGCTCTAACTCTCGCATTGCCTCATGAGCTTCGTCATCCCAGACAGTCCTTTCGGGACCGAGAGTGCCGTACATCGTATTTTCAAAAGAATATGACATTTTCCCTTCTTTTATCAATCTTTCGTTTTCAATATCATCTTTGAATGTACCGAGCCGTGCATAAATATCCTTCGTTATCTCATAGTCATACTGCTCCCGCCCCTCGCGGCTGGTATACATTATCTCTGCAAAATAGCGCTCTGTGTACGGGTCATAGTATGCTGTCCAGTTATTGCCCTGTTTTTTCGTTTTCATTACGTAACTCCATTTCAGTATCATACCAAATAAAAGAAACGCCCGAACGCCGTCCCCTCGCGGAAAGGCGTCCGAACGTCCAATAAACTCTGAGAATCAAAGGCTGAACATGATATTGTTGATGATAGATTCAAGCATTTCCTGACGTCCGCTGCCGAGGGAATCTGTAACCTCGCCCTTTTCGAGTGCGTACTTTTCAAGCTCCTCGAAGCCGACCTTGCCGTCGATTATATCCTTGCCTATGCCGGTAGTCCATGATGAGTATCTATCGTCAACAAACTTGTCGATACGTCCGTCGTCGATTATCTTCTGAGCAATGCGCAGACCGAGTGCGAATGTGTCCATACCTGCGATATAGCTGTGGAAGATATCCTCGGGAGTAAAGCTTCCTCTTCTTGCCTTGGAGTCGAAGTTGAGACCGCCGTTTGTGAAGCCGCCTGCCTTGAGTACCTCATACATACACAGAGCTGCGTCATAGATGTTCGTCGGGAACTGGTCTGTATCCCAGCCGAGAAGCGGATCGCCCTGATTTGCGTCGATAGAGCCGAAGAAGCCGTTATCGCGCGCAACTCTCAGCTCGTGCTGGAAGGTGTGCTGAGCGAGAGTAGCGTGGTTAGCCTCGATGTTCATCTTGAAGTCCTTATCGAGACCATACTTGCGCAAAAATCCGAGAACAGTTGCGGTATCGAAGTCATACTGGTGCTTTGTAGGCTCCTTGGGCTTGGGCTCAATGTAGAAGTCGCCTGCGTAGCCGATAGAACGTGCATACTTTACAGCCATTTTCATAAGACGAGCCATGTTGTCGAGCTCGAGTCCCATATTTGTGTTGAGGAGAGTCTCATAGCCCTCACGTCCGCCCCAGAAAACGTAGCCGTTGCCGCCGAGCTTTACTGTAGCCTCGATAGCCTTCTTTATCTGAGCAGCTGCATATGCGAAAACGTCGGCGGAGGGAGAGGTTCCGGCGCCGTGCATATATCTCGGGTGGTCGAAGCACTTAGCCGTGCCCCACAGGCACTTGAAGCCTGTCTCGTCCTGCTTCTGCTTTATGTAATCTGTTACCTCGTCGAGCTTTGCATTAGTCTCAGAGAGGTCGCCGTACTCGGGAGAGAGATCGCGGTCATGGAAGCAGAAATACTCGATAGAGAGCTTGTCCATGATCTCGAAAGCAGCGTCCACCTTTGCCTTAGCTCTTGCAGTCGGGTCAGATTCGCCCCACGTCTTGTCGGCAGTACCTACGCCGAACATATCCGTGCCGTCGCCGCCCATAGTATGCCACCATGAGAGGGCGAATTTGAGCTGTTCCTTCATTGTTTTTCCGCCGATAACCTCATCGGGGTTATAGTACTTGAACGCCAGAGGGTTAGTGGAGTTCTTGCCTTCATAGGGGATCTTGCCTATACCTTTAAAAAATTCGCTCATGATAATAATAACCTCCTATAGTTATTAAATATAATTTAACTCCTTTTTCAGAGCATAATTTATATGTTTATTTTACCACAATAGCCTATACTTGTCAATACAAATTTGTAAGCGTTCACGCAAAAAAAGTCTCCGTAAAAACGGAGGCTTTTCATCAATGTTTCAGTTGAGAAGCTCTATCGAAAGATGTCTTGAATCGACATCGTAATAATCATCAAGCTCCGCAACATATGAACGGAAGCAAACCTTTCCGTTGAAGTTCATAACATCGCTTTCTTCAGAAACTCCAAGCTGTTCGAGCTGTTCATCGGTAAGAGTGTTAAGCAGAACTGTTCTGTTTTTGGATACCTTAAAAAGTACATTTCCGTAATCATCAGTATTCTGGCTGTTATAAAGCTTCAATGCCTTGCTGTCAAGATCGCTGAAATACACCCGCGCGCCGGTGGTATTGTCGATCTTGTCCATCAGCTCTTCGGAAGGCGAGATGATATAATATCTGCCGCCTGTCTCTCTGCCGATGCCGAATACAGCAAGCTGCTCATCTGTGAGTTCATCGAGGGGAATAGGATCCACATCGGAAGCGGTCTTTCCTATCTCAAATTTTTTTCTCACTACCACGTCTGTGAGCATGAGCTTGCAATCATAGGTATATCCAAGAGCTTTAAGCTCTTCATCTGTAACCTCCACCTCGATATTATCCGAGATAGCCTCTATCTGCTGAGTGATATCCTGACGATTCTGTGTAGTCCATTCGATGTTTATTTCCTCAGCGACAGGTCTTTCAAGGTAGACTACCCTGTCCATATTCTTAAGGGTAAAAGTAACGAACGGGTAGTTAAGGTCGGCATAATTCGGCTCAACGTAGACCGAAGTACTGCCGTTAGAGCTGTCTTCTGTATTTATAACACTGTAGCGGTATCTGCCTGACGGTGAAGTTCCTGTTTCAACGACCGTTTCCTTGGCTGATGAAATGAAAAACGAAGTAAACAGGAAGTATCCGAGTGCACCGAAAATATACAGAAGAAGGACGATCGTACCTACAGCGGTCTTGCTTCCTTCACCTGCGCCTGACAGCAGCAGTATAGTTATTCCGGTCACGATTATAGGGATTATCATTCCCCATTCACCGAAATACAGAAGCACGACCGGAAGCATTGCCGGCAATATGATAAAGCTTGCAATGCGAGTGAATATCTGCTTTCTTGTGTAAAGCATCGCAACCAGCACAAGTATTGACACGCCGGTTATCATAAGACATTGAGATGTTCTGTCCTGAATATGTATCTCATAGAATATTGAGAAGTAGCAAAGATGGCATACTCCATAAGCATAGAGCAGACTCAGGATCGCAACAACTCTTTTTGTCCAGACATTTGCCAAGAAATTCCTCATTATTGCCTCCGAAATAATATTTTATGTATAAAGCATTATGCCAAAAGTCACACACTACATTATAGCATACAATTTCAGAAAAATCAACTGCGCGGAGAAAAAATTTCCTTATAGCGGAGAAAACATTTCCCTACATATGATCTTAAGCGCGAAAACGGCGGCGCAAGCCCTGCGCTGACATACGCTTTATATACTTGCCTCTATTGCAAAATGTACATTGTACATTTTGCAGGCTGCAAGGCAGCCACAAAGCCGCGTTGCGGCTTTGAAGAGGCAGTATAAACAGAGCGCTCACGGCGCAATGCGCCGTCCGCCGCCGCAGGCGGCGGATTGCAAAATATCTTAATAGATATTTTGCAATAGCGCGGAGTATAAAATTCCAACCTCAGAAGCAAAATTCGATGATTTATTTTTTCAGCAGGAACATTCTGCCGCTGAATGGCGGTATATCCATGTCTATATGTCCGCCGTAATAGTTATAGGAAGTCTTTCCGTCGGGAGTGGTGCCGCTGTATATCTGATTATCCGAATCAATCAAAAGCTTTACCTCATATCCTTCTCCTACCGTAACGGTATAATCAGGCTGGAACCAGTCGGAAAAATTCAAAACGGCAAGGATATCCCCGTCCTCGCTCTTACGGCGTATCGCATAGACACAGCGATCGGCAGAGCCGCAGTCCTCCCACATGAAATTCGTGGGGTCATAGTCGTAGTGGAGCGCGTTGTATTTGAGATATATCGCGTTGAGCGCCTTTATATACTCACGGAACGAGTCATGCAGGGGATATCTCAGCATTTCCCAGTCCTGTTCGCGCTTTTCGTCCCACTCGCGGAGCTGCGCTATCTCGTTGCCCATGAAGTTGAGCTTCTTCCCGGGGTGGGCTATCATATACATATACATCGCCCTCGCCTGGGGGAACTTATCGGGGTACTGACCGTTCATCTTCTGCGTTATCGTAGCTTTTCCGTGGACTACCTCGTCATGCGAAAGCGGCAGGATATACTTTTCATTGTAGAAATAAAGCATTGAAAATGTCAGCTTGTGGTAATCGCGGGTACGGTACATCGGCGCACTCTGGAAGTATTCAAGCGTATCATGCATCCAGCCGAGGTCCCACTTGTAGTCGAATCCGAGACCTCCGTCAAATACGGGAGCTGTCACCTTAGGGTATGAGGAAGAGTCCTCTGCGGAAATTATCGCCGAGGGGTGGCGGGCTTTGAGTCCGCAGTTCATACTTTTCAGGAATTCGATAGCATAGCGGTTTTCGCCGCGGTATTCCTTGCCGCCCCAGTATATCATGTTGCGGATAGCATCCATGCGCAGTCCGTCGAAATGATAAACACTGAGCCAGTAATTCGCGGCGGACTGTATAAATGAACGCACCTCTCCCTTGGAATGCATGAAATTGCGGCTTCCCCACTCATTGTAGGCTGCCTCGTCATCGGGGAATTCATATAGCCGCGTGCCATCGTACTCGGTGAGGGCATAGTGATCCACGGCAAAATGCACAGGCACAAAGTCCACTATAACGCCTATTCCCTTTTGGTGGCACTTGTCGACAAGCTCCATGAGCTGCCGCGGAGTCCCGTAGCGGGAGGTAGGCGAAAAGAAGCCCGTACTCTGATAGCCCCATGATTCGTCACATGGATGCTCGCTCAGAGGCATGAGCTCAATGTGCGTATAACCGAGCTCAGCGGCATAGTCTGCGAGCTTATCTGCTATCTCGGAGTAGGTGTACCAGCCCTCATACTCCATTATCTCCTCGGGAGTCGTGAGTTCAGGCTCCTCCACAGTCACGGTCTTGTCATGGTAGACCTTTCCGGGTTTGCGCAGCCATGAGCCGAGGTGCACCTCATAGATATTGAGCGGTTTGTCACGGCAGTCGCTCCGTCGGCTTAACCATTCACCGTCATCAAAGCGATATCCCGTAATGCTGCGTATCACCGAGCACGTCCCCGGGCGCAGCTCCATGCCGAAGCCGTAAGGATCACAGTGGTCGATAAAGTCACCCTTGCGGTCGTAGATACGGTATTTGTAGCGCATACCCTCTTTTGCCTCCGGACAGCGCAGCTCAAAAAAGCGGCCGTCCTCAACTCTTTCCATAGGGATATCCTCCCAGCCGCTGAAATCTCCAATAACCGTGACCTTGAAGGCATTAGGCGCATAGGTGCGAAACACCGTGCCATTGCCGTCATAATGAGCGCCGAAGTACTCGTAAGCTTCAAAAGCCTCACCCTTATAGAATCCGTAAATATCCATAACATCACCCCGTGATTGACAGATGTCTATTATTTGTTTATAATATAATTATACAATTAAAATCAGTATATTACAATCAACGATTTTCAACTAAGGTCAATTAAACGACTGTTGTCAAAAATCGTCGAATCAGGGTGATACAATGGATATGAGAGTCGAAAAGACCAGAAGAAACATCATAAACGCCTTTTTGCAGCTTCGCGCACGCAAGCCGCTCGAAAAGATAACAGTCAAGGAGCTCGCTGCACTTGCTGAAATAAACAAGGCTACATTTTACCTGCATTATCACGATATCTACGAGCTATCGGAATCACTTGAGCGTGAGGTCGTACAGTCCGTACTTCACGGTATCGGGCACCCGGAGAATATCTTCTCGGATAACAGACAGTTCATTCGCGAGCTGACGACCTCATTCGTCGCAAACGAACAGCTCATAAAAACACTCTTTGAGGGCACGCGCAGCAGCAGCTTTGTCTCTATCTTCGAGGAGGAGCTCACCGCTGTGATACTCAGCGTACATCCTGATTACCGACCGAGCGTCGAGAGCCGTATGATGATGACATACCTCGTCTACGGCGGCTACTACACATACTTCAAGTATTGCAACAACGGCATAAAGGCTGTGCTGGAGCTGATAGAAAAGCTCGCCGACGGTATCGTCAGCCTCTACGAAGAGTAGAAAAGCCGGTATTCCGCTAAAATCTACGCTCCGTGGGTGTACTTATCTCCGCAAAAGAACTATAATAGCATCGAAGGGAGAAAGCTATGGATCAGATAAAAACAGGCAGGTTCATTGCCGCCGAGCGTAAGCGCAAGGGCTTCACTCAGAGGCAGCTTGCCGAGATACTTAACATAAGCGATAAGACAGTCTCGAAGTGGGAATGCGGAAACGGCTTTCCCGAGATATCTCTGCTGCTCCCGCTTTGCAGTGAACTTGACATAAGCGTGAACGAGCTGCTCACGGGAGAGCGCATTTCCGAGCCTGACTATCACAGAAAGGCGGAGGAAAACATGATGGACATGATACGCGAAAAGGAAGAAAACAAAAAGAGAATGACAGTGACCGCGATCACGGGAATTATAGCGACTGTGGCGTTTGTGACACTGATAATGGTAGTTGCGCTTTACACAGAGGTCATCAGCCTGCCCGTGAAGTTGATACTGATCGGCATTGCGTGCCTGATATTCGCGTCGGGACTCTACGTCGCAATGCAGGGCGAGCGTACCATCGGTTACTACAAATGTGCAAAGTGCTCGAATCTGTTCGTCCCTACCTTCCGGGCGTACACAATGGGTATGCACGTGATCACCACAAGGCGGCTGAAATGTCCTAAATGCGGCAAATCAAGCTGGTGCAAAAAGGTCTTTGCAAAGGAAGATTAAACGTCATCTCTAAATACAGAACGGCGCACAAAGGGGAGCCCCCCTCTGGCGGATTCGCAAAAAGAGTTAACGAACCGGTAGTTTCCGGCTCGGTAACTCTTTTTGCGTTAAGGGAAGCTGACTAATGCGCGCCATTTTGTATTTTTATTTCAAGGCGTTCAGTACGAAACAGTCAGTAGCTCTCCGCTCACGGCAACAGCTCCGACACATTGCCCTACCTGTAATTTCTTGCCACGCGGTAGTCCACAGCGCCCGAGAACGGATCGTAGATGATGTCGTCATTCTCCTTGCGGGCGATGAGGTATGAGCTCTTGTAAAACAGCGGAATAAAGCGGTATTCGCTGAGGATAGTCTTTTCCGCAGCGGTGTAACGGTCAACGAGCTGAGATACCGACTCACAGTGCATGATATCATAGGTATAGGTACTGTCACCGAGGTCTGTCATCAGGCAGTCAACTGTCTCAAACTCGTCAATAACGGAAAGTCCGCTGTTGAAGCTGCCCTTTACAGGATAGAGTGCTATCGTATAATCGCCATCAGCAATACGCTGATAGAAATCGGTTTCGGTGACGTCCTCAATACCAATGTAGAAGCCGAAGAGCTCCTGCCAGCTCTGCACGAGATAATGGACATATCCCGAATCTATGGTTTTTGAGCATACAAGTATCTTTACTCCGTCAAACGAGATGTTTCCGAGGGTCTTCACCGCCGACTCGTATTCGGAAAGCGCCTGCTCGCGGTCATAAACATCAAACTGTTTATCAGAGGAAAGCTCACGATAGCTCCTTCCAAGCTGCATAACAGCGGGGGGAATTATACCGTATGCAACCTGAACGTCGCTCCCCACCTGCTTTCCAAGCGAATCTCTGTCTATGGAAAAAGCAAGAGCCCTGCGCATATCGGCGTTAGCAAAAGTCTTGATGTCGGGATTGAAAACAAGTCCGAGGGTAGTGGCCTTTATGCCCGTCACGGAGTACTTTTTGGTATTATATCCGCTGCTGGCGAGCGAGGTGAAGCACTCGGTCTCTTCGTCCTTGAAAAGCTGCTTTATATCAGCTTCGGTATCCTCTATTGAAAAGCTCACATAAGAAGGAAGGATCTCATACCTATCATTCTCATTCACTTCATTTTTGCGCATATAGAGGATATTGTTAGAGCCGTAAGGGTCATAAAACCACTGCCGCACATAAAACGGACCGTTGGACATTACCGAGCGGTCATCAAGTCCATATCGGCCTTTTGTAGCAAGGAAAAATTCCTCATTGCACGGAAAGGCAGCCTGAGTGGATAAAAGCTTAAGGAATTCTGCACAAGGGTAATCAAGAGTTATCTCAAGAATCCGGTCACTTTTGGCTATGATCCCCGAAGTATCGGGAGACAGCTCCCCCCTGAGTATTTTTTCACCGTTTTTTATGCAGGCAAAGTCCTTGGCATACGGCGACTGCATTTTAGGATCAAGAAGCCTTTTCAGAGCAAATACATAATCGTCTGCCGTTACGGGGAAATATTCGTCATCATCTATGATATCGTCGTTATTCTCGTCAAAGAACCAATAGTTATCCTCCCTCAAGGTGAAGGTATATATCAATCCGTCGTCCGAGACGGTATAGCTCTCGGCATTACAGCATGAGAGATTACCTGAGATATCGGTCTGCATAAGGCCGCTGTAGAGATTTTTTATAACAGTTGCGGAGGAAGGGTTCTCGGCAAACTGAGGGTCGAGGCTTTCCGGATTGCCCTGAAGCGATACGGAATACATATGACCGGTACCCTCATTCGTATCCGAGCTTCCGCAGGAAAACAGCGATACGCAGCACAATACCGCGCACGCCGCGGCAATTATTCTTTTCATGCGGAATCTCCTTTCTCATTATTGATGATACTCAGGTGCGGTCGGAAAATCAACTGCCTGCTGCTAAAACTTGTCCCCCTTTTCAGGGGGACAAAGCTATCAGTTCATAGTCACCGTGACGATATATCCGTCAACATTATTGCCTGAGACCGTATACGTCTTATTTGACGGTACGGGAACATCGGTCGTTCCGCCCTCGGCTGCGAGAACGTAATACATCTGATACATCGTACCGTTCACAGATACTTCAAGCGGATCATTATTATTATGCTCTTTTATCTTCTCGATATACTCTTCGAGGCAGAGTCCGTTCTGCTCCATGTAAACAGCATGAGGAACTCCTACATAACGATATGTATATGTTCTTGTCTTTTCGCCGGTATATGCCTCCTTATCCTCGGGGAAACGAAGGATAAAGCCATATTGTGCAGCGTTTTCGTCTATCCATGAGTAGTCGCCGGTAGCTGAATAATATCCCGAGCTTGAACCGTCCTTGGGGAATATTCCCATATCGAACATCCTGCCCGAATGATAGTCGCTGTATCCGCCCATAAAGGTGGATTTGCCGCTGTAATACTTATCGTTCTGCTCTTCAAGAGTACGATATCCGCCGATAACTACAATGTCATTATTTCCTGTCTCGGCATAGAATGCCTCCATAAGCGCATTCAGCTGGTTCAAAGCCGCAGCGTCAAGCTTTATCACCATATCGCTTACACCGTAGTATTCCTTATTTATGTTGTCATAGAGCGTGAGAAGCTCAGTATCATCCGATGGGAAAAGGTACTCATGCTCTGCATTTATGAGAACGAGGTCTCCGCGGTTCACATCACCGGAGCTGTGCGCTTCAATGGTGAACTGAGCCTGCGTGGGAGCTGCTTCTGCGGAATTTGAAAGTATCGAATCCGTTTCGCCGCTTGCTTCGAGGTTATCGACTATAGAGGACTGTGCTGTACCGTCCTGAGAGGTAGCCTGTCCCTGAGAGGTTTTTGTATTTTTATTTTCATCTCCTGAGCAGCTTTTTGCACAGGAGGTAATGATCACGATAAGAACAATGAAAACGAGTGCCACTGCTACGATTCGATCATATCTTACTCTGTAACGCTTTGCGGCACGTTTGCGGTTTCTTCGCTTGTTACCGTTAGTCATATAACGAGATCGCTCCTTATTTTGAGAGTTTGTCCGGCAGATCCGGTACAAGCCGTATTTCCAATATTGCTTTACATTATATCACAGAAATTTACAAATGTAAAGGCTTTTTCGATTTTTTGCACTAAAATTTTTTTGTTTTTTTGCGCAAAATGCACTAAGAGCTTTTGCAAAACTGCGGTTTTTGGGGGGTCAAGCGACCCTTTATTCATCATATTCAGAAGGTCTTCTTCTGTACTCTGTCGGGGTACAGCCCTTGTGCTTTTTAAACTGGCGCATGAAGTATGAGTCGCTGTCATATCCGCACTGCTCTGCCACCGCGCTCACCGAAAGTTCGGTGCTTTTGAGAAGCTCCGCAGCATACAGCAAACGGCTCTCGATCACGTCCTGCCGGCAGGTAACGCCGAAGGCTTCGAGATAGAGCCTGTGAAAATAAGCTCGGCTGATACCGAGATCTGCGCTCATCTCATCTACAGACCAGCGGTTTATCGGGTCATCATAGATCGAATCCCTGAGAGCCTTGAGCTGCGCATAGTGCGGCAATACCTCGCCCGGATAAGCCCTCTCCTCACCGCACGCTTCGCCGAGCGCAATGAATATCAGCCGCATCGCAAGCTCGGCAAATTCGCTGAAATACCTGCTCCTGTGAATCGACTGAGACTTGATGGACCTCAGCACCATTGATATGACATAATCATCTTCAAGCAGTATAGGCGTGTCAAGAAGAACATTCATGGAGGAAAGATAGCTTTTTTCAGCTGACGACAGGCGGAAGCTCACCATATCGAACCGGAGCGGGCTGTCTCCCAACGGACCGAATGAACGGCTGGATCCGCTGCTGTAAATAACGGCACAGCTGTCCTTTAGCATATGCTGTTTTCCGCCAATATTTAATGTTACAGGGGAACGAAAGAAAACAAGAACATGATCGAGGCTTGTCTCGCCAACAGACGACGAGCCTTGCTTGCAGTTGAGCTTGATATGGCTTACCTTCATCTTGCCCTCCTTTCGCGGTATACAGATTGTATAACATTAAGACGACGATACTATCTGAAATACATTGTAACACACTTTGCACAAAATTTCAAGATTATTTTAGCAGATTTTTTCTGAAATTATTTCGTCTTTTTCACGCATAATAATCACTTATTTGTATAAGCCAAATCAGCGCGTAAGACGACACCAGATCCAACTATTAAACCAAGGAGGAACCAAAATGAAAAAAGATAGAATAACAGCGTTCATGCTTACCGCGATAATAGCCTTCTGCTCGGCTTCCTGCGGAAATGACAAAGACAGCAGTTCAAGCTCCATACCCGATCAGCCCGACGGCAATGTCACTGACGGGGAAACGGTCGAGCTGCACGCTGCGTTCATATACGACAACGTTCCCTACGTGACCGACATGATAGAGAGCTACAGCCGTCAGAGCAACGGCGTTACGGTCAATATCACATACTTCTCAGCGCCGGAGGGTGACTGCTACGGAACAGAAGCCCTGAATTCCCTAACACGTGATATACTCTCGGGAAAGTCTCCCGATCTCATAGTCGGATTTCCGCAGAACCTCGAAAATCTGCAAAGAAACGGCTATCTCGCGGGCCTTTATCCGCTCATGGAAACAAATGACGTACTGACTCCCGACAGTCTGCTCCCAAATGTACGTGAAGCGCTCGAGGTTGACGGCACCCTCCCCTACATCATCGACAGCTTCTATTACAGGACATATATCTGCGGCGCAGACGTGTGGGGCAGCGAGTGTGAGAACTGGTCTCTCGACGAGGCAATGGCGGCTTACGAGAGCTATCCCGACAAGAGCGATTTTCTGCTTGGATACCACAGGCAGTCCGATCTGTGGGACTTTTTCCTCGTCTGTATCACTCCCGAAAGCATTGATTTCGAGCACAGTTCCTGCGATTTCAGCGGTGACTTCAAACGCACTCTTGAATTTCTCGCGGCACTCCCCGACACTTCGAACGAATTTGAGGGGGATTCGGAGATGACAGAGTATCGCGGCAGTGAAACTCCTCTTGTTCAGGCATTTGCTCCGGGACTCAACAGCGCCGCCGCGCAAGTGACCTATGGGAACTTCTTCGGCGAAGAAGTTATATATACCGGAAGCCCCTCCGCCATGACAAACGGCGCGGAGGTTTTTGTAAACTATATGTACGGCATTCCCGAAATGAGTGCGCATAAAAAGGAGGCGTGGCAGCTTTTGAGCAAAATGTTCACACTCTCACAGCAAAAGAATATGAGCCTGCAATACGGCGCAGGCTTTCCCGTTACCGAGGAGGCGTTCAATGCGCTCGCCTATGATACTCCCGATTATGATGGACAGTCGGTGCGCAGTGTGATGAACAGCTATCTCGGTGAGGAATACGAAATAGTCATATCTGACGAAGTGCTCGAAAAGCTGATCAGCTACACTCGGGATATCGACATAAATATCCACTATAGCGATGAACTTCGCAGCATGATACGCTTTGAGTGGCTGAAGGTCTATCACGGCGAGGAATCGGTCGATGAATGTGTAAAAGTGCTCGATAATAAGGTCGGGCTCTATCTGAGTGAGAAAGAATAGATCAGAAGCCGTGAATTTTTATGCGAGCCTGTTGATTTATTCTCATTTTTGTGATATACTTTATTTGGATCAAAGATAACGGAGGCTGCAAAATGAGGAAAATTTTATCTGCAATTCTTGTCTGTGCTGCTGCACTTACCACGCTCACAGGCTGCAAGCATAATTATATAGAGGACAAATCCCGGAAAGAAACGGTATCCGAGGGAAGCGACCCGATATATCAGCACAGCGATTCCTATGAGGACGCTATAAAGGAATGCTTCAACGCCACATATTCCGAAAACGGCGGTAAGATATTTTTTGCATATATGTACCCCGATTCAGCTTTGAAAGCTGCAAAGGAAGCCGGAACCTACGACGATCTCATCAATAAGTTCAACACCAACCAGAAAGAGGTTCTCGGCAGAAATAACGACGTTTTCACCTTTGGTGAAATAAAGGAAGCCGACGAGATAGACAGCGACCAGATCGCTGCTGCAAAAACCTATCTTGCCGCACTCAGCACCGATCTTACCGATACTGTCACCGAAGATGATCTTGATATAAGCATGGGATATGAGGTCATATACACCTACCTCAAAAACGGTGAAAAGGACGGCGAGGATCTTGTACTCGTTATACAGCTCAACGATGAAGGCTGGAAGGTCATAACGGGCGGCTGATAATTTCAGGCGAGCTTTTCGGGCTCGCCTGCGGACATTTTCTCGGGAGGTACATATGAAAAGAGATTCAGGATATAATACCAAGCAGAAGGAAAAGCTGCTCGATTATCTTGTGAAAAATAAAGAAAAACACACTAATGTTCAGGAAATAAGCGCATATCTTTACGCGGAGGGAACTCCCGTGGGAGTCGCGACCATATACCGTCAGCTCGACAAGCTCGTCGAACAGAGAATCGTGCGCAAATACACTTTCGACGGCAAGACCTGCGCGTGCTATCAGTATATAGACTCAGAAAACGACTGCCACAACCATTTTCACCTGAAATGCCTCAGCTGTGGCAGACTGATCCACCTTGACTGTGACCATCTTGCCGAAATAAGCCGTCATATTGCCGATCACCATGGTTTTCAGATAGATTCGTCACAGACGGTGTTTTACGGAATATGCTCGGATTGCAGCGATATCTCCCCGAAATAAGAACTCACGCTTGAGGAAGCTGACTTCTTGGGATATATATTTTTACGTCGTCATCTATATCGTTATTCATGCATATCACCTCCGATATTATTGACGTCCCGACTAAACCATGCTTTCAGCATCTGGCAAAAAACGAAAGCCATACTGCTTCACACCGCGTTTAATCGGTACATCTATATTATCTCACACACAGGATAAGATATACCTTTGAAAATAATATAAAGGAATTTTTTTACATGAAAATTGTCAAAGTATTGGGAACATACCTTGCAGCGGAGATATTCTGTCTTTTTATAGGACTCACTCTTGCCGGTTCATCAAGCACTGCTATGAGGATCGTTTGCTCAGTATGCACAGTCGGCATACTTATCGTGCTGCTGGCAAATCTTGCAATAAAAACGGCTCACGGCGACTTGAAGCAGGAACGTATAACAGGCAAAAAAACTCAGCATACTGAAAATATAGCAGCAGGGCTCTCCTCTTCCCTGCCTGCGGCTGCGAGCTGGATCGTGCTGAAAATATCCGTATCATCAGGAAAATTCGATTTCTACCGCTGGCACAAGCTCATAAATGCTCCATTTTTACAGATTTATAACCTCATAGAATCCGATGCTTCTTCAAAATCCCTGTCATCAGACGAAGTATATATCATGCTCCTTCTCGTTTTCATTCCGGCAGCGGTTTATCTCACAATATACGCCCTTGCATACAAGGATCTGATTTTTTCCGAAAACAAACTGCCCTGACAAATAAAAATAATTATTCAAGTGCTCGGCGTGATGGCTTCCTTTTTTATGCAAACTGCCGAAAAAACGGGTTTTTCACGCTAAATCAAGGGCTTTTGCTTGACATTGAAGGATCCATGTGTTAAAATACTATTGAAATTTTTTATTCGGAGGTTTATATAATGGCTTTTTGTAAATTTTGCGGAAGAGAAATCCCCGACGGCTCCGTATGCGGATGCCCCGGATCACAGAATGCTGCTCAGGCTCAGGGAGCTGCTCAGAATGCTCAGGAGCAGGTAAACAATGCCGCTCAGAACGCTCAAGGTCAGTTCAACAACGCTGCTCAGAACGCTCAGGGTCAGTTCAACAACGCTGCTCAGAACGCTCAGGGTCAGTTCAACAATGCTGCTCAGAACGCTCAGAATCAGTTCAACAACGTTGCTCAGAACGCTAAGGAACAGTTCAACAATGCCGCTCAGAAGGCAGATAATATTGCCGGCGATCTTTCCGAGAACCTTCCCGGAAACATGAAGGGCAACAAGAATATCATCTACATTGCCTGCGGAGCAGTAGTACTTCTCCTCCTCATCATTATCCTTGCATGTTTTGCAGGCGGCGGCGCAAAGAGCACTGCTAAGAAGTACGCAAAGTCACTTACAAAGAGCAACGGCGGTAAGACGATCCTGTCTCTTACCTATCCCGATGAGTATATCGACGACCTCAAGGACGACGATGAGTGGAAGGACATGATTGAAGAATTCAATGACAATATGGAAGACGAACTTGATGATGTCAAGATCAAGATCAAGAAGATAGAGAAGAAGGATAAGCTCAGCAACAAGGAACTCAAGGGTGCAGAAGGCTATTTTGATTATGTCTATGATTGCGACGTTGACGTTAAGAAGGGCTATGAGTTCAAGATCAAGGTACAGATAAATGATGACGGCGATAAGGATACCGACAGCGATTACATCTGTGTTGTTAAGGTAAAGGGTGAAGGCTGGAAGGTCATCACTATGGACGCTGATTCACTCAAGAGCTACGCTGACTAAGTCAGAGCGACAGAATAACTATCAATGATCCGGAGCATTTTGCTCCGGATTTTAATTTCACATATAAGTTCTTTCAGGAGGTATAATATGTCTTTTACAATTCTAAGACAGACCGTCATTATGCTCATGATTATGATGGTCGGCATATTATGCTCTAAAACAGGTCTCATCAGCAAAAGCTCAAACAAAGATCTGTCAAAATTTGTGCTACAGGTAGTAAATCCGGTTATGATATTCATGTCATATCAGACCGATTATCGCCCGGAGCTCGTTCACGCTCTTTTGATCGCCTTCGCTTGCTCTTTGGGCATCTTCGCATTGATGATAGCAGGATCATACCTTCTCATACGCCCAAAGGAAAACCGCGAAACGGCTATAGAACGGTTTTCAGCTATTTATTCCAACTGCGGATTTATGGGCATTCCCCTCGTAAATGCCATTTTCGGCATGGAGGGAGTTTTCTATCTGACGGCTTTCATAACAGTATTTAATTTCATAGTTTGGACTCACGGAATAATACTTATCTCGGGAGAAAAAAACATGAAACAGGTGATAAAGGTCTTTTATTCACCTACTATAATAGCAATTTTCCTCGGACTCGTTACATTCTTCCTGCAAATAAAGCTCCCCGCCGTTCCGGCTGAAGCACTCGGTCTTATAAAAGAGCTTAATACACCCCTCGCAATGATAGTTTCCGGAGTAACCATGGCTGACACTAATTTTTTAAAACTTGTGAAAAAACCGGGAATATATTACATATGCCTTGTCAAGCTTGTACTTCTGCCCTTACTTGCCGCAGCCGCTCTGACACTTCTCGGTGTTGATGAAAAGGTAAAAATGACGGTCATTGTTGCTGCTTCTGCACCTCCTGCCGCAATGTGTACCCTGCAATGCATACGCTACGAAAAAAACGCCGTATACGCTTCCGAAATATTCACCGCCGGAACGATACTTTCAATAGCAACTATGCCAATGATAGTAAAATGCACGGAATATTTAACAAAAATTTTATCATGAGTTTGTAAAAAATGCTGATTTTAATCTTTTTTCAAATAAAATATTTGAATTTTAGTAAAAATGTGTTATAATAATTGCAGGTTATTAATACAAGCTTTACTAAAAGAAAAAATTTATTAATGATAATTTTGGATTTTCGATCATAATAGCGGCACATTTCGTTTACAATGCCGTCCTAATCAAAGAATGGAGTTGTTTAAAATGGAAAAAAGGGGTATAAGTAAGCTCGACCTCAAAAGAAGAAACAGAATGCAGATACTGCGCGTCATCAGAGAATCAGGACCAATTTCAAGAGTCGATGTTGCAAGCGCTCTTGAAATAACAAGAGCAGCTGTTACTATAATCACAAACGAAATGATCGAGGAAGGTGTACTCGTAGAAATAGGCGAGGCTCCCGTAAATACCGAGAAACTCCAGAAGGGCAGACGCAAGATACTCATCGATATCAATGAAAACAGCCGTTTTGCGCTCGGTGCTACTGTTGACGAGAAGGAAGTAAGCATCGGTCTTACAAACCTTAATTCCGATATACTCGATAAAGCAAGCATGGTCATAGACGACAGGACCACAAGCAAGGATATCATAAACTACATAATCAAGACCAGTAACGAAATGGTCGAGAACAGCGCCCTTACCAAAGATAAGGTACTCGGTCTCGGCGTGGGTGTAGTTCCTTCAATGTGGGGCAAGCTCAAAATATTCTATAAGGACGGCGTTCTCGATTTCTCCAACTTTATAGACAAGCTCTCGGGCGGACTCGATTTCGATATACACTGCGGAAACGCTATCGGTCTTATGGCGCTTGCAAATAATGAGTTCAGAACGGCAAACGGCTATCAGACAAATCAGGTCTTCATATACAACGGCAACCAGATCAACCTCGCTATTATAAACAAAAATGAGCTTTCAAGCGATTACGTTTCATACACATCTACTATCGAAAGATATATAGTTTGTCCCAACGGCAAGTCATTTGAGGGATACCCCAACGGCTCGGTAAAAGCAGAGCTCTCAAGAACTGCCGTCGTAAATGCCTTCAATGATATTTATTCAAAGGACAAGACCCCTGTTCTCTATGAGCTTACAGAGGGCGATAAGTCAAAGATAACTACCGATAACGCTTTCATGGCTCTTATGAGGGGCGATGAGGCAGTAAAACGCCTTGTTGACGATATCATAGCAAAATATACCGTGCTTATCAATAACCTTTCAATAAGCCATTTTGCCAAGAAGATAGTTCTTCACAACTTCAAGCTCAATGAAAAACAGTTCGACTATGCTAAGAGAGAAATGATACGTCTTGTCAGTGAAGAGATAGCGGACAGGGTCGTTCTCAGCAAGCTCGACGGAAAGAATAACTTCCTCGGAGGCTGCGCGCTCATCATACAGGATAATTTCTACATCAGAGGCGGAATGCATTAAATCCTCAGCAATTAATAAGCAGCGTCATATCGTTGATATGGCGCTGCTTTTAATGTTATATGCTGATTTTTTGACTGCTGCGGTGCTTTGATATCAGATTCACCAGTGAAAAAGCAAGCATTGATATGAGTATTCCCACCAAAGCGCCTCCTGTATCTATAAGCACATCTGAGAACTGACAGGAGCGCCCCGGAGAAAAAGACTGGTGGATCTCATCTGTACAGGCATAAAGGAAACAATATACAAGTACGGCAGCACTTTTTCCGCATATCAGCCTCCTTTTTCCTACTGTACACGATGCCCATAACCCGAGCGACATATATATCGTAAAATGAGCCGTTTTTCTTATAATATGCTCTGCCTTATCCCATATACTTTGCTGCTTTGCAGGGGGAAGCTCATCGTAATCATTTACAAAAGTTTCAACTACGGTCTTGGTGATATTTCCGCTCGTTTTTGAGGAATCATCAGAATTTTCAGCCGAAAACATAAAGATAACTATCATTGAGACTATAGTCAAAAACAGAAAAATCAATCTCATGGGATATCGTGAGAAATACTTTATCAAAGCAAGTGCCCTCCAATATGTATTCAATAGTATATTCTGCTGACCCGAGATAAAATGAGAAAATTTTCACAGAATCATCACATTTATATTGACGCAGCTATGGATTTAATGTTATAATAATGTCAGCATTTCTATAATTTAAAGCAAAGGAGCTTCATCAATGAACACATCAGATATCATCATTCTTGTGACGATAATCCTTTACATGACCCTAATGGTCGTGATAGGAATCATCTTCTCAAAAAAGAATTCAAGCGTCGGCGACTTCTATCTCGGCGGCAGAAAGCTGGGACCTCTCGTCACCGCAATGAGTGCCGAAGCCTCAGATATGAGCAGCTGGCTTCTCATGGGACTTCCGGGCGTAGCTTACCTGACAGGAGGCGCGGAGGCATGCTGGACCGCTATAGGTCTCGCCATAGGTACATACCTCAACTGGCTCATAGTTGCAAAACGCCTCAGAGTATACAGCCATAAATGCAACGCTATAACCATTCCTGATTTCTTCTCTAACAGATATAACGATAAAAAGAAGATGCTACTCTGCATTTCAGCTATAATTATCCTTGTGTTCTTCGTTCCGTACACAGCCTCAGGATTCTCTGCCTGCGGAAAGCTCTTCAATTCGCTCTTCGGCTGGGATTACCACATTGCGATGATAATCAGCGCTGTGATCATCATCGCATATACCTGCACAGGCGGATTCCTTGCCGCAAGTACTACAGACCTTATTCAAAGCATCGTAATGACTCTCGCCCTCATAAGCATACTCATTTTCGGAGTGAACTATGCAGGAGGATTAGATAACGTTATAGACAATGCAAAATCTATCGAAGGTTACTTCTCGCTTACAAGTATCCACAACGTCGATACAAACGGATCGGACAAGTATTCCATTTTGACAATAGCTTCACTTCTGGCATGGGGACTTGGCTATTTCGGTATGCCTCATATTCTGCTCAGATTCATGGCTGTTGAAAATAAACAAAAAATCAAGACCTCAAGACGCATTGCCTCGATATGGGTAGTCATCTCAATGGGTATCGCAATATTCATAGGATTTATCGGAAACGCTCTCACCGGCAAAGGATCTATAGCTGCTCTTGAAGGTTCAGATTCTGAAAGAATAGTCATCAAGATAGCTCAGTTCATGAGTGAAAATCACGCTGCACTTGCTATCATAGCAGGTCTTGTATTTGCCGGTATCCTTGCCTGTACGATGTCCACCTCGGATTCCCAGCTTCTTGCCGCTTCATCAAGTATGTCCGAAAACATTCTCAAGGGCGTATTCAAGATCAACATGACTGAAAAGAAGTCAATGCTCACCGCAAGAGCAGCTCTTGTTGTAATAGCAATCTTAGGCGTTATTATCGCATGGGATCAAAACAGCTCGGTATTCAGGGTAGTTTCCTTTGCATGGGCAGGCTTCGGAGCGACCTTCGGTCCTGTAATGCTCACTGCACTTTTCTGGAAGCGTTCAAATAAATACGGTGCTATGGCTGGAATGATAACAGGTGGCGTAATTGTATTTGTATGGAAATTCGGCATATCCAAGCTCGGAGGAGCATTCGCGATATACGAGCTTCTCCCCGCATTCGTCGCTGCATTGATCGCAATAATAATCGTTTCTCTTTGCACGTCTGCTCCCGAAAAAGAAATAACCGAAGAATTTGAAAGCGTTAAAGCAGAGCTGAATAAATAAAATGTAAGGGGACTCTTGAGAGTCCCCTTTTTTGATCCGCTATGCGGCAGCGTTACTTGAGCATATCAGATGTAACAGTTTTGATATCATTCGCTGTAACATCTATTGTAATAACGCTGGCCTTATCATTGGGGCTTGCCTTTGTCGGGAAGAAGCCTACCGTAAATTCATTCTGTCCGTCTGCAAGGATAAATCCTCCTATAATTCCGGAAAATTCGCCGTTTGCAGGTATCTCAAACGGATCGCTCGAATAGAGACCATCAGCGAAATTATTCAGGGCATACATCTGTGTTCGGATATTTGAATAAACCTTTTCTCCGTCAGGGAGCTCAAGATAGAAATTATTGAGCGTACTGAGGGTATAGGAAGAATCAGTACTGTTACGGATCGTCACATCACAGTAAACGAATCTGTCCTTATCATCCTGAAGTTCAGTGATTATAACAGAATTGAGCTTAAATACAGTATCATTCTCATTTGCTTCTTCATCTATATTTACCTTGATCTCTTTCTCGCCAACAGCGCCTTCCGGCGTAGAAACAGTGTCAGAAAAAGATATACTATCGTCTATTACATCACTGGTCGAAGTGCTCTTTTTCTTATTTCCACAGCTTACCGCAGATGAAGCTGCAAGTACAGCAGTAAGAATGAATGCTGTTATTTGAAATTTCTTCATTTTAATTATCCTCCGATTATCATATCAACACAAGGCGTAAAACGTCTGTGCTTTCAAAAATTAAAGCATATATTAAATTATACCACATAATCCTGATTTGTCAAGGCTTTATTTATCAAATACCTATATTTTACGGATCAGCGGCTCTTTCCTCTGAGTGACCGGCGCATATAGCGAAACACTTCATCTTCGCCCTTTTCACTGAGCATTCTCAGCAAGAATTCCAACTTTTCCGCCGTATACTTTTCGATCACGCGCCTCGGCTTGGCTCTCAGGAAGTACTCAAGCGGCATAGAGTCGGTATAATTTTCCTTATTATATATTTTTGAGGCAGCTACTCTGTCGCAGAACATCTCATATATATACACATCAGGCATTCTTACCGGCTCAAGCCTTTTGGTTTTTGTGCTGTAATCTGTCCAGTACTCGAAATGATGACGATTTCTGCCCTTGTGATGCATCCATGCTCTGGAATAGCCGTCCACCTCACGCTCGCGCTCATTCGGGCTGCGGCTGCCCTGATAGTAGAGCACTCCCGGGATAAACTCCGTCGGAGAATACTTTGAAAGGTCGTGTGTCAGCCCTCGCCATGGGATACCTGCCTGAAAGCAATGTATCATTACCTGACGGCGGTGTCGGTTAACGGTTTTAAGATGACCGAAAAAATTATTAATCAGCATACGCACACCCCGTGATCATTTTTCCGAATGGCTTCCGTTGATATCAAGAACGCTGTTTTTTACTATAAGTCTGCCGCTTATCACCCTTCTGCCCTCATAATATGAAGGATCTATGAGCTTTTTTGATATCATCTCAACGGATACTTCAGCCATTTTGTCTATATCTACCTCGACCGTTGTTATAGCAGGGATACATATGCTCGATACTGTATAATTATCATATCCCACTACTGATATATCCTCGGGAACTCTTACGCCCTTTGATTTAAGTGCAGATATAACACGGAAGGCTGTTTCATCACAGTTGCATACAAAAGCCGTAGGCATATCATCGGGAAAGTCGATCTTAGTAAAAAGCAGACCGTTTTCGTCTCTGTCGCCGATAGTCCATTCGCGGCGGTATTCCAGTCCATTTTCCATCAGGCATTTTATGTATCCGAGGAATCTGTCATTAATACTGCTTGTAGCATTCATAGTTCCAAAAAAGCCTATTTTTCTGTGGCCCATTTCCACAAGATGATCTGTTATGATATAACCGCCGTTGTAGCTGTCGGAATTTACCGAGTCTATGCTGTAGCGGCTGTCGTAGAAATCTACAAAAAGGAGCGGAACTGTTATTTTGCTGAGGCAGTCGATATAGCTTCTGCGAACTTGACCGATAACTATGACTGCGTCGACCTTGTTCTCATAAGCCATATTCGGAAGAACGCCGTTAAGCTCGTTTTCCTGTTTCACACACTCATATACGGTGCTTATGTTGAGCTGAGAGAGTTTATCCGAGATACTTGCTGTAAGCTCCCAGTAAAAGGTCCCCCTTGCTCCGACAAAGCGTTCGGAAGTGAGAATACCTACATTTTTGCCGAAATTGCGTATATATGAGCGCTTTCTCCCCACCTTTGTATTCGAGGGCTTATAGCCCATTTTTTCGGCAGTTTCACAAATTCTTTTCCTCATTTCGTCGCTCACGCCATCTCTTCCTGCAAGGGCATTCGAGACCGTAACCACGCTCACTCCGAGCTTGTTGGCAATATCAAGCATTTTAACTCCGTTTTTCAAGCACATCACCCATTTCTTGATCTATTCAGTTAATTCATTATATCATGTTTTAAGTAAAAAATAAAGTGGTTTTTTCAAATTTTGGAGAATCTGTTAATTTAAACAGTGCTGTTTTGTACACATTATATATTGCTTCATATAGTTGACATATTCTTTGATTTCTCAATGCAGGAGCATTTCATAGCGGCTATCATTAGCCAAAAAGATTAAACCGGCAAAGCTTTCAGTGCTTTGCCGGCAGCAAAATTACTCGGTCAGTTCATTCTGACCTTTCTGTTCACCGGGAAGGTAGGGGTAAACATCATTGTAGGATTTCCTTTCGCCCTCAGTATCAGCAGAATAAGGGATAAGTCCCGTCATATCTCCCCACGAAGCCGATGGGAAATTATATTTCAGACGATCGGCATTCGGATCGGGAACAGGGATCTCTTTATTTTTCTTGTTCATATTATCATCTCCCCTTACTATTGTTTCATGACAAATGCGAATTATACATAAACTCTCGCCGAAAATGTTAAAGCATAATTCGAATTAACAAATTATTAAGAGAAAATTGCCAGAATTATAATACTGAAAGTCAAAATATATGTTAATATTATCATGAGAAGTTGTAGGAGGTGAACTAATGGACAGTTTCACTGAAACAAATGAAAAAAATATCATCAGCGTGGCAGATGAATTCGATTATTCCACGCAGGATCAGGAATACAGCAAAGAATTCAAGGCGTGGCGAAAAAATAAAAGCAATCCCTACGCCTTCAACTTTGTCATGAACAAAAAAGAAAGTGTATTCGTTGACGGCAAAGGCTTTGAAAGCAGTTCTCCCGAAGAAGCCGAAACTGAATCTATAACTCGCATAATGTACCTCATGGGAACAGCAATGCTGTTGTGGATAGTCATAGAAAATATCCTCAGCAAGCTGATAATAGCTATTGCAGGCTTTATCGGCATAAATGTACATACCGCCTTTTTCAGCACGGCTATTTACGGAGGAAGCGTAGAGATAGTAACAGCTCTTATAACAGTTTCGCTGATAAAGCTGACAGTTCCCGCATTATATCTGCACGTAAAGCTCAAGATGCCTCACAAAGTCGAGCTTATGAACAAGCTCAGCCATCCAACAGATATGATATGCTCTATCGGTATGGCATTTGTCGTATGCGCAGTTTCGGGCATTCCGTCTATATACAGCAGCAATACCAAGGAAATATACACCTATTTCAAGAATCTCGACGCTGATATTTCAGTATGGGGGCAAAAGGAATTTGTTGTATATACAGTATTCAATATAATAATCGTATCCGTTCTTTCAGAAATGTTTTTCAGAGGAGCTGCTTTCGGCGCACTGCGGCAGTTTGGCGATCGGTTCGCCATAATCATCACCTCTTTGATGACAGGACTGCTTGTTCAGGATATCCGTGAGATACCCGCCGCCGTCCTTATTTCTGCTGTATCAGCTATAGGTATGCTAAGGAGCGGCTCTATAATTACGGCAATATTTGTAAGAGTAATTTACGAAATGTATCAGCTCGCATTAGTTATTATACAAGCCGATGTGTCAGAGAATATGTACATGAAGCTCAGCTTTTTTATCCTCGGCACGTTCGTTTTTGGAGCTGCAGTTACCATACTTTTATACATCAAGAATTACCGCAAGACCGGCTCACGTCTGGCAAAATACAGCTCCGGCATAACTCAGGGAAGCAGGATATGGAACGCAGTTAAAGCTTTTCCGTTCTCAGCCGTTGCCGTGATATGCTTTCTTGCTGCAATTATAAAGCTTGTCTTTTAGGAGCGGATATGGAAGAATATATGAAGCGCGCTCTCGAGCTCGCACATGAGGCTTATAATGAGGGCGAAGTTCCTGTAGGAGCGGTCATTGTAAGAAAAACTACCGGCGAAATAGTCGGAGAGGGCAGAAATATGCGCGAGGGGGCAAAAAACGCTCTTGCCCATGCAGAAATTATCGCCATAGATCAGGCATGCCGCAGACTTGGCGGCTGGAGGCTTCCGGATTGCGCTATTTACATCACTCTCGAGCCCTGTCCGATGTGCTGCGGAGCTATTATCAACGCACGTATCGACGACGTTGTATTTGGTGCATACGACCCGAAAAGCGGCTCTGCTGTTTCCGTGCAGGAGATGTTCACGCTCCCGTATAATTATCGTCCTCAGGTCACGGGTGGAGTTATGGAAAAGGATTGCGCACAATTGCTTTCCGACTTTTTCCGCAAGCTAAGGGAACAAAAGAATAAAAGCTAAAAGCCTCCGATGCCGGAGGCTTTTTTAGATAGTCCGCTGACTTGCTGCTGAATTTATTTTGCCCTTTTTACGCAAAGTTACTCCCGACAGTGAATAAACAGATGCAATGTATACTATCCCTCCCGATACAGTCGAGGCAAACAGTGCTGCAGTGCTGCCGGATCCGCTGCGGACGCAGGCTGCACAGGCAACATACGCCGCCGCTCCGCATAAGGCTCCCGAATAGATTATCTTGAGAAAAGGCAGAACGCTCAGCCGCAGACTCGTTATGTGCAGATATGCTGCAATAGATGCCGCCAGTATCACGCCGTAGGAGACCGAAGTGGAAACAGCAGCTCCGTCAGCCCATATCATGGGTACGAGCAGCAGATTTCCCGCAAGCTTGACTGCCGTTCCAATGATCATAATTTTCAAAGGTAAGGAAGGCTTCCCTATCGCCTGCAGCATACTGAAAAGAGGGTAAGATGCACATAGAAAAACCATTCCGGGCATAAGTATGCGAAGCGCACTCACGCACAAAGCCGCTTCATCAGGCTGGTTAGGATAGAGAAAACCAAGTATCTCAGGAGCCAGTACTCCCATTCCGAAAGCCGCAGGTACCGCGATAAGTGCCGTGGTTATAAGAACCTGCGATGTACTCGACGAAAGTGATGCCTTGTCTCCCCTCTCCCATGCCCGAGTAACGCATATCAGTGCGCCTTTTCCAAGCATATTCGTCACAGACGGCACAAGTGCGAAAACAGTCAGCGCGATCCCTGCAAATGATCCGTATACAAACTGCGGAAGTTCTTGAGGAGAAACTCCCGGCGGAAGCTCGGAAGAGGCGGTTACCTTCGGCAGGCAGTCAATTATGGTCCACATATCAATGAGTGCTGTCAGATTCGTAACGACTGCACTTATCCCTATAGGCAGAGCAGTCCGCAGAAGCTCCGAGGAGATATCCCTGCGGCTGCGCAGAACGCTTTGTTCTGTACGGAGAACTTTTTCACGCGAAAACAACCTCATAATGCCGAAAAAAGCCGCCGATCCGACATTTGAAAGCGTTACTCCAAGGATTCCCGCCGCCGCCGCTATCGCTTTGATATCACCGATACCGGGAAACATTGCCAGCACCGCCTCACTATGGCTCGTAACATACCCGCAAAGAAAAAGTCCTGCTGCCACCTTCACTACTCCCTCAACGACCTGAGAGAGAGCAGTAGGATACATATTGCTCATGCCCTCATAATAGCCGCGTTCAACTGCAGTTATACAGCCGAAAAGCACTGCCGGAGCTATCATTGCCACTGCAGGGTATGCCTGTGGGCTCTCAGCAAAATACAAACAAAACGGCTTTGCAAGCAGAAAAATGGCTCCGCTCCCGACGAGTCCGCCCGCCGAAAACACAAGCATTGCCACGCGGCGAACTCTTGCGGCGTTTTCGTGCTCGCCGAGCGCTGCGTACTTAGCGGTCATACCCGCCACAGCCGCTGTAAGTCCCGTGACCGTAAGCGCATACACCGGCATGAAAAGGCTGTATGCGCTGCTGAAATAGCTCATTCCGATACCGCCAAGGATATTCGTCAGTGGTATCTTGAAAAGCGCACCGAGCGCCTTTGCCGCGACCGCCGAAAGCATCAGTATCACCGAGCCCTTTATAAAGCTCTGTCTTTTCATCGTATCCCCTCCTTTACAGCAGCTTTATCCCTGCACCCTTCCAGAGACTTTGCCGACGGAATATACAAACGGACTAAGATCATTTTGGATCCTATTACACGCTCACTCTATTTAAAAACTAAAGACGATCCATGAAAATATATGTCAGAAAGGGCAGAAATATGTATTGAAGTGCAAGGTTCGAGCTGCTATTTATGCGTCTCAGATAAAAAAATCGGAAATATCTCTCCGTGCAGTTGCTTTTTTTGTAAATCTATGCTATAATATGGGTTAGACTGATTTTGTCTCGTACAATAATTATGAAAGGCTGGTCATACTTATGGAATATAAATTCTCCGATAAGGTCAAAGGACTCCAGGCGTCCGCTATCAGAGAAATTCTTAAATTTACTGCCGACCCCGAGGTCATCTCCTTTGCAGCAGGCAACCCCGCTCCCGAGGCTTTCCCAAAGGAGGAGATAGCAAAGCTCTCTGCCGAGCTTCTCAGAGACGACCCTATTCTTGCACTCCAGTACAGCATAACCGAGGGGTACGCTCCCCTGCGCGACTTTTTAAAGGATTGGCTCGGCTCAAAGGGCTGCTTCCACAGCGAATTTGACGACCTCATCGTTACATCAGGCGGACAGCAGGCAAACGAGCTCTCCTGCAAGGTGCTCCTCAACGAAGGCGACACGCTCCTGTGTGAGTCTCCGAGCTTCATCGGCTCACTCAACGCCTTCCGCTCTTACAATGTCAATCTCGTCGGAATTGACATGGAGGACGACGGCATTGATCTTGAAAAACTCGAAAATGCTCTTAAGACCGAGAAGAATGTGAAGATACTTTATCTCATACCCAATTTTCAGAACCCCACGGGCAGAACGATGTCTCTTGCAAAAAGAAAAGCGGTCTACGAGCTTGCGTGCAGGTACGATTTCATTATCCTCGAGGACGATCCCTACGGCGAGCTGCGCTTTGCGGGCGAGAATATCCCCACGATCAAGAGCCTCGACACCGAGGGCAGGGTCATTTATTCAAGTACCTTCTCAAAGATAATCTCGTCAGGCTTCAGAACAGGCTTTGTTTCCGCACCTGCTCCGATAATCCAGAAGATAGTAGTCTGCAAGCAGGTCTCGGACGTTCACTCAAACATCTGGGCGCAGGTCATCTCTCACCGCTTTATGACGACTGTTGACCGCGAAGCTCACTTCAATAAGCTGCGCAACATCTACAGGGAAAAATGCGGACTTATGTGCTCATACATTGACGAAGGCTTCTCAAAGAAGATATCCTACATCAAGCCCGAGGGCGGTCTCTTTATCTGGTGTACCCTTCCCGATGACTGCGACATGAACGACTTCTGCACAAGAGCGGTAAAAGACTATAAGATAGCCGTCGTTCCCGGAAATTCATTCAGCATAAATGCAGATGAAAAGAGCCATTCGTTCCGCCTGAATTACTCTACACCCACAAACGAGCAGATCGAAAAGGGTATGGATATCCTTGCCCGCATGACAAGAGAAATGCTTGATAAATAACAGAAAGGAATATTACTATGCCCAATAAAATGACAGACAGATATAATGTCACACAGAAATATCTTATGACCAGAGGACAGGCTATCAACTTCCCTGCTCAGTACTTCAACAAAAGCTTCAAGAAAGATGAGGTCTTCGGCGTTGTTATTGATATTCCGATGAGCTCTGATGTTCTTACAACAATGGTTTGCTTCATCAACGGCGCAGCAAATATCTATTTTAACAACGGCGGCGAGTATACCGGAGCTTCCCAGAAATACCGCAATCTCGTTCAGGCGGCTCACACTCTCGTTGCAGGTGCAAGTCAGCTTGTTCCCAAATGTACCAAAACCAAGTCATATGACCTCCCTAAGGGCAGAACCCAGAACATTTTTCTGCTTACAAAGAACGGTGTCTACAGAACAGAGATAAAGCCCGGCATGATACCCGAGGAGGAACAGGAGCTGCGAGCGTTCTATGTGCTATATCAGAGAGTTCTCAGCGAGATAAGAAACTGTCAGCTCAAGGATCAGGCTTTCGGGAGCAATGCTAAATAATGACCCACATATTCAAAAGCCGCACTCAGTCAAACCGTTTCATAATACTTCTTATAATAATTGCTGCTCTGACATGGCTGCTCTATATGGTCAAGGATTTTGAAAAAGATTGGTATGACCTCGAATATGACAATTACAAAAAGAACGCCGAGGAGTATAATGTTACCAACGCTGAGATAGTCGATCAGAAAATATTCAATGGAACAAATGACAAAAGCCTCAGGATCATCGACTTTTACTTAACAGATATTGTCGAGATCACTTTCGATGGCGGTCAGGTCATGCGCTTCCGCACCTCCCGTGAACCCGGTGATAAAATCGGAGACGCGATAAGTGTTGCTTATGATGCGCGCTACGATACAGAATATGATGAACTCATGCAAGAATATGAGGTGGATCCTTCTTCGGAAGAAAATTATCTTACTATCCCCCGCACGCATTCTGTTAAAAATCATACCGTCTCAACAACACTTGCCATCATCATACTCATCGTCGCTATCATCACGGGAATTTACGTTTTCAGATGCTATAAAAAGCCGGACGTATTCAGCTATTAATTTTAAGGAGATGCCACAATGGACGATAAAAAACTAATTTTCAGTGCCATTCAACCTACGGGAACTTTTACTCTCGGCAACTACATAGGCGCTGTAAGAAACTGGAGTCCGCTTCAGGACCAATACAACTGCATTTACTGCGTCGCGGATATGCACGCTATAACAGTAAAGCAGGAGCCTGCAAAGCTCCGACAGAATTCTCTTGCGGCTTATGCCCTTCTCATGGCGTGCGGTATAGATCCGGAAAAGTCTATCCTCTTTATCCAGAGCCATGTCAGAACTCATGCAGAGCTCAGCTGGATACTCGGCTGCAATACTCAGTTCGGAGAGCTGAGCCGTATGACGCAGTTCAAGGACAAGAGCCAGCGCCATGCAGATGATGTAAATTCAGGACTTTTCACATATCCTGTTCTCATGGCCGCGGATATCCTCGCTTACAATGCGGATTTCGTTCCGGTCGGCGTAGACCAGAAGCAGCACCTCGAGCTTGCAAGAAACATCGCTCAGCGCTTCAATCAGCGCTACGGAGACTTCTTCACTCCCCCCGAGCCTTATATCATCGAGGTCGGTGCAAAGGTAATGTCGCTCCAGGATCCCACAAAGAAAATGTCCAAGTCAGACGATAATCCCAACGCCTGCATTCTCATTCTCGACGATAAGGACACGATAATACGCAAATTCAAACGCGCTGTGACCGACAGTGAAGCTGAAGTCTGCTACCGCGAGGGCAAGGACGGTATAAATAACCTCATGTCTATCTATTCCTGTGTTACCGGCAAGAGCTTCGCTGATATCGAGTCAGAGTTCAAGGGTAAGGGCTACGGCGATTTCAAGCTTGCCGTAGGAGAAGCTGTTGCAGATCACCTCGAACCGGTCCGTACCGAGTTTGACCGGCTTATCGCCGATAAAGCGTATCTTAAGAAATGCTATACTGAAGGAGCCGAAAAGGCTTTGCGCTACTCACAGAGAATAGTATCAAAGGTTTACCACAAGGTCGGATTCGTAGACAAAACATGATCCCGTCAAGGCAGTGGTTATATTTAACAAATCACAGCTATCAGAAAGTTTATATTGCACCAAATTAACAAAGTTGTAAAAATCTATTGCAATTTCCCGAAATTTAGGGTATTATATTACTTAGCCCGTCTTTAAGGAAGTGTTTTTCCTATGGTTGATTTTCAGCAAAAAAGTAATTATTCTATCGATGACCTCATCGACATCGTAAGATTGCTTCGCAGCGAGGGTGGCTGCCCATGGGACAGAGAACAGACTCATGAATCCATAAAAAGCGATTTTATTGAAGAGACCTATGAGGCTATCGAAGCTATTGATCTCAATGATACAGCACTACTTCGCGAGGAACTCGGCGATGTGCTTTTGCAGGTGGTATTTCATTGCAGGATCGAAGAGGAAACAGATTCATTCCGATTTGATGATGTGTGCGATGAGGTATGCAAAAAGCTCATAATCCGTCATCCCCATGTTTTTGGCGATGTCTCGGCTGATACCACCGATCAGGTGCTCAAAAACTGGGACGCTATCAAGATGAAAACCAAAGGTCAGGAGACCTACACCGATACGCTCAACAGCGTTGCTAAATCCCTTCCGGCTCTTATGCGAGCCCAGAAGGTCGGAAAGCGCGCAATGCGTGCAGGTATGGATTTTCGCTGCGCTCAGGACGCTATCGACTGTATCTCAAACGAAAAAGCAGAGCTCGACGCTGCAGTTGCAAGCGGAAATATGCAGAATATTGAGGAGGAACTCGGCGATCTGCTGTTCTCATGCGTTAATGCTGCGCGCCACCTCGGAGTTGACGCAGAGCTCGCGCTCAAAGCCTCTACCGAGAAGTTCATAAAGCGCTTTTCTATCACTGAGGAACTCACAAAAGCTGAAGATCTTGATATGAAAGAGCTTCCCATAGAAGAACTTGACCTTTACTGGAACAAGGCTAAATCAATTATCAATAATACGGAGGAAAATAAAAATGACTAAAACAGAACTCATCAGCTCTATCGCAGATAAGGCTAACTGCACAAAGAAGGATGCTTCCGCAGCTCTCGAGGCTACTCTCGCAGCTATCCAGGAAGCTCTTGAGAACGGTGAAAAGGTTTCTATCACAGGCTTCGGCACATTCGAGGTTCGTGAAAGAGGAGAGAAGAAGTGCATCAACCCCAGAACAAAGGCTGAGATGATCTGCCCTCCCTCTAAGGCACCCGCTTTCAAGGCAGGCAGAACTCTCAAAGAGGCTGTTAATAAGTAAGTCAACAGCTATTTTATGAACGGGTGCGTGTAATATGCCCCTTAATCAGTCCGCTTCATAAAGCGGTATCACAGTCAATAAGGGCGGACATAAGTCCGCCCTTTATCCTATACAACGGAGGTAACAAATGAGACTGGATAAATATTTAAAGGTCACGCGCCTTATTAAGCGCAGGACTGTTGCCAATGAGGCTTGCGACGCAGAAAAGATATCGGTGAACGGAAAGATCGCCCGCGCTTCATATGACGTGAAGATCGGCGATATCATCGAGATCAATATGGGCACTCGCCCGCTGAAGGTCAAGGTGCTGAATGTCACCGAGCATGCCACAAAGGAAAATGCTGCAGATAACTACACTGTTATTGAATGAAAAGAGGTACACATTATGTGTACCTCTTTTTTACTTTGTATTGTGGATATCCCAGCGGAATGACGTAAGCTTTGCAGCTTTTGTATTATCAAGCATATTGTTATACTCAAGTTTTGCAAGGTCAAGATAGCGGTAATTCGTTTTCTCGTCCTTACCTCCACCGAAAATACCCTTTATCTTTGAAAGTGCTCCGCCCGGAGTCTTCTGAACGACTGCTCCAAGGCGATGATGCTCTCGCATGAAAGCTATAATATCTGAAGCTGTAGTGAGAAGTTTATCGCTAACATTATACACTCCCGCATATGACATATCGTCAGCATGCATTACAAAGCAAAGCAGGAAGTCCACGAGATTATGAACACAGCATAACTGAAAGCCATACTGACCCTTTCCGTATACAAACTTTGTACCGTCTTTGGGATCAGTGATCTTTGCAACGAGATTATCCGTAAAATTTAATGTATATACAGGGGAATACCTTGCTATGCACACCATCACGTCCTTGTGATGGGACATTTCCGATACAAGTGCCTTTTCGGAAGCGTGCTTCATGACAGCATAATTCGTAGTCGGCTTCAGATCGCCGTCCTCACGTATAGGCTCGCGTGTTTTCGGGAATTCATACACCTGATCCGTACTGAGAAGTATAACCTTTTTGACATTTTCTGTCATCGCATAGCGATAGATAAATTTATCGCACTGTGCAGACTGTTTCATCTCATTATCAGTAATTATCGGTCCCAGATCATTATCTACCGTACAAGCAGCATGAATAAATACTTCTATTTCATTTTGCTCAAATATTTCAGCAAGCTTATCTTTATCGGTAGGGGAAGCCTCCATAAAAGTATAATTGAGTTTTCCCTGATTGTATATCCCCTCTTCTTTATCAACAGCTATGACAGCATAACCCTTCTTGAGAAGACCGGAACACAAGTGCTGACCTATAAGACCGCAGGCACCGGTAACAAGAACTGTTTTCATTAACACAGCCTCCCTTTCTGAACATTATTCTTAAACTGTATAATAAGCACATTTTTTGCGCAAAAGCAACGAGCGCGGAGTAAAATTTCCGGTTTTTATTATTATTTGGCGCGAAAAATTGCTGCGCAAGTCTTGCGCTTATGGAATATCTTTGCGGAAAAAGCAACTGTGAAAAATGAATTTTCCGATTTTATCCCTTTTTCATCATTCGATATCAGCAGATGTAGGATTCTCATTTATCTCATCAAGATAAGTCTGAATCGTAGCATAAATAGAATCATATGTTTCGCTCCACGGAGTACCTCTTGTTGTGAGACGCAGGCTGCTGTCGATAAGATCGCCGCAGTCCTTGGAAACGCCCTTTGAGATGTCAATAACAGGATTTGCGTCTGCAAGCTCCTGCATACTATTCTTCATCTCGATCATCTCTTCTGTCCAGCCGTAGTCCTCTACCATCTGGTCATCTGCTATCTTTCTTGTATCCTCGTCTATAAGAACGAATCTCTTGCAATCGAGATACTTCGCAACGCCCTCAGGATTATCTCCGCCGGAAACGAACATATAAGCCTCCATTCCGGTAGGGATGTAGTATTCGTCGGCACTCGGATCCTTAGGCATAGGAACAAAGAATGCATCTTCGCCGAACTGATTCACCCACTGTGACTTTTCGGTATAGAACGTATACAGACCTACGGGGTAGAACAGAAGCTTGCCTTCACCGATATAAGAGGGCTTTGCCTCCCAGCCGTAGTCACCCACGCCGATAGCTATGCAGTTATTAACATAAAGATCATACATCCAGTTCTGTACGCGCTCCATTTCGGGAGTACCTATATTGCTGACAAGCTCACCGTCCTCAAGGCTTATCGGAGGGATACCGATAGTATTCATAAGTCCGAACTCAAACCACCAGCCGTCTATTCCGTACTTCTGGTTATCGGTATCAACAAAGCTCTCAAGCATTTCCTGGAACGTATCCCATGTCCACTCGCCATTAGCGTAGAGATCAGCCGGATCCTCAAGACCTGCTTCCTGAACTGTTTTTCTGTTGTATACTACTGCAACATTATCACCCGTAGCCTGCACAGCACATATATAATGGCTGCCGTTCCAGATAAAGCTGTCATTAAGGTCGGCAACGTCCTCCCAGAGTTCGGAATCAAGGTCGATATAATCGTCATACGGTGTAAACATACCTCTTACCGCGCCCTTGGGGAAAGCGTCGAGGTTGCCGCCATAGAAGAAGTCAATACCCTCGTCAGAGCTTATATACTCAGCGAGCTTATCATAGCGGTTGCCGTATGTACATTGATAGAATTTCACCTCGCCGCCGTAGCGCTCCTGGAATACAGCAAGGTCGGTAGGAACATTCTTGCCCGAAGCATCAGGATTGATATCCCAGTCTGAGAGCCATTTGATAACGCCATTATCAAGCTTGTCGCCCGTGAGAAGATCAGTATTCTCAGCGTTATTATGTATCTCCTCACGTTTGGAGGAATCAAGCTCCTTATACGAGGTGCTCTCAGAAGCTTTATCGTTACCGCAGGCGGTGAAAGACATTGACATCGCCGCGATCAGCAATGCCGAAATGAAAATTCTTGTTTTCTTCATATGTAACTCCTTTTTTGACCGCTATAAGGGAAGCGGAAATAAATTTGCACACTTTTCTTAATTATAACATTTTGGTATACCTTATGTCAATGTCAATTTTACATAGAAATTCAAGCCAAAAATAGTCATATTGTCACATATCAAGCGTTGAAAGTAAGCAAAAGTATCAGTTTTCACAGGTTCTGGTGGTGCACGAGTTCTCTGTGTCCGCAAAAGCGCAGCGATCTCTCATTGTACACGCCGCACAGCCGCTCTCACCGCGCTCTATCGGAGAATCGGATATGCCAATTATCGCCGTCACCGATTTCGACGGAATCATGAGCATACTTTCAGTCACGGTAAGACCTATCCTGCGCTGTGCATTAAGTGCAAGCAGAATGTCTCTTTGAAGCGTTATCGGAAGGTCTCCGTAGCCCGGGCTGAACCGCCATGTCCTGTAGGGAGCATCTATCCGCGAGAATATCTCTTCCTCGGCAGTATTGCAGACCTGCTCTATAGCCGCACTGCAAAGGCAGTCTATTGCAAGGGACTCTGCCATATCAGTGACCGCAGCCTGCCGTATCAGCTTGTCAGCCTCTGCCGATAGAGTTGCCGCAAGCAATATGGCTCTTGTGCAGCCTTTGAGGTGATTGGTTATTGACTTTCCTGTAAAAAGCGGGACTACCCCACCAAGTCTCACTCCACCATGCGTGAACTCCACATCAGTCATAATATAGACGTATTTCGGGCGGACGCTTTTGCGCACAAGCTGCTCTGCCCTGTCAAGCAGCTCTGCAACTGCGCCTGCGGGCTCACCCTTTACGCCCATGTAACGTGCCGCCTCAGCTTTGGAAATTGGTCTGAGCTCCATTATACACCGATAACGCCGCTGACTGCTTCGCTTATTTTACGGGCAACATAAGCGTTATTCATAGTGTATAGATGTATACCGTCCGCCTCGCTCGCTGCAAGATCGATCATCTGATTGACTGCATAAGCTATGCCTGCATCGCGCAGAGCCTCGGGATTATGCTCGTATTTCTGCATTATCTTCACAAATTTACGCGGAAGGCTCGCCCCGCAGGTCGTTACCATGCGCTCTATCTGATTTTTATTGACTACAGGCATTATTCCCGCCTCTATAGGGACATTGATGCCTGCCTTTGCCGCTTTTTCGCGGAAGTTATAGAAATATTCATTATCGAAAAAGAGCTGTGTGATTAAATGATCTGCACCCGCGTCCACCTTTTTCTTCAAATTCTCGATATCCTCGTCGAGGCTGTCGGAATCGGGGTGGCCCTCGGGATAGCAGGCTCCTGCAATATCGAATTCTCCTCTACCCTTTATGTAGGTGATGAGGTCACTCGCATGACGAAACCGTTCAACAGGTGGTATATCCGGATTTATGTCTCCTCTGAGGGCAAGAATATTCTCTATGCCTCGCTTCTGTGCCTCAGAAAGAGCGGAGTCTATCTCTTCTGCGGTGAAGTTGATACACGGAAGGTGGAGCATCGGGATAATGCCGCTTTCATTGATCTTAGAGGCAATATCCAGCGCAAAGCGGCTGTTTCCGCTGCCGCCTGCTCCGAATGTAACGCTGATAAAATCAGGTTTGAGGTCTCCAAGCTCATCAAGAGTCTTGTATATGACATCGATCGAGCTTGTTTTCTTGGGTGGAAATACCTCGAAGGAAAAAACTATCTTTTCATCAAACAATTCTCGTATTTTCATATCGATTCTCCTTATTTTTCTCAAAATACTGCCGTTTATTGAGTCAATCTATAGACCAGTCTATCTCAGACATGCCATTTGCCCTCAGGAAGGAATTGCACTGTGAGAAATGCCTGCAACCGAAAAAGCCGTTATACGCTGAAAGTGGGCTTGGATGCGCAGCCTTGAGCACGAGGTGATTTCTGTTTGTGATAAACTGCTGCTTGGTCTTCGCGTCTCCGCCCCAAAGCATGAACACCATAGGCTTTTCGCGCTCGTTTAGTAGCTTTATGACATCAGTGGTAAAGTTTTCCCAGCCAAGACCACGGTGACTGCGAGCCTGATTTGCCCTCACAGTCAGGACAGAATTCAGCAGCAGCACTCCCTCCTGTGCCCATTTCGTAAGCTCTCCATGTTTGTTCATATTGTCGATCCCCACGTCGTCGCGTATCTCCTTAAAGATGTTCACCAGTGACGGCGGCGGAGCTACTCCCTTCCTGACTGAAAAGCTCAATCCGTGAGCCTGCCCCTCGCCATGATAGGGATCCTGCCCGATTATGACGCACTTCACATCGTTGTATGAAGTGAGCTTCATTGCATTGAAGATATCATACATTCCGGGAAAAATATGCTGTGTGCGATACTCATTTATCAGTATCTGACGCAGGCGAAGGTAATATTCCTTTGTAAACTCGTCCTTAAGGAGTTCGTCCCATTCATTGCTGAAGCTTACCATAATTCCTCCTAAATATATATTCTAACTATATATTGTTTCAGCTGTAAATAAAGGCGGCGTTAAGCCGCCCAATAGTTTAATTGTACACTGTATCCTCGTAATATTTGAACTTTACGAGCATATTTCTCTTGTATGTAAGCGATCCCTGCTGATTGAACGGAACTTTCTCATAAGCCTCTGCAGAACATTCTATTTTCAGCTTTTGTCCCTTGCGTGTGACAAAAACAAGCTCATAATATTCATCTACGAACTTCACCTGTCCAGTGCTCTCGATTATGCGCAGTCTGTCATCACTTTTCCTTATGAGAGTAGCCATTTCCACAATAGGCTCTGAAGTACGCTTCTGTGAAGCTTCCTGCGGAGTACTGCTCTTCTGCCTGATGCTTGTTCCCGAACGTGGTACACTCCCTCTTGCAGGCACAATACTATCCTCGTCATTCTGTTCCTCAAGAAATATCGACAAAAACCTTCTGAACGGACTTTTTCCGCTGAAAAGGAGTATTATCAAAATCAGGATAATTACTATTGCGGCGAGCAGAATAAGAAGATTTCTGAGTTGCTCTGTCATTTGAACGTCCTATCGGCACGAAAGTGCCTTTCCTTTCGTTAGTTTATTCCGTCGGGATTGAGCTTTGTGAAGTTCCAGCTATCGGCACACATCTCATCAATGCCCGACTCGGCTGTCCAGCCAAAAAGCTTCTTTGCCTTTGAGGCATCTGCAAAACATGTCGCTATGTCACCCGCACGGCGCGGAGCTATTTTCTTAGGTATTGATTTGCCGCAGGCTTTTTCGTAAGCCTTGACAACCTCAAGTACGCTCGAACCATTTCCTGTACCAAGATTTACTGCCTCAAATCCGGTATGCTTGTTTGCGTAATATATCGCACAAACATGACCTGCTGCCAGATCCACAACATGAATATAATCTCGCACACCGGTTCCGTCGGGAGTATCATAATCATCACCGAAAACACTGAGCTGTTCGAGCTTTCCGGAAGCTACCTGAGCAATATAGGGAACAAGGTTATTCGGTATTCCGTTTGGATCCTCGCCTATCAGTCCGCTCTTATGAGCACCTATCGGATTGAAATAACGCAGCGCTACAGCACTGAAGCTCCCATCTGCCGCGCATACATCGCGCAGTATCTGCTCTATCATAACCTTTGTGTAGCCATAGGGATTTGTCGCAGAGGTCGGCATATCCTCCGTATATGGAGCTACATTATTCATGCCATAAACTGTCGCCGAAGAAGAGAAAACTATCCTCTTGCAGCCCTGCTCACGCATAACTTGCAAAAGAACAAGAGTACCATAAATGTTATTAGTATAATATTCAAGAGGCTTTCTGACGGACTCTCCGACTGCTTTAAGTCCCGCAAAATGAATAACAGAATCAATATCGTTCTCGGCAAAAATTCTTGCAGATGCGTCATGATCGCAGATATCGGCGTTATAGAACTTGACAGATTTGCCGCTTATCTTCTCTATCCTGCCAACAGCAGCTTCTTTGGAATTACTGAGATTATCCATAATAACTACCTCATAGCCGTTTGCAAGGAGCTCAACGCAGGTATGGCTGCCAATGAACCCGGTACCGCCGGTCACAAGTATCTTTCCCATAAAAGCCTCCCCAAAATATTTATTCTATAATATTATAACACATATTTACAAATAAATCAACTGCTGCGGAGAAAAAATTTTAGTTTCTTCGAGGCAATTTCCAACTTTATACTGCTTGAGGATCTGTCATATGAACTCAACTGTGATCATCTTGCTTTTTCGGTGATCGTGTGGTATACTGATAATACTAAAACCACTAAGGAGGTAAATATGCAGAAGATCCTCGGGTATCTCAGGAAAGCGATACAGAAGTATGATATGCTTCGGGACGGCGACCGCATATGTGTAGGAGTCTCAGGCGGAAAGGACAGCGTTGTGCTGCTTTACGGGCTTTCACTGCTAAGACGATTCATTGGAATAAATTATGATATCATCGGGCTCACCCTCGATCCGAATTTCGGAGGATCTCCTACAGACTACTCCCCGGTTAAAGATTTTTGCAATCAGCATGATATCGAATACTGCGTTGTTGAAACGCATATCAGTGAGGTTGTTTTCGAGATAAGGAAAGAACCGAATCCTTGCAGCCTTTGCGCGAGAATGCGCCGCGGTGCACTCCATAATTATGCTGCCCAGCTTGGCTGCAACAAAATAGCGCTTGGCCATAACTATGATGACGCTGTTGAAACATTCATAATGAATCTTTTTACTGAGGGCAGGATAGGTTGTTTTTCCCCTATGAATTATCTTTCTCGGAAGCAGCTGAGTGTCATACGTCCGCTTGTGCTTGCTCCCGAACGTGATATTCGCAGGGCTGCAAATAGAAATTCCCTGCCGATCGTAAAATCTAAATGTCCTGTGGACGGTCACACTAACAGGCAGCGCATGAAAGAGTTCCTTGCCGAAATGGAACGCAAAGACCGCGGTTTCAAGGACAGGATATTCGGGGCTATGTGCCGCGCCGATATAGACGGCTGGGGCGGAACAGATATCGCTATTACTCAGAATAATAGGTAAAAAAAGATCCTCTCAATTAAGAGAGGATCAATTTTTATTTATTAAGCTTTGGAATATTAATTATTCCTCGTCCTTCTTTCTGAGAACGAAAGCAGTACCAACTGCAACTGCAAGACCTGCAACTGCAACGCCTACGCCTGCAACACCTGTCTTAGGTGAATCGCCAGCCTTAGTTGTTGTTGTAGCCTTCTTTGTAGTTGTAGTAGTTGTTGTGCTTGCCTTAGCTGTTGTGGTTGTTGTTCCAGCAGCTGCTGTTGTTGTAGTTGTTGTATCCTCAGCAACTTCACCTGTTGTAGTTGTAGTAGTTGTTGTTGTATCCTCAGGCTCAGTTGTTGTAGTTGTTGTAGTAGTTGTTGTAGTTGTGGTTGTAGTAGTTGTTGTTGTAGTTGTTGTTGTAGTTGTCGTAGTTGTTGTCTCAGCCTCAATAGCAATATAACCGTCAGCCTCTGTGTGACCAGCAGCTACAAGGTAAGCATCATCAGAACGATTCTCCTCAGAGTAGATACCCTTTGTGAAGAACCATGCCTCCATGAGCTTGGACTGCTCAGACTCAGCCTCAGAGGACTGCTTTCTGAAGAGGTCAGCAACCTTTACAGTCTCTGTGGCAGGTGAATACCAAACGTCGATGTAGTAAACATCGCCAGCAGCAGCGTCAGAAGGAACAGTTACATCAAACTTCCACATTAATCCGCTGTATCCGTCATTACCAGAGCCCATAGTGCCTACGAAGAAACCGTAGTCGCCATTATCCTCTACTGTAGGTGAAAGTGCCTCAAGAGCATCACCAGCTGTAGCAGCCTTACCAGCTCTTGTCGGAACGAGAGTAAGTCTCTCATCAAAGTTTACGTGGAAACCTGTTGTACAGTAACCGCCGTCAACGCCTGTACCACTGATATTGATCTCAATTGTCTGTGTTGTACCTGCAACTTCAGCAGCTGTAGCAAAAACCTTCTTTGTTACATCGAGCTTAGCCTGTGTTTCTGCATTATCTACATTAAGACCGGTTGCATCATAAGCAGCAAAAGCAGATACAGAAGTTGCACTGAGAGTCATAGCAGCAACAGCGATTGCTGAAACAGCTCTCTTAAATGAATTCTTCTTCATTGTAATTCTTTTCCTTTCAGATAGTTTTAATATTTATGTAATCTGCCGCCGCCAAGACGGCAGATTATTCACAATTTGATTACGAGTTGCTTCCGAGAACAAGATCCCAGAGCTGAGACTCTGTGTAGTCTGCATAAGTAGCTACAGACTTCTTTGCGTAATAAGTGAGAATAGCAGAAGCGTCACGTCCGTCAAGAGTTCTTTCAGCCTTGGAGGAGCTTCTTGTAACACCTGCTTCAAGCTCAGACTTAGCTACATCACTGAGGAATGCGGCAAACTGCTCGTAAACTGTCTCAGGACCTGCTCCGAAAGCATTGTATGACAGGATAGTTGTATCAGGAGCACCACCTGTTGATAACTTTGAGTAGTAAGTAAGAGTTGCAGAAGCATCCATACCATCTACTCTATTGTTGAGGTCAGCATCACCCTTGAGACCGATATAAACTTCAACTGTGAGATCGTTTCCGCTCTCGTCCTTGAGTGTATCGCCTGCGCTGAGGATAACCTCGCCTGTAGAAGCTGTGATAGTCTCACCTGTGTAAACAACGGCAACATCATAATCGAATCCGTCAGTTCTGCCCTCGTCATATGTATTAGCAGGTGTCTTATCACCGAAGCTTATGCTTGCAGAAAGATCAACTGTCTCCTCAGGGAGCATGCTTACTGTTACGAACTCGCCGTCCTCATTAGTGTAACCCTGTGCATAAACAATGTGAAGTACAGGATTGCTTACCTGAGCTGTATCGAATTCTTCCTCAAGGCTGAGGTAGAATGCGTAATTTGTATCGGCTGTTACATAGTAAGTATCAATAACAGTCTCAAGCTCATAAGAGGTTGTTGATGTTGTGGTGGTGGTTGTGTCAGACGTTGTTGTAGTCGTTGTGTCTGATGTTGTTGTAGTCGTTGTGTCAGACGTTGTTGTAGTCGTTGTGTCAGACGTTGTTGTAGTCGTTGTATCTGATGTTGTTGTAGTTGTTGTGTCTGATGTTGTTGTAGTTGTTGTGTCTGATGTTGTTGTAGTTGTTGTATCAGACGTTGTTGTAGTTGTTGTATCAGACGTTGTTGTAGTTGTTGTGTCTGATGTTGTTGTAGTCGTTGTGTCAGACGTTGTTGTAGTTGTTGTGTCTGTAGTATCAGTAACAAGGATTCTCTTTATCTCAACAGATACAGAGCTTGCATCAGCAGTCTTAGCACCGTTGAAATCAACAATACCTGTTAATACCTTGTAGGAATCAACGAATATATTGCCCTGTTCCTCTACATACGCCTTAACATCTTCCTGCTCAGCGTCATCGAACTCACCTGTGAGTGTTGCAACGCCGCCGGTAAGAGTAAAGTCTACGTTCTCAAGAGAATCAAGGAAAGCACCAAGTGAAGCAGCATCAATATCTACAGTGTAAGGAGAAGCAACTGCGTTGAGCTGTGCAAGTGCCTCAGTGTAAGCCTCGCCTGCCTTATCGCTTGTAAGAACCTCTGTTGCTGTGGAGCCGTTAATTGTCTTGTTGAATTTCTTCTGGATAAGTGCACTCGCTGCCTGAATAAGAGTAGGTACATCTGTACCGGTCTTAGACTTTTCAAGGCCGAGAGCCTTGTCAATGCCGTTAGCAGCTCTGTTAAAGAGCTTAACGTAGCTGTCTATAGCCTCATCAACATCAGCCTTTGCCGCAGCCTTATCAATGCCGTCAACGGAATCGATAGCATCATATGCTACCTGTCTAAGCTCCTCAAGCTTGCCAAGAGCATATGTCTTGATAGCATCATAAGCTGTGTATGTGTCGCCTTCAGCAGAAGTAAATTCAGCATCTACAGTAACCTCAGTTCCCAAATCGAGCTCAGAGCCCTTAATGGTCACCTTGATCTCACCGGAAATATCAACCTTTGTGTAATCGATATCAGCAAGCTCGGGAGCATTGTACTTTTCAGCAAGCTCCTTAGCATTGTTGCCAAGTGATCTGTTAACATCGCTCTGCAAAGCTTCGGCAACGTTATTGACCTTAGCAGTTATTGTAATGTCATTTGCGTCGGAAATCTCATATGTAACATCCTTGACCTGTGAAGCCATTGCCGCAACTATATCGGAATAGGATCCGGCATAGGATGTTGCGAGCTCAACCAGCTTTGTAGGATCAAGAGTTCCTGTAGCATTACCTGTTGCTACAACATTTGACAGTGCTGATGCCGCTAAAATATTCCAATCGGAGATCTGATCAGCGTCATCGGGAGCAATATAACAGAGCTTTTCGAGCGTGATAGAAGTATCAGCGCTTGCATCAGCCTTTATTGCATCCTCTGCAACCTTTACCGCATCGGTAGAAACGGCGAAGGAAGAATAGGTAAGGCACTGCGTGAGAGCAAGCGGAACAGCAGCAGCTGCTGCGACAGCTCTCTTGAATAATGAATTCTTCATCGTTCTATACCTCTCTAACATATTTTTTACCTTTCCCGGCAGAGCCTTTGTACAAACCCCACACAGTTACAGGTCAATTTCAGGCGCATATAAGCATGTGCATATAGCTTGCCCCAAAATTCATAACTTCATTTTATCACACAAATGGAAATAAGTCAAGAAGTACTGTACATTTTTTTCAAAAATTATTGACGATTAATCAAAGCTATTTTTGTGCTTATTTCACAATTTGAACATATTTGCCGTCTTTTTTATGCTTTTTTCGAGAAAAAGAGCTTTGCTTTCACCTTTCTAATAGTATATCATACAGCTCATGCTGTGTCAATCTGCAATAATTTCCAGAATTAAAAAAGCAGACCCGAAGGCCTGCTTTTTTATTGAGAATTATTCGGTGGTTTCACCAAATCTTCCGGGTACAACTGTATCCCAGAGCTGCTGATCATCCAGAGTATTATAAAGCGGATTGTCAGCTGAAGATCTTCTTGCGTAGAACGTCAGGATAGCCGAAGCATCACGTCCGTCAAGAGTTCTTTCCTGTCTGAGAAGCTTCCAGTTGTCAGGATCCCACTCGTTCGCATCAACATCCGAAAGGAATGCTGCAAGGTGATCGAGCAGATCGTCAGGACCTGTTACCATCTCATTAGGTGATATCTGAAGTGTATCAGGTGAATAGTTAACAGTTGAGCACTTAGCATACCATGTAAGTGTAGCAGAAGCATCTCTACCATCTACGATATTATTGAGATCTGTATCGCCCTTTACACCGATATAAGCAGTGATGCAGAGCGGATTACCGTCTTCGTCAACGAGTGCAAGATCGTCGTAATAAACGGGCACTTCGTATGTGAACTCGTCGATAGTAGGAGTAGCAGCCTCATGTGACTTAGAGATGTACTGGCTGTTAGGTGTCTCACCGTTATAGTTGATGAGATTCATGTCGATTTCTCTTTCAACCTCTGAGCCGTCATCATAAACATCCCAGATCCTGAGCGAGATTACCTGATCCTTAGAGAATCCGCCTTCCTCACCGTTGCCGCGTACACCTGTATCGTGGCTGAAGTAGAAGCCGTAAGTAGTCTCGATAGTAGCATAGGACTTAACATAATTTACGTCGCCAGAAGTTGTAGTTGTAGTAGTTGTTGTTGTATCTGATGTTGTTGTAGTTGTTGTTGTATCAGACGTTGTTGTGGTTGTTGTGTCAGATGTTGTTGTAGTTGTTGTGTCAGATGTTGTTGTAGTTGTTG
>R05__coassemble_146_pt1 | contig 39131 bp, 35 predicted proteins | sample R05__metabat2_low_PE_032 | metagenome-assembled genome bin R05
CAGGAGCTGCTTCCTTCTTGGGTTCGATCTTTGCTGCAGGAGCTGCTTCCTTCTTAGGCTCTACCTTAGCAGCAGGAGCTGCCTCCTTCTTGGGCTCGACCTTGGCGGCAGGAGCTGCCTCCTTCTTGGGTTCGATCTTTGCTGCAGGAGCTGCTTCCTTCTTAGGCTCTACCTTAGCAGCAGGAGCTGCCTCCTTCTTGGGCTCGACCTTGGCAGCAGGAACTGCATCCTTTTCCACAGGCATCGTTACCATAATATCCTCGGGTTTAAGGCTTTCGGCAGCAATATGGACAGCCGCCCTCTTTACCTCAACTCTTTTAGGAACATGAGTATCGCTTTCAACTGTATCATTGTAAAGCCTTATAGCTTTTTCAACAACAAAAGGCTTCTTGCAGAATTTACAGATCCATGCGTCCTCAGCGTCATTCACTTTCAATCTCTTATTGCATTTTGTGCATTTAGCATATACGTACGGCATAACTTCCCCCTTATTAATGATATGATAGATTAAATATTACCAAATATTATTATATAACTAAAACTCAAATCAGTCAATAGAAACACATAAATTCTCATCTTAAAGCAGCAATTTTTGTAAAAACTCAACAAAAAACGCAGCCGTTTTTATACGACTGCGCTTTCTTACATTGATTATATTTTCGTTATATCAACAAGCTCCACATCGTTGATAGTACGTCCCGATTCGAGCACCTTTACCAGTGACTTAGCCGTGTCTATTGCCGTTAGGCTGCATATAGAGCGTTCTATCGACTTTCGGCGCATTTTAACGCTGTCGCGCTCTGGAAGTCTGCCCTTTGCGGAAGTGGAAATAACATAATGTATCTTTCCGCTGTCAAGCAGAGTCTCCACATTCGGCTCGCCGTCGGATATTTTTCTCACAAGGTTCGCCGCTATCATGTTCCTGTGAAGAACGCTCTGTGTACCCGAAGTAGCATAGAGTTCAAAGCCCATCTGCTCGAACTTATCAGCTATCGGAAGCACCTCCTGCTTGTCGCTGTCACGGACGGAGATGAGCACTCCGCCCTCTCGCTTGAGGTCGAAGCCTGCCGCAGTAAGTCCTTTGAGCAGCGCATCCTCAAGGTTACGCCCTATGCCGAGGCATTCGCCTGTGGACTTCATCTCTGGTCCGAGCATGGTATCAACGTCTGTGAGCTTCTCAAAGCTGAACACAGGGACCTTTACGGCAACGTAGTCGCCTGCGGGATACAGTCCGCTCTCATATCCCATATCTCGCAGCTTTGCTCCGAACATTATCTTTGTTGCGATGTCCACCATAGGTATGCCAGTGACCTTGCTGATGTATGGCACAGTCCTTGAAGAACGCGGATTCACCTCGATGACGTATACCTCATGATTGTAGACTACGTACTGGATATTCACCAGACCAATAACGTTTAGTTCCTTTGAAAGCTTGCGCGTGTACTCCACGATTATGCGCTTTATGCGGTCGGAAAGATGCTGTGCCGGATATATAGAAATAGAGTCTCCCGAGTGAACGCCGGCGCGTTCTATATGCTCCATGATACCCGGGATAAGGAAGTCCTCACCGTCGCAGATAGCGTCTACCTCGACCTCAGTACCCATCATATACTTGTCAATGAGTACGGGATTTTCTATCATGTGGCTCGTGATAATGCCCATGTACTCGACCACGTCGGCGCGCGAGTGAGCGATTATCATGTTCTGCCCGCCGAGAACGTATGAGGGACGCAGCAGAACGGGATATCCAAGATCTTCCGCAGCCGCAACAGCCTCATCGGTCGTCATGACTGTATGTCCCTTAGGACGCGGTATACCACATTTTTCAAGTATCTCATCGAAGCGCTCTCTATCCTCCGCCGCATCTATCATATCTGCTGAAGTTCCGAGGATATTCACGCCCATGTCGGAGAGATGACGGGTCAGCTTTATCGCGGTCTGTCCGCCAAACTGCACCACAACGCCGTAGGGCTTTTCAGTCTCAATTATAGACTCAACATCTTCTTTGGTGAGCGGGTCGAAGTAGAGCCTGTCGCCCGTGTCAAAGTCCGTGGAAACAGTCTCGGGATTATTGTTGCAGATGACCGCCTCGTAACCGAGCTCCTTCAGAGTCCATACACAGTGAACAGAGCAGTAGTCGAACTCTATTCCCTGCCCGATACGGATAGGTCCCGAGCCGAACACGATGACCTTCTGCTTGCCGGTATTCTGCCTTTCGATGAACTCGGCAGCCTCATTTTCCTCGTCATATGTCGAGTAGAAATAAGGAGTCTCAGCCTTGAACTCGCCCGCGCAGGTATCGACCATTTTGAACACGGCGTGCTTGCGTGCGGGACACTTCTGTCCGGAGATTCGCTCAATGGTGCTGTCAAGGTAGCCGTACTGCTTTGCGATGTCGTACTTCTCCTCCGTAAGCTCGCCGTCCGCGAGCCATTTTTCGAGCTCTGCAAGATTTCGCAGCTTATACAGGAACCAGTTGTCTATCATTGTAATTTCGTGTATTTCTTCGGGCTTTATGCCGCGCTTGAGCGCCTCGAATACCACAAATGAGCGCTCATCATCTATAACGTGAAGCTTCTCGCGTATCTCCTCATCAGTGAGGTTTCCGAGCTTTTTCAGGTTCATAGTGTCAAGTCCGAGCTCGACTGAACGGACAGCCTTCATCATGGCCTGCTCGAAGCTCGTACCGATAGCCATTACCTCGCCCGTCGCCTTCATCTGGGTGCCGAGCGTCCTCTTTGCGTAGACGAACTTGTCAAACGCCCACTTCGGGAACTTTACGACAACGTAGTCAAGCGCGGGTTCAAAGCAGGCGTAGGTCTTGCCCGTTACCTGATTGATTATCTCGTCGAGCGTGTATCCGACCGCTATCTTCGCCGCGGTCTTCGCTATCGGATAACCCGTCGCCTTTGAGGCAAGTGCCGAGGAGCGTGAAACACGCGGATTCACCTCGATAACTGCATACTCAAAGCTCGTCGGGTGGAGCGCGAATTGACAGTTACAGCCGCCCTCAACCTTGAGCTCCTTGATTATGTTTATAGCAGCGGTACGCAGCATCTGGTACTCCCTGTCAGAGAGCGTGACAGCTGGGGCGATAACGATACTGTCGCCCGTGTGGACTCCTACGGGGTCGAAATTCTCCATTGAGCAGACAGTGATGACATTGCCCTTGGCGTCGCGGATGACCTCAAACTCTATCTCCTTCCAGCCGCTTATGCACTTCTCGATGAGCACCTGTGTTATAGGCGAAAGGCGCAGTCCGTTTGTTGATATATCGCGCAGTTCCGCCTCATTCTGAGCAATTCCGCCGCCTGTTCCTCCAAGTGTGAAGGCGGGGCGAACGATAACGGGATAGCCGATGACCTGCGCGAAGTCCACCGCGTCGTCAACGGTTTCAACGACCTTTGATGGAATGCACGGCTCACCTATCTTCTCCATTGTGTCCTTGAAAGCCTGCCTGTCCTCTGCCTTGTGAATAGTCTCAGGATCGGCGCCGAGTAGCTTTACATTGTGCGAATCAAGGAAGCCCTCCGCCGCAAGCTGCATGGAGAGAGTAAGACCGGTCTGTCCGCCGAGCGTGGACAAAACACTGTCTGGCTTTTCGATCTCGATTATCCTCTTTACAACGTCGAGCGTGAGCGGCTCGATGTAGACCTTGTCTGCCATAGCCTTATCGGTCATTATCGTAGCGGGGTTGGAGTTGATGAGCACTACCTCCAGTCCCTCCTGTTTAAGCGCACGGCAAGCCTGAGTTCCTGCATAGTCGAACTCGGCAGCCTGTCCGATAACGATAGGTCCCGATCCGATAACGAGCACCTTTTTTATATCCTTTCTAAGCGGCATATCAGTCACGCTCCTTTCCCATTGTCTGCACAAACTCATCGAACAGGTACGCTGTATCAAGAGGACCTCCATGAGCCTCCGGGTGGAACTGCACAGTACGCGCATTTACCGAAGTATAGCGTATTCCCTCGCAGGTCTTGTCGTTTGCATTGATGTGAGAAACGTGACCTACGGACGGATCGATGCTATCACCGACCACCGCATAGCCGTGGTTCTGACTGGTGACATAGGTAAGCCCGCTCTCAAGGTCGATAACGGGCTGATTTGCGCCTCTGTGACCGTATTTGAGCTTTTCGGTGCGTCCGCCGTTGGCAAGAGCCATGAGCTGATGTCCGAGACATATACCGAATATCGGTATTCCAAGCTTTTGTATTTCCTTTATATTTTCAATTATCTCAACATTCTCGGATGGGTCTCCGGGTCCGTTTGAGAACATGATACCGTCCGGAGCGATATCCTTGATCTGCTGAGCAGTTGTCCGTGCAGGGACTACAATTACCTCGCAGCCGCGCTTCACGAGTTCCTGCCTGATATTGCGCTTGTAGCCGAAATCAAACAGAACCACGCGATACTTCGGTTCGGGGTCGGAGTAAGTCAGAGTCTCGGTGTTAGTAACAGACTCTACCGCGCCCGTTATCTCAAAGGCGCGTATCTGAGCGAGGAGCTCGTCCTTTTTCGCGTAAACGTCCTCGGTAGTGATGACCCCGTTCATAACGCCTGCCTCACGGATTATCCGCGTAAGACGGCGCGTGTCGATGTTATGGATACCGATTATATTGTGCTCGGTAAGGAAGTCGTTGATATTGCCTTCGCTGCGGAAATTAGAAGGAGCATTGCACCACTCGCGCACGATATAACCGCTCACATAGGAGCGTGCGGACTCGTTATCCTGCGAGTTCACGCCATAGTTGCCGATAAGCGGAAATGTCTGCGTGACTATCTGCCCGTAGTAGCTCGGATCGGTGAGAGTCTCCTGATAGCCCGTGAGACCTGTGGTGAACACCACCTCGCCGATAACGGTACCCTTTGCGCCGAAGCTGCGCCCCTCAAAGACTTGCCCGTCGGCAAGCATAAGATATGCCTTTTCGCCTTGATTGAATAATGACATGGGATCATTCCTTTCGCAATATTCGTGGATCTATTGACCTCCGCACGCCATTGTACGGAGCAATTGATAATTAAGAAGCTATTTGATTATGCCATTGCGGGCGACCGCAAGGATCGCCTCTGCGATTATAAAAACTGTTACCTCAAATATTAATGTACTGTGTGATGTCATCCCTCATGCGGATAGCCTCACGGCGGGCTGCCTTTGCGAAGTCACGGTCGTCGCAGCCCTCCTTTTTGTATGCACACATTACGGCGCGTGAGGAGTTTACTATCGCTCCGAGTCCTTTCTCACCGAAAGCGCCCTTTAAGCCTTCAGCTCCGCCGCCCTGCGCGCCGTAGCCGGGCACAAGGAACATCGTGTGCGGAAGTCGCTGACGAAGCTCGGTGAGCATTTCAGGATACGTCGCGCCGACAACAGCTCCAACGTCGGAATAGCCATACTTCCCTATTGCCTCACTGCCCCACTTTTCGCACATATCCCCCATTGCCTCGTATATCGTCCTGCCGTCGGCAAGCTTCATATCCTGAAGCTCTCCGGAAGAAGGGTTAGAAGTCTTGACGAGGACATATATTCCCTTGTCGCGCTCGCGGCACACCTTCAGAAGCGGGGATATACCGTCAGTTCCGAGGTAGCCGTTTACCGTAAGAGCGTCTGCGCCGAAAGGCTCAACGTCGTTGTCATCGCCGATAGTCACCGAGCCGAGATGCGCATTTGTGTATGCCTCCATAGTTGCTCCGATGTCATTGCGCTTGCCGTCGGTGATAACGAACATTCCGTTGAGCTTTGCGTAGCGGATAGTGCGCTCCATTGCCTTTATACCGTAGTGTCCGTACATCTCGTAGTAAGCCGCCTGCGGCTTGATAGCGGGAACTATATCGTGTATCTCGTCAATTATCATCTGATTGAAGGCAAATATAGCCTTTGCAGCAGCCTTAAGGGTCCAGCCGTCGTCATCGAGATAACGGCGCTGTATGTATTCGGGAACATATTCAAGCTTAGGGTCGAGACCCACCACCGTGGGATTTTTGAGTTCGATTATTCTTTCGATCAGTCTGTCAAATGACATTTTCACATCTCCCTTTCATCAAATCTTATAATTCCTTTGGATATAGTTACAAGCGGCTTGCCCGTGAGGGTCATGCCCTTGAAAACCGTATTGTGTGACTTTGAGTGGAGCTTCTCGGGCTCAACCACCCATTTTTTGTTAATGTCCGCAATAATGAGATCGGCAGTCTTGCCGACCTGTATCGCAGGCACATTGAGACCGAGGATACGTCTCGGATTCACACACATTAGCTCGACCACCCTTTTCAGCGTTATCTCGCCTGTGTGGTAAAGAGCAGTCAGAGTCGCCGCGAGCGAGGTCTCCAGTCCGACAACGCCGTTGGGAGCAGTCCCGAAGTCTGCTTTTTCCTCAGCGGCATGAGGCGCGTGGTCGGTGATTATACAGTCTATTGTGCCGTCCTTTATCGCCCCGATTATAGCCCTGACGTCGGTAGAAGTTCTCAGCGGCGGATTCATTCGATAATCCGCATCGCGCTTCATAAGGAGCTCGTCCGTGAGCATGAAGTAGTGCGGAGCGGTCTCGCAGGTAACCCTGACGCCTCTTGACTTTGCAAAACGTATCATCGCCGCACTGCCCTCTGTAGAGACATGGCAGATATGTATTCTCGCATTCACTGATGAAGCAAGTATCATCTCTCGCGCAGTGATGTACTCTTCAGAGGCTCTGTCCATGCCCCTTACGCCGAGCTTTTCAGAGGTCTCGCCCTTATTGATTATACCGCCGTTTATAATGCTCAGATCCTCGCAATGGGAAGCCACAAGAAGTCCGTTCTTGTTGGAGAGTTCGAGTGCCTGCCTCATCTGCTCGGCGTTCTCGACAGGGCGTCCGTCATCGGAAATACAAATGCATCCCGCAGCCTTTAACGCCTCATAGTCGCACAGACCATTTCCACTCATACCATTTGTAATGCAGCCCACGGGATAGACCTCAACGCCCGTTCCCTCAGCCTTGTCAATGATATAGCGGATAGTCTCGGGATTGTCGCACGGCGGCTTGGTATTGGGCATTGCAAGGACACCCGTAACGCCGCCCGCAAGAGCAGCAGCACAGCCCGTGAGGATATCCTCCTTGTGGGTCTGACCCGGATCGCGGAAATGAACGTGCATATCAAATAACGACGGCATTAGCACAAGATCGGTACCATCGATGAACTGGTCAGCACCGCTGCGGATATTTTCGCCTACCTCGGCAATGACTCCGCCGTCTATCAGAACGTCGGTAACTTTGTCGGTCTTTGTATCAACAGCACGGATATTTTTAATGAGTATTGATGACATTTCAGTCCTCCTTTTCTGATTTATCAAAGATACAGACGGAGTCCGCTCCGTCAAGCTCTTTTACCGAGACCTTCACTACCTCACTGTGAGAGGTAGGAAGATTCTTCCCCACATAATCGGGACGTATCGGAAGCTCTCTGTGTCCCCTGTCAACGAGCACGGCAAGCTGTATCGAACGCGGACGTCCTCTCTTGATAAGAGCGTCTATCGCCGCGCGGGAGCTTCTTCCGGTAAATATAACGTCGTCAACTATTACCACGTTTTTATCCTTTATACCAAACGGTATATCAGTATTTTCCAAGCGACCACCGACCGTAATATCGTCTCTGTATGGAGTAATATCAAGTGCTCCGAACGGAACATCTGTCTTTTCAAGCTCGGAAAGCTTTTGCGCGATACGTCTTCCTATAGGCACACCGCGCGAGAGTATACCCACAACGCACAATCCCTCAACGCCCTTGTTATGCTCGATAATTTCATAGGAAATTCGCGCTATAGCGCGTCCTACGGCTTTATCGTCCATGATAATGCGTTTAGTCTCCAAAAATACCCCTCCTATCAAAAATGCTCCCTGCACAGCAGGGAGCATACTTATAGTTATAGCTACAGCATAGTTATACAAGAAACACTCGCCTTGCCGACCTCACAGGATCGAATTAAAGGACATCAATAATATTTCTTACATTATATCACATATTTTGCGCAAAGTCAACAGGCGCAAAGGGGATTTTCTCATTTCCGCCGCACAAACCTGCTTCCCTGCGGCATCATTTTTTGGTGAAGTTGTTCAGAACTATCTCAAGAATTCCGTCAAGTATCGCAGCAATAGGCCATATTATCCAGCTTATGTGCCAGTTCATAGTGATAAAGCTGTAACCGAGGTATATCGCAAGCACAACAAGCCAGTATATCCCTTTTATTGCCTCCGTTTTTTCATTCTTTTTCCGTTTGTAGCGTTTTTCCGCGAGCATCAGAGAGAAACCTCTGTTTATCACAGATGACCACACTATCAGGAATACCCCTACTGCCACTAACAGAAAAAGCAGCACCGGTGCAAGTTCTTCCGCTATCCATGAACTGCTGCTGTAAAACGAGTCTGAAATTATCGGCGGAGTCACGGACATTATACAAAGCACCACACCAATGATAAACGAGCGAGTGCGTGTCGGGTAAAATTTCTCATGCTGCACCTTTACCATTCCCGAAACGCCGTATTCGGTGTCTATCGCCTCTTCGCGGATAGCGCGGTAAGGCTTCATCATAGAATCGGCTGCTATGAAAAGTGCCACCGCAGCGGCTATAAAAATGAACAGCAAAGTCACGCCAAACCCTTCAAAGAAACTGCTGTCACCGCCGGCTCCATCAAAGAGTATAGGCGGAGTTACAGACAATATGCACAATGCGACGCCCGATGCAATAAACAGAGCGCGTTTTCGGTTTGCTTCAAGAAAGCCGTTAGCCTCCTCCATGGATACCCTGTAAAGAGACTCAGAATTCTCTCCCTTCTCGTCGGCGACTACTGTTTCGGGAAGCTTTGATGTATCTATCTCGTCCTTCAGCAAGTAGTCTGTCGAGACTCCGAACAGCTCCGACAGCTGTAAAATACGATTGAGGTCGGGGGTGGACTGAGCCCCCTCCCATTTCGATACAGCCTGACGGCTGACATTAAGCTTCTCAGCGAGCTCCTCCTGTGACATTCCCGAGCGTTTTCTCAGCTCGATTATTTTATCTGCAAGTATCATATAGTTTTCCTCCTTTTATCCTGTGTGACTGTCACTTTCTGCATTTTACCACAAAAAATGCCGGTTGCACAATAAAGCAGACCTTGCAATTTGTCAACCAGCGGTTGCATTGGCTATATTTCGGGGATTTTTGAGCACAAACAGAATCAGGCAGTCTGTACCGACTGCCCTGTCATGATTCATTTAGATTTCTTTTTTCTGTTCTTTTTCAGCTTATGCTTCACTAAGACCGCAGCTGTCAGGGCGGCAGCTTTCGCCGCATTCTTGACGATCGTTTTCTTATCATACTTCGTCCGGACATCAGGTGCTTCAACTGCCTTGTCAAGAGTACCTGCCCCCGCTGTCTTTGCCGAACCGAAACCAAAAGTAAACTTATCGCCGATGTTTTTTTCAAATTCCATTATTTCTCCTCCGTTATCGGCTCCGCGATGAGAAATTTTATCTTCTTCCCCTCGTCTGTGAACATTTTTTCATGCTCAGTCACGAAATTCTCATAAAGGCTTTCGCTGTGCAGGTCATGGGTCTTGTACTTTATCCTGTAGCCCGCTTCTGAGAAATACTCGAACGATTCCTCAAAAAGCTCATCGTCATCGGTCTTGAACCAAAGCTCTCCTTTGAGGAATTTCTTATAATTGAGAAGCTGCCTTGTATGAGTCAGGCGGCGTTTCTTGTGTTTCTTCTTAGGCCACGGATTGCAGAAATTGATGTATATCCTGTCCGCACTGTCATTTTCGTCCCACGCAAGCTCAAGCCTCTCAATGTTCTGTATCGCTATCCGCACATTATCGGGCGTTTCACCTTTTTCCTTATAAGCAGCTTCGAGCTTTCTCTTTGCGAGAACGAGCATTTCATTCTTTATATCCATGGCAATGAAATTTATATCCGTGTGTGCAGGAGCTGCCTGTGAGATGAATCCGCCCTTTCCGCAGCCAAGCTCGACATAAAGAGGTCTTTCGGGATAATCAAAGAGCTCGCACCAATGCCCCTTCTGCTGCTGCGGCTCGGGTATATAAAACGGACAAGCCTCAAGTTCGGGCTTTGCCCATGGTTTATGACGTATTCGCATATATGTCCTCCATTATAATTGATTATATTTTAGTATAGCATATTATCGGAGAAAAATCAACAAATCGCGGAGAAAATTTGAGGTTCTTGCTTCCGGAACGCGACACGGCGGCGGAGGCTTCCCGCATCGAAATAAAGGACGCCTTTCAAATAAAGACGTCCCTTTGTTTAATTATTCTCCCATTCTCGCTCTGATATATTTTTCAAGATAGTCAATAGTACCGTCTATCCCGAGACGAGTACTGTTGATGCAAATGTCATAGAGCCTTGAATCGCCCCAATCGCCCGAGCAATGGTAATTATGATAGCGCTTTCTCTTTTTGTCCTTTTTAGTGATGAATTCCTTTGCGGATTCCTCGTCAAGCTCGTATATCTCCATAACGCGCTTTATCTTTGCGTCCATATCAGCGAGAATGAAGAGAGAGCAAAGTCCCTTGTAGGATTTGAGCTTTGACTCGGAGCAGCGTCCGACTACAACGAACGATTCGCCGCTCTTTGCCTTTTCCTCAATGAAATTGAACTGCATTTCCGCAATATTGTCCTCAATAGAGTTGCTGTAGCCTCTCACAGAGCGCGACCATATCCTGTGCTTGGGATTTTCGTTGTACTTTTCTATTTCCTCCGGAGTAAGACCCGTTTTTTCCGCTATATCGGTAATAAGGTGGCGGTCATAAAGCGGTATATCGAACCTCTTTGCCAGCGCCTCGGCGATAACACGTCCGCCGCTGCCAAATTCACGTCCAACCGAAATTATAAGCTGTCCCATAATATATCCTCCTCATGCATTATCAAAGATATCTTACAAAAAGGTATACTGTTGAAATTGCAAGTACAATAACAGTTGCGGGGGCGATCTTTTTACAGTATCTGCCCCAACCGATAGGATAACCGTTCTTTGCAGCAACAGATGTGCCGACTACATTCGCGGACGCTCCGATCGGGGTCGCGCTGCCGCCTATATCAGTACCTATCGAGAGTGCCCATGCAAGCGTGTTGAGAGATACTCCCGCAGAAGCGGAAAGACTCTGTATGATAGGCACCATTGTTGCAGCAAACGGGATATTGTCCACAAAAGCGCTTGCGATAGCAGATATCCACAGGATTATAGCTATCATAAGCATTACGTTGCCGCCGCTGATATCGCCGATGAAATTTGCGATAAGCTTAAGTATGCCCGTCTCTTCAAGTCCGCTTACCACAACGAACAGTCCAATGAAGAAGAGAAGCGTCTTATAATCGACTTTTTTGAGCAGCTCGGGGATATGCCTGCCCGATGTGATAAGAGTCACAACTGCTATAAAAAGTCCTATTGTCGCAACAGTAAGGTGAGTCGTAGCGTGGGTTATAAGGAGTATCACCGCGCAGCCGAAAATTATGCTGCTTATGATGAAGTCCTTTTTATTGGTTATAGCCTCTGAGGGCTTCGGAAGCTTGCTTATGTCCACCGGCTCGGACTTGCCTGACGATATCTCCTTTCTGAACGCAAAGTAAAGAAACACTATCGAAACAACAAGCGATATAGCCGCAATCAGTCCGGTATTCGTAAGAAAATCAAAGAATGAAAAGCCGAGTGAAGTTCCGATGATGATGTTGGGCGGATCGCCGCACATAGTTGCGCTTCCGCCGAGGTTCGCGCAGAAGATCTCGGAAAGTATCATCGGTACGGGATTGAATTTAAGGAGCTGTGCCAGTTCTATCGTTACAGCCGCAAGGAACATTATTACCGTAATGCTGTCAATAAACATTGAAAGAACAGCCGACATCACCATAAACGTTATAAATATCGGCACTGTCTTGCATTTTACGAGGTAGGCGATCCTCATGCAAAGCCATCTGAAAAAGCCTGCTTTAGCCATTCCCTCGACCATTACCATCATTCCCGCGATGAAAATTATAGTCGCCCAGTTTATTCCCTTGCTTTCACTTTCTGTCACCTGATACCAGAACGACTTTGTTGCAAAGCCTTTCAGTGCAAGAGTATCCCATACCGCTCTGCCGCTTCTCATACATATACCGAATACAACGATGAGCATAAGAGCTCCGCTTCCGAGTGTTACGTAATGCCGCTCTATTTTGTCAAGCACGACCATAAGGAACATACCGACAAAAATAACAACGGCAAATATCTGTGCTGCTGTCATTTAAATGCCTCCGAAACTGCGGAAATATCCGCTGTAATGCTTCTTTCTCCGTCAATACGCAGAAACGCGCAGTTAAATAGGAAAGAAATACCAAATCGAATTATAGCATATTTACGGGCGCAAATCAATAAATTTTACGATTTTTTGATTTTTCTACGGTTTTCCCTTGATTTTTCGACGTTCCCGCTGATTTTTAGGTATCTTGACATATTTTGTTTTTATATCGCGGCAGCTTCTGCTGCGCAGTAAGATTTCACCAAGGGACAGAAGATCATACCTCCTGCTGTGAGCCTCCACCGCCGTGTCACGCCATAAAAAAGAAAAAACTGAAATTTTTCTCCGCGTCACATTGATTTTCCAAGTATTGTATGATATAATATGGACAATGATTAAAAATCAGCCATTTTTGTATAACGGAGGAATTTAATATGTATATCACCTGTCTTGACCTTGAGGGAGTTCTCGTACCAGAAATATGGATAGCCTTTGCTGAGGCGAGCGGCATTTCCGAGCTTAAAAGGACTACCCGCGACGAGCCCGACTACGATAAGCTCATGAACTGGCGGCTCGATATCTTGAGGCAGCACGGTCTGGGGCTCAAAGAGATACAGGATACTATTGCAAAGATAGATCCCTTGCCCGGCGCTAAGGAGTTTCTCGATGAGCTGCGCTCGCTCTGCCAAGTCATCATCATAAGCGACACCTTCACTCAGTTCGCAGCTCCGCTCATGAAGAAGCTCGGAATGCCCACTATCTTCTGCAATTCGCTTGAGGTCGCGGAAAACGGCGAGATAACAGGCTTTAAAATGCGCTGTGAGCAGTCCAAGCTCACAACGGTAAAGGCGCTCCAGTCGATAGGCTACGAGACCATTGCCAGCGGCGACAGCTTCAACGACCTCGGCATGATAAAGGCGAGCAAGGCCGGCTTCCTGTTCCGCAGCACCGACGCTATCAAGGCAGACTACCCCGAGCTCCCCGCGTTCGAGACCTACGACGAGCTCCTTGACGCTATCAAAAAGGCTATAGACTGACTCTCGGGAGGAGGTACACCATGAAGGTACTTGTTGTCATTGATATGCAGAACGACTTCACCACGGGCGTACTCGGAAACGAGCAGACCGCTGATGTTGTGGAAAGGGTCGCTGCAAAAATAAGTGACTTCCGCCAAAGTGAGCCCAACAGCCTTATCATCGCCACTCTCGATACCCACAGTGCAGACTACCTGCAAACTCAGGAGGGCAGAAACCTCCCCGTTGAGCATTGCATAAAGGACACTCGCGGCTGGCAGCTTGATCCCGCTGTCGCAGCGGCGCTCGGTGAGAACTTCACGACCGTTGAAAAGGGCTCATTCGGCTCAACTGACCTGCCCCGTGTGATAGCAGAAAACGGTTCCCCGGACGAGATACAAATGATCGGCGTGTGTACTGACATCTGCGTCATCTCCAATGCCATGATACTGAAAGCGGCGTTCCCCGAGGTTCCGATACGCATAATCGCAAACTGCTGCGCAGGAGTCACACAGCAAAGCCACGAAAATGCTCTCAGTGCGATGAGAGCGTGTCAGTTTATCATTGAATAATTTACCGCGGCTTATACGAAAGGAGCGATCATCATGTACAATTTCAATGCACAGGAAACTCTTGCCCGCCTCATCGACTGGGTAAGGACATATTTCGAGGAGAACGCCTCGCCTGAGACAAAGGCTGTTATCGGCATCTCAGGCGGCAAAGACAGCTCTGTTGCGGCTGCTGTCTGCGCAAAGGCTCTCGGAACGGACAGGGTGATAGGTGTGCTCATGCCTCAGGGCGAGCAGTCCGACATCGACTACAGCCGCCTGCTCGTCGATACGCTCGGCATTAAGAGTTATACGGTAAACATCGGCGAAACAGTCAGCGCATTCATGTCAGAGCTGAAAAAGCACATCGAACCTACAAATCAGGCGATAGTCAATACTCCCGCGCGCATCAGAATGACCACCCTCTATGCCATAGCAGCCTGTGTGGGCGGTCGCGTCATCAACACCTGTAATCTCTCTGAGGACTGGGTCGGCTACTCGACCAAATTCGGCGACGCTGCGGGAGACGTCTCTCCCCTCTCCGACCTAACTGTCACGGAGGTGCTGCAAATTGGCGAAGCTCTCGGGCTCCCCGATGAACTCGTGCATAAGATCCCCACAGACGGACTGTGCGGCAAAACAGACGAGGAGAACCTCGGTTTCACATACGCTGAGCTCGACCGCTATATCCGCGGTCTGACCGACCTTTCCGACAAGCCCGAGCTGCGCGAGAGGATAGACCGTATGCACAAAAACAATCTGCACAAACTCCAGCTAATGCCTAAGTTTGAGCAGTGATCGCCAATATACCGCCGTTTCGGGGACTTGCACGCCGAGTCCTCCGAAAGGCGGAAAAATTTCCGAAAAATGCTTGACATTCCTTGATTTGTGTGATATAATGGTAGTACCTCGTTGGGGGTTTATTTTTTTGCCCGCTCCGAGGGAGGCAAACAACCTATCCTCCATAAGCGGAGGAAGTACTAATTCAGGAGGTGCCGATATGAGAGTAAAGGTTACTTTAGCTTGTACAGAGTGCAAGCAGCGCAACTATGTTTCCAAGAAAAACAAGAAGAATGACCCCGACAGAATCGAAATGATGAAGCATTGTAAATTCTGCCGCAAGCACACTCTTCACAAGGAAACAAAGTGATCGGAGGACGTTTTTATGGCTAAGGATAAAGAAACAACTTCCGAAAAGAAAAAGTCCGATAAGAAAAAGCAGCCTAATAAGGTCGCTAAATGGTTTAAGGACTTAAGAGTAGAATTCAAAAAGGTAGTATGGCCTTCAAAGAAAACAGTTGCTACAAATACTTCCGTCGTTGTAGGCGTGATAGCTTTGTCCGCTGTTCTCGTGGGACTGCTCGACGCAGGCTTCGGTGCTCTTATTGGCTTGATCTACCGCTAAGCAAAAGGAAATCTGAGGAGGATCGCTATGTCAGAAGCAGCAAAGTGGTATGTTATCCACACTTATTCAGGCTATGAGAATAAAGTAGCCCAGAATATCGAAAAGGTTGTTGAAAACCGTAAGCTTCATGATCTTATCCAAGAGGTCAGAGTTCCTACCGAAAAGGTGACTGAGATCACCGACGGAAAAACAAAAGAGATAGAACGCAAGACCTATCCCGGTTACGTTCTTGTCAAAATGATCGTTACTGATGACTCGTGGTATGTAGTAAGAAATACCAGAGGCTGTACCGGCTTCGTGGGTCCCGCTTCGGAACCTACTCCACTTTCCGAAAAAGAGGTAAAGTCACTGTTCGGCATAGATGTTTCCTCTGTTGAGGTAAACTTCAAAGTCGGCGACAAGGTACAGATCTCAGGTACTGCTATGGACGGATTTATCGGTGTCGTTCAGAACATCGACCTCGAACAGCGCAGCGTAGACCTTCTGGTCTCAATGTTCGGTCGAGAGACCCCCACTACCCTGCCTATAGGACAGGTCATCGCAGTGGAGGATTGACGCCTTATTCTCAAGGCAAACAAAGGTCAAAAAGAAGTCCGCGCAGGACTTCCGTGGGAGAGGTAAAATTATCATTATTGCCTCGCCATTTACCACATTTATGGAGGTGCGAATTACATGGCACAGAAAGTAGTTGGCTACATTAAGCTTCAGATCGCAGCAGGAAAGGCTACTCCTGCACCGCCTGTTGGTCCGGCTCTCGGTCAGCACGGCGTAAACATCATGGCATTCACAAAGGAATTCAACGAGAGAACAAAGAACGATATCGGCATGATCATCCCTGTTGTTATCACAGTTTATGCAGACCGTTCATTCTCGTTCATCACTAAGACTCCCCCCGCAGCAGTCCTCATTAAGAAGGCTTGCAACATCGAGAGCGGTTCGGGAGTACCCAACAAGACTAAGGTTGCAAACATCACTAAGGAACAGATCCAGAAGATCGCAGAGCAGAAAATGCCCGACCTCAACGCAGGTTCGCTTGAGGCAGCTATGAGCATGATCGCAGGTACAGCTCGCTCTATGGGCGTTGTAGTTGTTGACTGATCGAAATTTACTTGAATGATGATCGGGCTGCTGCGGCAGACCCTTCAGAGTTCTATTGGTGGGAGGAAAATTCCGCTAACCGAATTGCTATAGGCGTTCGGTATTACCACTTAAATAGGAGGAAATATAATGAAACACGGTAAAAAATATGTTGACAGCGCAAAGACTGTCGATTATGCAAAGCTTTATGAGTCCGCAGAGGCTCTTGACTTAGTTTGCAAGAACGCAAAGGCTAAGTTTGACGAAACAGTTGAAGCTCATATCCGCCTCGGTGTTGACTCAAGGCACGCCGATCAGCAGGTAAGAGGCGCTGTTGTTCTCCCTAACGGTACAGGTAAGAACGTAAGAGTTCTTGTATTCTGCAAGGAGGACAAGTACGAAGCTGCTCAGGCTGCAGGCGCTGAGTTCGTAGGCGGACAGGATATGGTAGATAAGATCCAGAAAGAAAACTGGATGGATTTCGACGTTGTTATCGCTTCGCCCGACATGATGGGTCTTGTAGGACGTCTCGGTAAGGTGCTCGGACCTCGTGGTCTCATGCCCAACCCGAAGGCAGGTACTGTAACTCCCGATGTTGCAAAGGCTGTTACAGAGGCTAAGGCCGGTAAGATCGAGTATCGTCTCGACAAGACAAACATCATTCACTGCCCCATCGGTAAGGCTTCATTCGGTGCTGATAAGCTTGAGGAGAACTTCTCTACTCTCATGGAGGCTATCGTTAAGGCAAAGCCCGCAGCTGCAAAGGGTACTTACCTCAAGTCATGCACGGTTACTTCGACAATGGGTCCCGGAATCCCAGTTGCTACTGCAAAGTACGGAGTTTGATGATATAAAAGCCAAGGCTGCGAGTTAATTGCGGCGCTGATATAGCAGTTTTAAGCCATAGTATTTCTGATATTAAGTCGGAAGTACTATGGCGTTTCTATTGACATTTCAGCAGCGTCGTGCTATAATGTGTACTAATATAAATCGAAATTTAACGGAGGTTGCATTATGATACGAGAAATAGTTGAAAATGATTTTGATAATCTTTTACAGTTATATATGCAGCTACACGATAACCCATTTCCTGAAAAGAATGACAGAGTGATTGGTGTTTGGAATAGCATACTTAACGATGATAATCATCATATAATCGTAGCTGAAGAAAACGGCGTTATCGTATCCTCTTGCGTGTGCGTTATAATTCCGAATCTAACACGAGGACAGCGCCCATATGCTTTTATCGAAAATGTGATTACTGATAAGAATCACAGAAAAAAGGGATATGCAACAGCTTGTCTGAACTTCGCAAGAGAAATAGCCCTGCGAGAAAATTGCTATAAGATGATGCTGTTGACCGGTTCAAAAGAAAAATCAACTCTCAGTTTTTATGAGCAAGCAGGATATAATCAAAATGATAAAACTGCTTTTATACAATGGTTGTAAATTCCGATTTATATTAATAATGCCAGCGAGCGATGTACGACTGATAGCGTTGGTGAAAGTGAGCGAGTTTACGAGCGATGGCGTGGATATGGTCGAGCTGATTCAGCTCGCAAATCCTGATTTTTCTATGCAACCGAATAAATACAGCGCCCCTGAGCACCTTAAAACGCTCAGGGGCAAAAATTTTACATTGGTATCCGTCTTAAGTCTCAGCCTTTTTTTCAGGCACTTGCTAAAAATAAAGCGACGCCGCAGCGCCGCTTTATTTATTAATTATTGATCACTGATTATGATTCAGGAAGCTCTGAAATAAGCTTGAGCTTATACTTCTGGATAGAACCAGCGTCCTGAGCTGTGATGCCGGAGCCATTATCATAAACGTCGCCGTTGAGCTGACCCTGTGCTGTGATGTGATTCTCATCAGAGCCATTGATACCGAACTTGTCGGGGCTTGCGAGAGACTGAAGAATGAGAACTGCGTCAGACATATCAACTGTTCCATCACAGTTAGCGTCACCCCAGAGGATATCATCGTCTGTAGGATCTTCACCGGGCTTAGGAGCATCTGCTGCCTCATCATCGAGGAAGGAGATTACCCATGCAAACGGAGCGTTCCAGTTGATCGTTACCTCGTTTACAGACCAAGCTTCGATAGAGTCAACGAAGCACTTCTGTGCAGCAACCTCGCCTCTTGTGTAGCCGAGACCGCCAACATACGGATCCTGAAGACCTGATCCGGGACCACCTGACATTACGCCTGAAGGAGCATGCGGGAACTCATGGTCAAGCTCATAAGACCAGAATCTGTGGTGAGGATTGTTCTCGTGGTAAGTACCGTAGCCTGTTACATAAGAGAAGCCGTTTCCGTTACGTCCGAAGATGTAGTCCATAGCCTCTGTAACACCTGAGATGTACTCATTAGTACCCTCAATATCGTAAGCGTAGGCCATAACGATAGCATTGTTAACAACGAAAGAGTTTGAACCCCACTCGTAACCTGTAACCTCGATAAGGTTACCGTTCTCATCATAACCGATGTTTACACCGTCAGTAAATGTTGCCTCCTTGTAAGGAATACCCATACCGGAAGAAGCCATCTGATCAATATACTCATCAGCAGCTGAAACGATAGCGCTCTCAATAGAAGTCTTGTTAGCAGATGTGAGAGATGTAAGCTTTGTATTATCCTCGTTGAGGTAAAGGGTCAGAGTACCCAGACCTGCTGTACAGCCCCAGTTGAACGAGCTGAAAGAGCCGTTGTTCTCACCGCCGCCGAGGTTTGTAGTAATGCTGAACGCCTTATCCTTACCTGTAGAATCGTTTGCATTATTGTAAGACTTGAGGAAGTCATAGTATGTGCTGTCGCCTGTTGTAGCATAGAGCTCACAAGCTGCCCAGTAAGCGTCATCCTGTACGTATGTATCACCGTAAGCACCGCCGCCGATAGCCTGGTCAAGAGGAGCAAAGCGAGGATCTGTATCAGCATCGCCCTCATTTACCTGCCAGTTTGACTTATACTTCATAACAGCAGTCCATGCAGCTTCTGCATTGTCGAGACACTCCTGAGCGAATGAAGAATCATAGTCTTCCCAGAGACGTGAAGCCTGAGCTGCACAAGCGATCATATTGAATGTAGCAGCATACGTCGGAGGCTTAACGATACGGGTTGTACCCCACTCTTCTGCGTAATCCCAAGGCTTTGTAGCAAGTCCTGTCCACTTGTGGTCATGGAGCTTGTGATATACGAAGTTCTCATACTTAGAGCCATAGTAAGTATCGCTGCTGGAAACCATCATGTTGAACATCCATTCGAGCTCAACTCTTGCCTCATCGAGGATATCAGGAGAACCTGTACCGCTGAATGAAACCTTACCAACGCTGTAGCTCTGAGGAATAGACATTACGCCGCCATCAGCAAACTTATCTTCATCACCGTGGAGCTTAGCTCTCTCAAATGTATTCTGGAGAGTCCATACTGAGATACCGCCGTTAACAACGTATTTACCGTGGTCACCGGCATCGTACCAGCCGCCTACGCCGTCGATCTGATAAGATGTATCTCCGTCAAATTCCTGACCGTAGGACTTTACCCACTTGGACTGAACGTAAGCCATATCCGTAGGAGCATGACCTGCTGCGTGAGCAAGATCAGACTTAGTATCATTCTCATTGCAGGAAGTGATATATGCTTCCTGGATAGCAACACCTGAACGGTTCTGATAGTAGTAGTTAAGAGCATCTGTGAGAACGCCCTCATAGATATCTGTGCCGATCTTGAAGTTATGGCTGATATACATCTGATATGTCTCGCCGGTCTTCTCGTTAGTCCATGTATTGCTTGTATCGTTTACATAGATGTAGTACTCGCCGGGATCAACAACATCAGTAAAGTCGATGATCTGAACATACTCGCCGGAATCCTTATCATAGCCGCCGTCTTCAGCAGTACCGGAAGCAACTACTTCGCCGCCTGTTGTACGAACTTCATACTTAACAGCGCTCTTCTTCTCATCTGTTGCGTATGTAGCCTTCTTTACCATATTCGGGATATAGCCGATCTGGTTGATTCTGACGTCACTTCTGGGGTTAACAACACCCATTTCGTTTGTGGGATCCCACAGACAAGGAGTAGCAGTCTCGCTTACATATGTATCGCCGCAGTCTACACACTCGAGAGTCATATTATCGAACTTGAGAACCGTTCCCTCGGGGAAGCAGTCACTGTCCTGGAATGGGCCTGCACCTCCGTAATGGAACGCCCACTCAGCTACATCGATATCAGCCGCAGCTGTGAAAGTAGAATCAAATGAGTTATCGCCCTTGCTGATAGAAACATTGCTCCAGCCCTGATTGTAGTCGCTGGCATTGTTCTGCCATGCGATGGTAGAAGAACCATCGAGAGTAGCGATATGTGTATGAAGCTCACCTGCATTGGAAGCATTTACTTCCCAGTGGATCTTATAGGTGTGACCCTTCTTGATAGTAAGGCTTCTGTGTCTGAACTGACAGTCCCATCTGGAATCGCCTCCGCGCTCCTTACCGCCGGGATTAACGATAGTACAGTTGTATGTACCGCCTGTGATGCTGAACTGCTGCTCAGCAGGATTTGTTACGCAGATATGCCAAGGAAGACCAATGCCGTCGTCAAAGTTTGTCTGACCAACGCAGTAGTCCTTAGCAAATGCGCCCATAGGAATTACAGCAGCAGCGCTTGAAGCGAGCATAGAAGCTGCAACTAAGCTGCCTGCAACTGCTTTTGCCATTTTCTTGTGCATTTAAATACCCTCCCTGATAATATAGATATAATGATTTTATAACGCTGCGCCAGTGCAAGCGCTGCGGTTATAGATTTTGTTGACATGACGAGACGAAATCCTTGCGGACCTGCACCTATCTCATCAATCTTATTATATTATATAGGGATAAAAAAGTAAATAGTTTTCCGAAATTTCGTATATTCTCATAATCGAGGAAAATATTTTTTGTGCATTTCCACAAAAAGCTAAAAAAAATAAAGGGAAGCGGAGTTCCCTTTATTAATCAAATATTAATTAGTTATTTTTTTATTCAGGAAGAGTGCTGATAATCTTTAAAAGATATTTCTGGATAGAAAGTGCGTCCAGTGCCGTGATGTCAGAGCCATTGTCGTAAACATCTGCGTTAATGACTCCCTGCGGCGTTATCCTGTCATCATCAGAGCCATTCACGCCAAACTTATCAGCATTCGCGATAGCCTGAAGGATCAGAACTGCATCAGCCATTTCAACTGTGCCGTTGCAATTAGCATCGCCCCAGACTGTGACGTTTCCGGTAGTTGCGGTAGTAGTCACGGTTGTTGGCTGAACATCATCGGGAGTAGTTCCGTCAGGCTCAATTCCCCATACGAGGACGTCGTTAACGTACATTGTGATGTGCTCGTTGAGAGCATCGGGCGAGAGCATCTCATTCGGCGCTGTCGCGATACCGCCCTGATACGACCAGTCGTTGGTAGGATCCCATGATCCCGCAGTAGACTGTCCGTTCACAGCGTCCGGTATAGAGATACGGAACTGCACCTCATCGCGGTGCTCGCTCTGACCTGTAGGCTGTATTGCTCTTGCGTCTTCAAACTGAATAAGCGCATAATATGTGTTGCCGGAAGGATCGCCATCGTATTTATACGGTCCCGAAACTGTAGCGTGACCCTGCTGCCCCTCCTGATACTGCTGTGAGTTGCTCTTTACAGTGATATCGTCAACTGAAAGACCGCCTGCAATAACTTCGGAAATGTCGAAATAGTAGCGGTAAGAAACGTTCTTCTCCACTCTTGCCGGCCAAGCTGTGTGATTCATCGCCCACGCCTTTATTTCGGTATAGCTGTTGCCGCTGCCGTTGAGTGTAGCAGAGATCTCCCACTCAGGCCATGTCGGAGTCTCTGTCGGCGGGAAATCGGCAAGTATCGTTCCGCCGTAATCGCCTATCATGGAGCAGAGTGCTGCGGTGTAACCAGCATTGTAGTCGATAGCGACTTCTGAATACTCATACTGAGATACATTGTTTACATAATTGCCCGAGCTGTCGGGACCTCCGACCAGTGCGCCGTAAAGAGTATGTGCATATTCGGTCTGCCAGCCCTCACTGCTTGACTCCTGGCCGAGATCGTTCCAGTGGTCGTCGTGGATACCCGAAGCCGTTCTGTGATGGATAGCGGTAGGATTCTTTTCGCCCATACCCAAAACATAGCTCAGCCCAAGGTCGTTGTCGCCGAAGAGATAATCCATCTGTCCCTTCGCCCATGTCTGATATTTATCGCACAGAGAAGCGTTGTCCTTGAAGATCGTGTCACACGAAAGGAACGCCAGCCATGCCGTCGCACTGACATGGCGCGCAGAGCCCCAGTTGAACAGCCATGCCATGCCGTCGGGAGTGTATTTTATCTGCTTTCCGCCGTAGCCGTCTATCCAGTAATCAAGGTGGTGAGAAACATGATTCACCCACTCGCTCTTGCCCGTTATCTGCGCATAGAGCAAAGCCGCACCCTGAGTTGTATCGTCCCAGCAGAAACCCCATGTATACTTGCGGTCGGAGGACTGCTCTTCGGTCGGGAACTTCGGGATATAGTCGCTCTCTATCTTGTCAAGGTAGGACTGATCGCCCGTAGCCTTATACAGCCAGCAAGCTGCGTACATGCAGTCGTCTACCCATGAGCTTGGATTGTACATAGTGCCCATTGCACCGTTTTCATTGCTTCTTACCGCGTCTGCCTCCTCGAAGTAGGTCTTTGCCTGTTCAAGATATTGCTTTGCCTTTGTCGGCTGAGACTCCTCGAAGATGATATACCCCTCAGCAAGAGCTGCCGCTGAGAGCGCCATTGTGGTGGAATCCGCTATCTCGTCGTAAGGACGAACCCAGTCATTGTTATTAAGATGATGCTTGCGAAGGTACACCTCAGCGCTGCACCAGATATTGTGGTCAGTCGAACCGCCTGTGTAATCGCCTACCGTTCCGATTATTTTATCGCCTCTGTCGCACTGCATAAGGTAATCAAGACCCCACTGGACATTGTTTCTGTAGAGTTCGCCGAGCCCGGCATTGTCAACGTTGTCCTGATACTCGATATAGCCCCACGCAAGCACGGAAGCTGCGTAGGCATTGGTCAGCGTGAACTTGAAATGGTCGCCCGCATCGAACCAGCCTCCGGTGCAGACGTCTGTCTCATTACCGTCCTCATCGATCATAGAATCGGCTCTCCACGAGACCTCGTTCCAGTCGGGCAGAATGCCTGCCTGCTGTACTTCATAGAAAAACATCGACTTCTGGAGCGCCTCGGCATAGTTATAACTCGATGAAGCAGCGTCAACTATCGGAGCATCTGATGACGAAGGCAGATATGCTGCAATTCCCGCCGACATAGCGAGAGCTGAAACAGCAGCTGTGATTTTCTTAAAATTCATTAACATTTCCCCTCTCAATAATATTCAGGCATGACCCTCCCGTCATACCTATACATATTAAATGTACATCATCAGCGGAAATTTGTCAAGAGTGCGCCGAAGTATTTCTGAAAATATGGTATTATGCACAAAAAACAGCCCGCCTTATTGTGCGTAAGTACCGATGCACTGCCGCTCAGGTGCTTCCCCTCGCAGTCTCACCTCTTCGGCGTACTACCGGACGTTCTGCAGCATTACATCAGGAATGCTGTCGAACGCGACCTCGATTGCTGCGGCGAACTTCATCTGCCGCTTATAAAGCGGATTTTTCAGTTTCATGCAGTGTCCCTCCAAAAACAAAAAGGGACTGCGCAATGCACAGTCCCGATAAAGTCAGAATTATTCAGCGTCCTCAGCAGGAGCTTCATCGGCAGAAGCTTCCTCTGTAGAATAAACCACTTCATCAGCTTCCTCAGCCTCGTCCTCTGCTTCATTCTCAAGAAGAGCACGGATAGAAATGCTTATTCTCTTGGAATCAGTGTCAATGTCGATGATCTTAACATCAACAACGTCGCCTACGGAAAGAACGTCCTTTACATTTTCGACCTTTCTGTCAGCTATCTGAGAGATGTGGATAAGTCCATCAACACCGTCGATTATCTGAGCGAAAGCACCGAAGCTTGTGATAGAAACGATAGTCGCCTTCACAACGTCGCCAACACTATAGTTAGCATTGAATATCTCCCAAGGATTGTCCTCAGCCTTCTTGAAGCCAAGGGAGATCCTGTTTGCCTCTCTGTCGAGATCCTTGATGTAGACCTCGAGAGTATCGCCAACGCTTACGACCTCACTCGGATGCTTGATACGCTTCCACGAAAGCTCGGAAATGTGTACCATTCCGTCGATTCCGCCGAGGTCAACGAAAGCACCAAAGCTTGTGAGGGACTTGACCTTGCCCACATATGTATCGCCGACATTTGCCGACTCCCAGAACTTAGCCTTAGCCTCTTCCTTCTTTGCGTTCTGAACAGCCTTGATAGAGCCTACAGCTCTCTTTCTGCCCTCAGTCACCTCAATAACGATGAACTCTACCTTCTGCTTGAGGAGCTGATCGAGCTCCGCGCCTCTGGGGAGACCTGTGAGAGAAGCAGGGATAAATACTCTTACGCCCTGAACAGTGAGAGTAACACCCTTATTTACAACGTGCTGAACAACACCCTCGAGAACAGTACCCTCTTCCTTAGCCTTAAGGATATTCTCGTAGCCAGCCTGCTCGTCCACCTTTCTCTTGGAAAGAGCAGCCGTACCCTCGGCGTCGTTGACCTTGATAACGATGAGCTCGATCTCGTCGCCGACGCTTACGATGTCAGAGGGCTTCTTGGTCGAATCGTCTGTAAGATCGTCGAGTGAAACATAGCCGGTGTGCTTTGTTCCGAGGTCTACGATAGCTTCTGTATTGTTTACAGCAACAACTGTGCCCTTAACTTTCTCTCCTGTATGTATTTTTTTGAATGACTCATCGATAGCCTGAGCGAAGTCGATCTCCTCATCCTGATTTGTTGTGAGATTTTCATTCTCTGCCATTTTGGTTTGTACCTCCTTGATTATATAAGCAGGGGTCGAAGCCCCCGCAGTAATGCCGATATTTTCAGCATTGGGAAGCATTAGGCTGCGAAGCTCGTCCGCATTCTCAATGTGATACGTTTTGCAGTAGCGGCTGCACACCTCGTAGAGCTTTACGGTGTTGGAGCTGTGTCTGCCCCCGACCACGAGCATTATGTCCGAGCTTTTCGCAAGCTCAGCCGCGTCAGACTGTCGTGCGTCGGTAGCGCTGCATATCGTATCCGCAATAAAAATATCGGGATCGTCCTTCGGGATCACGTCTAAACACTTTTCCCATACTACTATATTATACGTCGTTTGAGCAACAAAAGCAAGCTTTTTTCCGAAATTTTTGTAATGATTTTGAAAAAAGTCATTTAGCTCAATATCGTCTTTGAAAACGAGGCAATTTTGGTCACAATGACTAACAATTCCCTGTACCTCGGGGTGGTTTCCGTCGCCCGCAATGAGTATGAAGTACCCCTCTTTTGTCTTTTCAGATACTATTTTGTGTATCCTCGACACAAACGGACAAGTCGCGTCAAGCATTCTGTTGTTCTTTTCAGCTATCTGCTCGTAGACCTCGCGTCCCACTCCGTGAGAGCGGATAACGACAGTCTCATCAGGCTCAAGCTCATCAACAGAGCTTATTATTCTCGCTCCCCTTTTCTGCATATCGTTGACTACGTCCTGATTGTGGATTATCGGTCCGAGGGTCGCGACCTTAGTCCCCTTTTCAAGCTCCTCGTAAACCATTTTCACGGCTCTGTCAACGCCGAAACAGAAGCCCGCCGACTTGGCAACAGTGACCTTACTCATTATCAGACTCCCCCTTTTCCTTCACCTCGGGCTCACCCTCAACAAGCAGTTTGATGTCCGCCATATAGCGGTTTTTCAGCTTCACGAGCTGTCTCGGGTTCGGCTCATCAGAGCTGTCAACATAGTCCTGCGGCAGTATCGGCTCGCCGTACTTCACGGTGAGCTTCGTGCGGAATTTCAGTTTCTCGCCGTATACTACTCCTACGGGAACTATCGGCTTTCCGGAACGCGCAGCTATCAGCGCCGCACCTGTGTGTCCCTTGTGTACCTTGCCGTCCTTCGAGCGAGTGCCCTCGGGGAATATCATCAGACTGCGCCCCGAGTTCAGCTTCTCAACTGCAGTGTCTATGACTCCGGTGTCGCCCTTGCCGCGCGCTACAGGGAAAGCCCCAAGTGAACGTATCAGCCACGCGAACGGCTGCTTCTTGAAGAGCTCCTCCTTCGCCATAAAGGAGAGCTTGCCTCTCGTGCCCGTTCCAACGAGCGGCGGATCGGCATAGCTGCGGTGATTCGAGGCATAGATAACAGTCGTGTCCTTTGGAATATTGTCCCTGCCCTCGTAGTGCAGGCTGTACATTATTCGGAAATACAGCCGCACGAGGAATTTGATGAAAGCGTACATTATTCGTTTCCTCCGCCGAGCTTTTCGTTGATGATGTCGATTATCGCCTGCGCAGACTGCTCAAGATCGAGAGTAGTCGTGTCGAGCAGCACGGCGTCCTCCGCCTGTTTAAGCGGAGCAGTTTCGCGGTGCATATCCTGATAGTCGCGCCGGATTATGTCGTCAAGTATCTCCTGATACGTCGGGCAGCCGGGCTTCTCGGAAAGCTCCTTGTAGCGGCGGTTCGCGCGCTCCTCTGCGGAGGCAGTGAGGAATATCTTCACGTCTGCATTCGGAAGGACTACCGTGCCGATGTCTCTGCCGTCCATTATGACATTGTTCTCGGCTGCTATCTTCTGCTGTGTGCCAAAAAGGTACTTTCTCACGGCGGGGATAGCCGAGGTGCGCGAGGCAGCCATTGATATCTCAGGAGTCCTTATAAAATCGGAAACGTCCCTGTCCCTGAGAAAAACTCTCTGCACGCCGTCAATAAAACGCAGGGAAACATCGGCGTTTTCGAGTGCGGACTCTATGTCTTCGCCGGCGATATCGTTCTCTGTGAGGTATAGAGCAATAGTGCGGTACAGCGCGCCCGTATCAACATAGATGTACCCAAGTCTTGCCGAAACCATTTTAGCTATCGTGCTCTTGCCTGCACCCGCAGGTCCGTCGATGGCAATATTGATGTTTTTCATAATATAACTCCTTACATATGTTATTCTTTATCAGTCAGAATCCTGCCTCGCATTCGGGCAGCCATATGCCACGCTCTCACTCGCAAGCTCATTCACTCTTTACGAGTCGGGCACTCGCTCTCCGCTTGCGGGAATAAATATTTGAATGTGCAGTACAGAATCATTCGTGCACGACCTCTGCACCGAACGGCATGAGAGCGAGCTTCGCGAGCTTGAACATCTGCAAGCCGAACGGTATGCCGATTATGGTGCAGCACAGCAGCACTCCATGCAGCGCATACCCTATCGCCATAACAAGTCCCGTTATCAGCAGCCAGATGATGTTCAGAAACACAGAGCCGACTCCGCCGCCGTACTCCACACGCTTGCCGAACGGAAAAAACGCAAGTCCCGCAAATTTAAAGCACTGAACTCCTATCGGTATCCCGACTATCGTTATGCACCAGAGGCAGCCTGCAATCACCCACGAAAGACCGCTTGTCAGACCTCCGAAAATGAACCACAGAACATTTCCTAAACAGCCCATATCTTAGCTCCTTACATATATAGTGCCGCACTGTAAGCGGTCGAAAATGCTATCTGCAAATTGAAGCCGCCCGTGTATGCGTCCACGTCTATGACCTCGCCTGCAAAGAAGAGCCCGTTCACGAGCTTCGACTCCATAGTATGAGGGTCTATCTCTTTGACGGAAACTCCGCCGCTCGTGATTATCGCCTCGTCTATAGGACGGAAGCCGGTTATTCTCACGGGGAACGCCTTCATCAGCTCACCGAAGCTCCGCCGCTGCTCTCTCGTTACCCCGTTTATCTTCTGATCTGCCGAAATACCCGAAAGCTGCGTAATGACGGGGATCAGCTTTGACGGAAGAAGCTTCCTTATACCGTTTACGAAGTCGCGGTTGAGGTTTTCAGCAAAATCACGCTGTAATCTCGCGTCAAGCTGCTCTGCGGACAGCGCAGGTTTCAGGTCTATCAACAGCCTGTACCTTTCGGGCTGCATATCGCGTATGTGCGAGCTCGCGCTGAGGACGAGCGGACCCGAGACCCCGAAATGCGTGAACAGCATCTCCCCGAGTTCGCTGTATACAGGCTTTTCTTTGTCATATAAAGTCAGCGTGACGTTTCTGAGGGAAAGCCCCATGAGCTCTGCACAGAATCTATCGGACGAGGTAAGCGGTACAAGACTCGGTTTAAGCTCCGTCACGATATGACCTGCCTGCCTTGCAAGTGAATATCCGTCACCTGTCGAACCCGTTTTTGGGTAAGACGCTCCTCCGCAGGCAATAAGCACCGAAGCGGAGCGGTACTCCTCCCCGCCCGCACGGATCCCGACGCAGTTCCCGTCCTCGATTATGAGCGATGCGACCCGCCTGTTAACGACCCTCACGCCGAGCCGTTTCATCTCATCTGCAAGAGCGTCCGCGATGTCGTCGGCGCGGTCGCTCACAGGGAACACCCTATTTCCGCGCTCGGTCTTGAGCGGAACTCCGAGCTCCTCAAAGAAGCTCATCACGTCAGCAGAGTCATACGCCGCGAACGCACTGTACATGAAGCGCGGATTCACGGTGATATTGTTCATATGCTCCTGCGCAGAGCTGTTGTTTGTGACATTACAGCGCCCCTTGCCCGTTATGCGCAGCTTTCTGCCGAGACGATCATTTTTCTCAAATAAAAGAACATTCTTTCCGAGACGTGCTGCATGAACTGCCGCAAAACAGCCTGCCGCGCCTCCGCCGATTATAATTATATCAGTCATTTTCTCTTTTCAGCAGTCTGTGCAGCTTTTTGCGCACAGCCCTGCGCCTTTCAAAAGTCGCTGAGGCGTCTATAACATATTCGCCGTTGTTCAATATAAGGACGTCGCCCTCCTTTGCTTCCGAAGGCAGCTTATCCCTCGGAACATCAGCAGCAGTCCCGTTGATCTCAATTACTGCTGTATCCCCCTCAAATCTGTCAATAATTATCATGTCCGCTCCTTTCGGTATTTACCGAGATATTCTCTCCGTCAGAGGTGAATACGACCGTTCCGTCAATGTCGGTACGGTATATCCTTTCGGTATACCTCAGCAGCCTCTCAACGGTATCGTCATTCGGGTGACCGTATGGATTTTCTGCACCGCATGAAATTACGGCATATTCGGGAGTTATCACATCAAGGAACTCCTGAGTGCTTGAGTAGCGGCTGCCGTGATGTCCCGCCTTGTAAACTGTAACGTGCGGCAGCCTTCCGCTGTCGAGCATTTCCAGCTCCGAGGTCTCCTCCGCATCGCCTGTAAGCAGAAAGCTGACACTGCCGAAGCTCAGGAGAATGCTTACAGAATAATCGTTTAAATCATCATATTTGCCGGAACACGGAGCAACTATTTCCGCCTGAGCACCTCCGAGCGTTATCACACGCCCGACCTGAGCTTCAAAAAGGTCAGCCTCATTATCAGCGCAAGAATCAAGGAAGCGCTCGAAAAACAGAGTATCCGGAATGTCCTCGTCAGGCAGATGAGGAATGATGACCTCTCCCACGCCAAAGCTGCCGATAATATCATACATTCCTCCCATGTGGTCGGAATGAGGATGGGTAGCTATGATGTAGTCAAGCTTTTCAACACCCGTGTTTCTGAGATAAGCCTTTACCTCGCCGGAAACCTCGTTTTCTCCGCAGTCGATCAGCATAGTCTGACCGTCGGATATTATCAGAGTGCAGTCTCCCTGTCCGACATCAATGAAGTGGACAGAAAGCTCTCCGCGGGCATTTATATACGCAGTATTTTCCGGTTTCTCTTTACGAAAATGTATGTATACAAGCAGGCACGCCGCAAGAACAATACAAGCTATGACGATCAAAGCGCGTATTACTTCTTTTTTCCTTTTTTCTTTGTACCATTGCCTGAGGATCTGCTTTTGCTGCTCGGTGAAGCGGTGCGTTTCTGCGTACCCGACTTCGCTGTCCTTCCATTTGCCACGTTCTGCCATGACCTGTCACCGCCCTTTCCGCTGCGCGGAGCGTCGTCCGCAACAAGACATTTCGGCGACGTGCCGATGAGATCCCGCCTGCCTGCCTTTTTAAGCGCCTCAAGTACTATCTCTCTGTTCTGAGGACGGAAATATTGCAGCAAGGCGCGCTGCATAGCCTTTTCCTTGGGAGTCTTGGGAACATATACCTTTTCCATTGTGTAAGGATCAAGCTCCGTGTAGAACATAGCGGTCGAAATAGTTCCCGGAGTGGGATAAAAGTCCTGCACCTGCTCGGGACGTATCTTGTTTTCTTTAAGGAACAGCGCAAGGTCTATTGCCTCGCTGAGTGTGCTTCCGGGGTGAGAAGACATGAGGTACGGCACGAGATACTGCTCCTTGCCTATCCCCTTTGTTACCTCGTAGAAGCGCTTCTGAAAGCGCTTATAAGCCTCGATGTGCGGCTTGCCCATCTTGTCGAGCACGACCGCAGAGCAGTGCTCGGGCGCAACCTTAAGCTGTCCGCTGACGTGGTATTTTATTAGCTCACGCATGAACTCATCGTCCTTGTCCTCAATGAGATAATCGTAGCGTATACCCGAGCGTATAAATACCCTCTTCACGCCCTTCACAGCCCGTATTTTCCTTAAAAGCGCGAGGTATTCGGTGTGGTCAACTTTAAGCGCGGGACAGGGTGTCGGCGCAAGACACTTCTTCCCCATGCACAAGCCCTTGCTGAGCTGCTTGTCGCACGAGGTGCGGCGGAAGTTCGCCGTGGGTCCCCCGACATCGTGGATATATCCTTTGAAATCAGGCATCTTCGTGATACGCTCAGCCTCCGCAAGCACGGACTCCTCGCTGCGGACGGTCACTCTCCGCCCCTGATGAAGCGCAATTGAGCAGAAGTTGCAGTAACCGAAGCAGCCGCGGTTGTGGGTTATTGAAAAGCGCACCTCCTCTATCCCCGGAACTCCGCCCTGCGCCTCATAGGAAGGGTGATAAGCCCTCATGTACGGCAGCGCATAGATGCGGTCAAGTTCCTCTGTAGTAAGGCTGTACGCGGGAGGATTCTGGACGAGCATCTGCTTTCCGTGGCGCTGGATAATGGTCTTTCCGTAGACCTCGTCCTGCCAGTCGTACTGTATTTTTGTCGCCTTCGCGTATTCGGTCTTACTGTCCATTACCTGCTCGAAGGAGGGGCACTGTGCTGCTCCGAGGGGAGTGTTCACCGGCGCAGTGAGATAGCACGTTCCGCGTATATCGTGCATTTCGCGGATATCCTCGCCCGCCGCGAGACGGGTGCAGAGCTCCTCTATCTGGTGTTCACCCATGCCGTAGATAAGAAGATCCGCGCCGCTGTCGGCAAGAACGGACGGGCGCACCGCGTCGTCCCAGTAATCATAGTGCGCAAAACGGCGGAGCGAGGCTTCAAGTCCGCCTATAGCTATCGGGATATCGCCGAAATATTCGCGTATTTTCTGACAGTAAACTATCACAGCACGGTCTGGACGCTTGCCCGCAACTCCACCCGCAGTGTATGCGTCGTCGGAGCGCTTTCTCTTCGCAGCGGTGTAGTGGGCTACCATTGAGTCGATGTTGCCCGAGGTCACGAGAAACGCATATTTAGGCGCACCAAAACGTTTAAAGTCCCTGTCAGTGTGCCAATCAGGCTGCGCGATAATCCCTATGGTGAATCCGAGGGACTCCACAAGCCGCGTGATTATCGCCGCCCCGAAGCTAGGGTGGTCTACGTATGCATCGCCCGTTATATAGATGAAATCGAACTGCTCTATCCCGAGCTCGTCCATTTCCCGCCTCATCATCGGCAGAAATCCCTCGTACATTTTCTTCACCCCTTAAATAGATATCTCCAATGGATTGGAAATGGGACGCTGCCCCGTTTCCTGCCAAAGAGACTGAGACCCTTTGGAAGCCCCATGCTAATATATGTATTCACTACACTAATCTCATCAATCTTCCATTCGGCGCAGTCTGCGCTCGTCGTACTGCATTTTCGACATGAGCACGCGCCTCGGCTTTGCACCCTCGCTCGGTCCGATAACGCCCATTTCTTCGAGCTCGTCCATTATGCGTGCAGCTCTTGCGTAGCCAAGCTTCAGCTTCCTCTGAAGCATTGATGTGGAGAGCTGACCTGCATTGACAGCTACCTCCATAGCACGCTCCACGTAGTCCTCGTCGCTTCCTACGGCAAAATCGGAGGTATCGTCTCCGCCGCGGTCGCCCTTTGACACGGGTATGAACGACTCTACCTCGGCGAGTATGGTATCGTCAAATTCTCCCTGAACCTGCGCCTTTATGTAGTCGATAGTCGCCATGATGTCCTTATTTGAAGAAAAGCAGCCCTGCACACGCACAGGGTCACCGGCACCTATCGGCATATAAAGCATATCGCCGTTTCCGAGGAGCTTGTCCGCACCAGCCATATCTATAATGGTGCGCGAGTCTATCTGGGACTTTACCGAAAGCGCGATACGGCTCGGGATATTCGCCTTGATGAGTCCAGTGATAACGTCCGTTGTAGGACGCTGTGTCGCAACGACAAGATGCATTCCTGCGGCACGTCCCATCTGCGCAAGGCGGCAGATAGAGTCCTCGACCTCCTTGCCCGCAACGAGCATCATATCGGCGAGCTCGTCGATGAAAACAACTATCTGTGGTATTTTATCCATATCCCCGTCAAGCTCAGCGAGCTCGTTGTAGGATTTCAGGTCGTTAGCGCCTGCGTCGGCGAAGGTCTGATATCGGCGCATCATCTCGTTGACCGCCCAGCCGAGCGCTCCGGCAGCCTTTTTTACGTCGGTGACTATTGGTATAAGAAGGTGCGGAATGCCCTCGAATATCTTGAATTCAACTATCTTCGGGTCGATGAGTATCAGCTTTACCTCATCGGGAGAAGCGTTGAAAAGTATGCTCATGATTATTGAGCGTGTGCAGACCGACTTGCCCGAACCCGTAGTTCCCGCGATAATGACGTGCGGCATTTTCGCTATATCGCCGAGAATTATGTTGCCTGTGATGTCCTTGCCCACGGCAAAGGTCAGCTTGCTTTTTGACTCTCTGAACTCGTGCGAAGAAAGAATGTCTCTCAGCGCGACCATGTCCTTCGATTCATTCGGTATCTCGATTCCGATAGCGGACTTTCCGGGAACTGCCGCTATTCTTACGCCCTGAGCCGCGAGACTCAGCGCGATATCGTCCGCAAGCCCGGTTATCTTCTTCACCTTGACTCCTACTCCGGGCTGCACCTCGTATCTGGTGATAGCAGGTCCGCGGAAAATGTCCTTTATCTTTACCTCAACGCCGAAGCTGCGCAGCGTATTGACGATAACGTCCGCCTTTGCGCGCATTTCCTCGACCGCTTCGTTCCTGTTGACCCTTATCTCTGAGGGCGTAAGCAGGTCGAGCGGAGGCAGTATGTAAACGGGCTTTGACGGCTCTGGATCTTCCGCTTCTTCGATCGCCGTTCCGACGGGGATATCTATCTCGGAACTCTCCGCCTTTTTGTCGGCTGCTTTGCTGATGAGAGCCTCGAGATGCTCGTCCTTTTCGGACTTGCTTTCAGTCAGCAGCGCCTGCTCATTTTTTGCTGTTTCGATGAGATGGTCGGTCGGGAGAGGTATATCCATATAAAACCCATCGCTGTCAACTGTATCCTCTTTCTCAGGTATACTCTTTTTCTGAGTCTTCCTGCGGTTATTGACAATATTTATAGCCTCCAGATCCTTATCGAAGCTCTTTTTCTCCTTGTCGTCGTCGATATCGTCATCCTCATAAGAGTCGCCGAATTCCCCGCCCATGAGCATATTCTGCAAGCCGTCGAAACAGTCGCGTATCCACAGAAAGGGGCGTGCAAGAAGCTTTAAAAAGTCAATGAGCCCGAGTCCTGAAAGCAGCATTCCGAATACGAAAAACAATACCGCGGTAATTATCTTCGCGCCGAGCTTGCCGAACAGCTTCAGGAGCGGAAATGCGATAATAAAGCTGACTATACCGCCGCCCTTTAACTCAACGCCGTCTCTGTAAAGCTCGCCGAGGTAGCCGAAAAAGCTGCTCCCGGGGACCTCGCCGACAAAAAATATCTGAAAAGCCGCGCTCGCGAGGAAGGTCATTGCGATTCCCCAGCCCGCGCGTCCCGAAACGCTCTCCTGACTCTTCTCCATGCCTATCATCACTGATGTGTATATGAGTATGACAGGGACAGCAAACACAGCAACTCCAAACATTCCAAGCAGTACGTTATGTATGCCTCTCCAACCTGCCGAGCCCTTGATAAGCGTCATCATAGCTACTAATATTCCTACCGCGAAAAGGACTATCGACCAGAATTGGTTATCCTTGTTTTTCGGAGCAGATGCCGTGCTCTTAGCACTGCCCGACTCTGCCCGTTTTGCGGTATCTCCGCCTTTTTTCGCAGTCGTACTGCGCTTTTTAGCTTCTGCCATTGCTTCCTCCATTTTGTTCTGCGCGCAGGGGAAAGCTCCCCTACGCATATCTCTTTTCTGTTTTTTCGATCATGTCATAAAGAGCTTCCATAGCGTCGCTGAGGCCTCCGACTTCGTCGATAAGTCCGAGCTGAACTGCTCTTTCTCCTTCTACAACACTTCCGACGTCGAGCACGAGCTCCTGCGTATTCATCATAAGTCTGCGGAAGTCCTCTTCGCTTATGCGGCTATTTTGCGTAACGAAGCTCACTATTCTATCCTGCATTTTGTCGAAATATGAAAGCGTCTGCGGAACGCCGAGAACAGTACCGTTCATTCTCACAGGGTGGATAGTCATAGATGCCGTAGGAACTATAAACGAGTGCTTTGCGCTCACGGCAAGGGGAACACCGATAGAATGCCCTCCTCCAACAACAAGCGAGACCGTCGGGGTCTTCATGCCTGCGATAAGCTCAGCTATAGCAAGTCCTGCCTCAACGTCACCGCCGACAGTATTGAGGATAATGAGGAGCCCCTCGACGCTTCTGTCCTGCTCTATCGCAACGAGCGCGGGAATAATGTGTTCATATTTGGTGGTCTTGTTCTGCTCCGCGAGGACATAGTGCCCCTCGACCTGACCTATGACAGTTAAGCAGTGGATAAGATGCTTTGAGTTCTGAGATATCGTCTGCCCGAGTTCTCGCGCAAGCTCCGACTCGTCTTTAGCGAACTCTGCCGCGGTTTTACTGTTCTTTTCTTCTTCGTTCATATTTATACAGCTCCCGTCTTATTTTGATTATTATGTGAATTTGTCGGGAGCATATACATACTTATTATATACAATTTCTGTGAAAAAGTCAATACTTGCAAGAAGTCTGTGATACAGTACCGGCTTCACTATTCTCCGCATCAGAATAAAGTAAAGGGACGGTATTACCGTCCCTGGCAGATCAATAAATATAACAAGCCTCTTATGTCAATACTTTGGCAGGATAAGCCTTTTTTCAACAACGTCAGCAACGAGCTGGAGAGTGTTTTTATACCCTGTTTTAGACATTATGCTCTTGATATGAAATTTGACTGTATTTTCCGTAACATTGAGATTTTCAGCTATCTCACTGTATTTATGCCCGCCTACAAGCTCACGTATTACCTCCAGCTCACGCTCTGTAAAATCGGAGCTTTCTGCAAGCCCTATCCGGAGGATAGGAGTTCCGGAAGGCCATATTGACTCGCCTTGCATCGTACGGCGGCAGACCTCCATAAGACCAATACTGCCGTATTCTTTGTACCAGAAGCTGTCACAGCCACACTCTATCGCCTTTTTTATAAATGAATGCTCCGGCATCGAGGTCATGAGGATTATTTTTATCCGGGGATAATGCTGCTTTATCCTTTTGGCGGCCTTAAGACCCGATTCACCGTCCGCGGTGCATATATCCATGAGGATAAGATCAATATTCCCCCTCATGCATACTATTTCGGCATTTGCAGCATTTTCAATGGAAGTTATAACACAATATTCAGTGTTATCTGAAAGCTGCCGTTCAATAGAATCGCGTGATATCTTTGAATCTTCTACTATAAGTACATTTGTCATACAGATCAAGCCTCCATATTCCCTATATTCTTGTCAGGGATATCAACCACCACAGCAACAGTGCCTCCCGAGCATATATACCCAAGCTCTGCGCCCTCCTGCTCCAGTGATTTACGCAGGCTCGCAAGACCTCCTGTCTCACTTATCTGTGAAACCGAGGAAGAACCGTTACTTGATATTACAATATGAGATCCTTTATCATTGCGGCTTATATCTACGGTGAGCTGATCTGCACCCGCATGACGCACTGCATTTGTCAGAGCCTCTCTGATAGCGGAATAGAGCAGGAGCAGCGTCCGACGCTCGGTCGGCTGTTCACCTATGAATTCTATCCTACAGCCAACAAGATCCGCAACCTTGCGCAGCTCTGCTTCGGGGGATACAGAAACACCCTGAAGAGGCACATTCGTCATATCTCTGATAGCCTCTTCCCAGCCGTCAAGCAGCTCTTTATACTCATTCTCGGCTATATCCTTTGAATCCAATGCTTTTTTAGTTGCAACAAGACATCGTCCCAGATCATCATGTATACGCATTTTTGTTGAGAGGAGTTCCCTTTCGCGGTTTATCTGAACTATATTTGACAAGAGTGCTTCCTGTCTTTTCCTAAGGCTTACAAGACGTATATTATTAGCATAAAGCTCCTCACTCATGTGATATAGCTGAGTTATCTCAGATGCTTCTATCTGGACAGTGCTTATGCTTTCGTTTGCCAATATCTGCCTTCGGAAATGCCACACCTTTCCATCAGGAAGCAGAAAGATAAGGCTGTTTTCATTGTCATACGAATCGTCGGTTTTGAGCCATGGCTTATCAAGCTTTATGCAGCCTTTATTATATTCCTGCGCATCTATCAGCTCATTCCACACACTGTTTGCCTCTATCACGGTATGACCGGTTATTATTTCAACAAGAGAATTCATCTGATGATTTACAAGTATCGGTTTTCCGCTGAGTGAAGAAAAGCACAATCCGCCCGGATAGGAGTTTATTGCCTCCTTGATAGACTTTGTAATAGCTGCTCTATTCTCACTTTTCATATAATATCTCCTCGCTTTCAAAGGCTGAAAAACCGTTATTATTTCTGATATCGCCTGTTTAACCTCATTTCATTGTGCATATATACTTACTGTATCCCGTGCTATTATATCGAACTTCACAAGCGAAAAATCCTTATTCTCTATCTCTTTTTCTACAGAGTCGAATATCTCCAGCGAATATTCGGGAGGATAGATACCTACTGGCTCCCACACAAGTTGAGAGCTGACACCCATGAGTCTCAGGCACATTATCATATCCGCGAGGCTTAGTCTGAGCTCCTCCATTTCTATCGTGCCGCTCTCCTGCTCTATGAGCCTGAGATTGCAGCGCCGCTTGACATATGTTCCGATAAGGCAAAGCTTTTTGAAAAGCTCCTCAACATTATCCCTGTCAGGAGCGCTCATAAGCTGCTTCATAAGCTCGAGGTGTCTTCCTACCTCCGCAGTAAGGCGGTCATATATCTGATTCTGTGCCGAAACGCTTGCTTCTTCGGATTTTGCACGAAGTTCTTCTCTCAGCAGTTGGCTTTCCTGCTGAAGTTCAGCTGCAGTTTTGTTCAGCTCATTTATTACAGAATAGATCCTTGAAACGTCCTTATGGTATATAAGATACCCATCATGTATCTTATGCAGGTGAAGCTCATGCCCCGATTCGTCAGATATCATTGAGTTATTTTTCAACTCGTCAAACTCGCCTGACTGAAGCTCTCGCGCATGTCTGGAGCATATCCGGGTAACACCGCGGCTGCTTACTATCCTCATTCCTACTGTAGACTGCTCAAACACCATGCCGTACTGAGTGTTTACGGGGACCAAGCCCAGAATTATGCAGCTTTCCCACGACATCGCCTCAAGAAAGTAGAGCTTTGCCGTCAGCTCGATGAGCTCTCTCTTGGCAACAAATCCGTTTATAAAATACGGCATAACTATCAAGGGCATTGCGATCCCCACAAGAAGCGGAAGCAGCTTAAGATTCCTTTTTGCCTTTATCTGCTTCGTTCTATGGTAAATTATCAGCATTCGGCAAACTATCAGCATAGTCGCCCAAAGAAGTATTACTATTATACCGAAATTCGCATGGAAATACAGATTCTCCCCCTCGTCGGGAAGTACTCTGAAAACAATGTGATGCTTTTCATTTGTCAGCATAAGCACTACAAGAAACAGATCCGGTATCAGCAAAAGATACCACTTTTTCGGAATACTGTATGCCTCGCCCCTTCCCAGACCAAATGCCGCATACATTCCGAAAAGAGTCGTTACGATCAGAGGAAAAACTATAAAATATCCGCTTATGCGCATGATGTGAACGTTTTTATACAATACAGCTTCCTGTATCAGCCTTACAGTCAGCCAGAATATCATAACGCAGCTTTCAAGTCTTAGACATAGCAGCATACTTTTCTGAGTTATGCGGCTTTTCAAGGAATACAGCCAGATCCCCATAAGAAGCATATATACTGCGTATACGATAAACGGTCTTATTCTATCACCCGCAAAAAAATATATGCTGATCTTCCGATAGAGAGAGACTGTACACAGCATCAGGAATGCCGATGCGATCAACAGGAAGGTTTTTCTATTCTCGCGCATATCTTCTCCCTCTCTTTTTCAGCATTATTTATATCATATTATATCACACAAAAATACATTTTGCACTACCCGATTGTGTAGGGAACAGATTTTCTCAAAACTATACTTTTGCATTGCAGCTTTTTTATGATGTTAACGTCCTCCTTCAGAT
>R05__coassemble_148_pt1 | contig 38882 bp, 44 predicted proteins | sample R05__metabat2_low_PE_032 | metagenome-assembled genome bin R05
ATGTTGCTAAGAAATTTCTTGGGGACTTCAGCGGATATCTTCATACAGACGGATAGCACTGGTGTGAGACATCAAACACTATCTTGTCTGACGGTGAATCAAAAACGTAATGAAGCGCTATCGTTGCTTCGACTATGCCGAAATTCGGTCCGAAATGTCCTCCGCACTTTGAAAGTCGGTTCATTAGAGCTTCTCTGACTTCTCCCGAGAGCTGCTTGAGCTCGCTGATGCTTAGTTTTTTCAGATCCTTGGGACTGTCTATCGTATTGAGTATATCGTACATAACATTTTACCTTATTTCATTTTATAAGCTATAGCAATCCAAGAAATAGCTGCATGAAGATTTTGAGATAAAATTTCACAGGACAAGGAAAACGATCGCCCTTCAAGGGAGTTTGACGCAGTAATGTGAAATTTTATCCGAAAGATTTGTGCAGGTATTATCTTGGATTGCTATAATATTTTACTGACAAAACCATTGGGGTGTTCGCCCGACCGGTCTCTTTCGGGCATACAGGACAGATATGACATATCGTCAGCAGATATCGGGATATCACATACATCAAGATCCTCTCTCATTCTTTTGGAGATGAGGATTTCAGGATAACAGGTATACCGCGGCGGTGCAGCTGTTTATTGTGACTATCAGCGATATTTTCTTGTCCTGCAACTCCTTTGCTCTGCTGAGCGGGCTCCATGCCTGCGGAATTATGCCCTCTTTTTTTCAGACATTCAAAAGTATATTCCTGCACAGGGGCGTACCGATTAAAACGTTATCCGGCTTCCGAGCCTCTGTTGTATGTTCATTGTATCAGCGTTCGTTTCCTTTTCTTCGTAACACATTGTTTTTCCCTTTTCGCGTGCGAATATGATCTTATAAGCTGATGCATTCAAAACCAATGCCCCTGTCCATGCGCATATCTCGGCGTAAGCAGTTGCCTTGAAACCTGTCTGACCAATTAACAATGATATCGCGCCTATACGCAGTAACATTTCTGCGATACCCGAGATCATCGGAACAAGCGGAAAGCCCATACCCTGTACTGCATTGCGGAATACGAACAGCATATCGACCGCAAACAGCATTGCACCGCATATAGGAAGAAATTCTGCGGCGTAGGTTATTTGTTCTCTGCCCGAAAGAAGCCGTGAGGCAAGCCACTCGGGGAAAAACGTCATTACTGTACCAAGCACTGCATAGGCTGTCAGCGCAATGAAAAGGCAGACCTTCAGTCCCTCGCCTATTCTGTCAAAACGCTTTGCGCCGAAATTCTGACCCGTGTACGCCGACATTGCAAATCCCGCTGTACAGGCAGGCTGCATGAACATATTGATGTACTTGCTGCACGCCGAATATGCCGACGTAAAAGCCACCCCGAGTCCGTTTACATAATACTGCACCGCCATACAGCCTATCGCGGTTATTGAATTCATCAGCGCCATAGGCACTCCGTTTTTCATCAGCTGTCCATATAAAGCACCGTCAGGCTTGAAGTCGCCATCCTGCTTTTTCAGAAAATCAATACTGCGCAGCTTTTGCAGACATACCGTACCCGATATTATTTGCGAGACTACGGTTGCAGCCGCAGCACCCCATACGCCCGTATGCAGAACAAGTATAAAAAAGCTGTCCATCGTGATGTTGAGAAGCGAAGAAACAACTATCGCCCTGAAAGGTGTTTTGCTGTCTCCGAGCGAACGGAGAATGCCCGCACTCATATTGTAGAATATCGTTGCCAAAAGTCCGCCGAACAATATGTAGCCATAGGTCAGACTGTCACTGATTATGCTTTTGTCCGTCTGCATGAGCCTCAGGACAGGGTACAGAAAAGCTATACTGAGTATCGTTAGAATACCCGTTATCATTGCTGCGAGACGTACCATAGCAGACATGGTGCGGCGAAGCTCCGAGAAATTCTTTTCACCGTATCTCTGAGCGATAAGGACCGAAAAGCCGTTTGCAAGCCCCATAGAAAACCCGATTATCAAAAAGCACAGCGAACCCATGTTTCCTACTGCCGCAAGTGCGTTGTCACCCAATCCTCTGCCGACGATAGCCGTGTCCGCAAATGAGTAGAACTGCTGTAACATTCCCGTTGCAAGCATCGGGAAGAAAAAACGCAATATCGCACGGCTCGGTTTTCCCTGTGTAAAATCAATATTTCCGCTCATATACACAACAACTCCTTTTTACTCTCTCAGATCATACCACTATTATACGATTGTCAATAATAATTTTCTATCTATTCTATTGATTATTTGTCGAAACTATGGTATAGTTAAGCTATGCGGGGGTGATGCTATGAATACAAACAAAGAACTCAATTATCGTCTTTATATTCAGACGGAAGAGGACTTCCGGCGAACAGAAATACGAAGTGAATTTGCAAGATATGATGACATAAAAAACGGCGACATCGAAAAAGTGCGCAAAAATATCATCGAGATAAAGGCGCACTACTACGAAGGCAAAGGTATGCTTTCTGACAGCCTTCTTAAAAACAATCAGTATCATTTGGCTATCGGTGTAGGGATAATAGCGCGTGTATGCATAGACGGCGGCATGAAGCACAATATCGCTTATACGCTGAGCGATATTTATATCCGCCGAGCGGACAAATGCCGTGAGCCGCAGGATATCATTGAGCTTACAGGAACTATGATGCTCGATTTTGCAGGACGTATGGCAGATATACGAAAGGAGAAAGGAGTATCGCTCCATGTCCGCAGAACGGTCGATTACATTTATAATAATCTCCATAAACCGCTGACTCTGAAAAAAGCGGCGGAACATGAACATCTCGACCCAAGCTATCTTTCAAAGCTGTTCGCAATGGAAATGGGGATACCGATAAAGGCGTATATCCTCAAAGCGAAAATAACGACTGCACAGAATATTCTGATATTCTCTGATTATTCTATCGCCAACATCGCATACTCGCTCGGTTTTTCATCACAAAGCGCATTTGCGGCGGCTTTCCGCAAGATCACGGGACTGACTCCGCTGCAATATCGCAACAGATATAGTGAAGAATATTCTCTGCGGAAAGGATGAAGGCATAAAGTGAGCCCTGCGATACGGTACAAGAATAAAACAGCCGTCTGTAAGAAAAGACCATACAGACGGCTGGGGTTGTCAGCGTTACATACCTATCGAACCCGTGTATATCGGAATATCCGATTCAGCTTTTTTAACGGCTTCTTCGAGTGTCAGCCCGTAGAAATTGCCTGCGGAGAAATTCCTTCCCGAGCGTTTATCGTTGATGAATGCGCCGACCACTACTCCGGGCAGTGAGCTTTCAGGTGCGTTTGGAGCGTGCTTGCCACCGAGATCTGTTCTGCACCAGCCGGGATCGGTGATGTTGATACAAATATCTGTGCCGTTATATTTCGATGCAAGATCCATAGTCACCTTGTCGAATGCCGCCTTGCTTGCGGAATAGCCCGCCTGTTCGGGTTCAAGGCGTATGCCGCTTGTGGTGTTCACGATACGCCCGAAGCCGCGCTCCTTCATTTTCGGCAGAAAGTGATAAACTATCATCATCGGGGCTATCGTGTTTATTAGAAAGCTCTTTTCGTAATCCTCCGCAGGCGTTTTCAGATAATCCGATCGGTAGGCGACTTGTATGCCTGCATTGTTGAGCACAATGTCAACAGGCTTTCCGAGCGCATCTATTTCAGCGAGCATTTTCTCCACCTGCACAAGATCGGAGAACTCCGCACCTATCGCATAAGCCTCGACCCCAAGAGCCTTAACTTCTTCAAGTACCTTAGCACAGTTCTCAGCATTTCTTGCGTGAAGTATCAGGTTGCAACCTCGTTCAGCCATGAATTTAGCCGCACCGCAGCCGATACCTCTTGCAGCGCCAGTAATAAGCGCCCATTTTCCTTTTACGTCAATCATCAAAATCCTCCTTCATCTTCTCGACAGCCGCGATCACAGCATCACACCATTTGTCGAATTCATCATCGTCATGCTGACATTCCTTGTGAGCGAGAACATACTCAACAGTTTGCCGTATTCCCTCACGCGCGCTGATCTCCGCACTGAACGATGGAACGAGCTTCTTCACCTTTGAGTTGTCGAACACCACCGAACATGCCTTGTCTCCGATAAGACTTCCCGTGAAGTCGTAGTCTTTTCCGAGCGCTGCAAGAGTCTCGCTCGACACGTAATAGGGCTTTAAACGCACACCGAGCGCGTCTGCGATATAGCCATATATCTCGTTCCAGCTCACGCTTTCGTCCGCTGTGATGTGGAATGCTTCGCCTATCGCTTCAGGGTTGCCGATAAGCCCAGCATACGCCTTGGCAAAGTCGCTGTTATGAGTTATCGTCCAGATCGAAGTCCCGTCACCGTGGATTATCACGGGCTTGCCGTCTCTGATACGCTTTATGACCTGCCAGCTGCCGTTTTTGCCGTGAACTCCGAGGGGTACGCTGCGCTCATCGTAAGTGTGACTCGGGCGCACTATCGTTACGGGGAAGCCGTCCTCGCGGTAACGTGTGAGCAGGTATTCCTCGCAAGCCTTTTTATTGCGCGAATATTCCCAGTAGGGGTTTTCAAGCGGCGTTTCCTCTGTTATCTTATAACCCTGCATCGGCTTTCTGTAAGCCGATGCGGAGCTTATGTAAATAAACTGCTTAGTCCTCCCGTTGAACAGCCGATAGTCGCGTTTGAGCTGTGCAGGCACAAACCCGATGAACTCGCCGACGCAGTCAAACTCCATTCCGGCGAGCTTTTGTTCTGCGTCCCTTTCGTCATTGATATCGCAGTTTATCACCCTGACGTTTTCGGGCAGCAGGGCATTTCTGTTTCCCCGGTTCAGAAGCCAAAGCTCGTCACCGCGTTCTGCGAGCAGACGGGTTATTGCCACGCTGATAGTCCCCGTTCCGCCGATAAAAAGTATCTTCATAAGTCCTCCTTACATCGCAGTATGTGCCGCTATTTTGTATATCTCGGCAACATCATGCTTGTCAAGCTGAACAAATCCGCCTGTTCTGCCGTCTCCGATGCCGAATTTCTCAACAAGCACGGGTATATCTTCCTCCTTTGCCCCGAGCTCCGAGAAGTTTATCGGCATACCAATACTTTTGAGAAATACACGGAACCTGTGTATACTTTCAAGAGCAGTGGCTTCGGGATCTTCATAATTCATCTGACAGCCGAAAACACGGGTCGCCATCTGACAGAACCGCATTACATTATGACCGTGTACATACTCCATCCACGCAGGCATTATCACGGCAAGTCCGGCGCCGTGAGCCACATCGTATAATCCAGAAAGCTCATGTTCAAGTCCGTGGCTGTTCCAGTCCTGCTGTCTGCCCACGCCGCAGATATTTGTGTGTGCGACTGTTCCTGCCCACATGATATTGGCACGGGCTTCATAGTTATTCGGGTCAGCGATAACGCGGGGTGTTTCTTTCAGCATAGTCAGCAGAACAGCTTCGCAAAGGCGGTCGGTGATCTCAACCTCTTCCGTGTTTGTGAAATAGCGCTCGAAAACGTGTGCCATAATGTCTGTTGCTCCGCAGGCAGTCTGATATGCAGGCAGAGTTTGCGTCAGGGAAGGATCCATTATCGAGAACTTTGGGCGCAGCAGATCTGAGCCTGTTCCTCGCTTGAGCATACCGTCCTCTTTGGTGACAACGGAATCTCCCGAACCTTCGCTCCCGGCCGCGGCGATAGTAAGAACTGTTGCGACAGGCAGAGCTTTTTCGACGGGCTTGCCGCAGTACATATCCCAGAAATCGCCGTTATAAGGCACGCCTATCGCTATGGCTTTTGACGAGTCTATGACCGAACCGCCGCCTACTGCCAGAATAAAGTCAACATCCTCGGCTCTGCACAGTTCTATACCCTTATAAACAAGAGTATCACAGGGATTCGGCTTAACACCGCCAAGCTCGCAGTATTCTACACCTGCATTTTCAAGCGATTTTTTTACGATGTCGATAAGTCCCGACTTTACAGCCGAGCCGCCTCCGTAGTGTATAAGTACCTTGCTTCCGCCGTACTTCTTAACAAAATTCCCTGCTTCGGCTGCACGTCCTTTTCCGAATACAAATTCTGTCGGGCTGTAAAAATTGAAGTTTTCCATAAAGATTTTCCTCCTTTGATTTATGATCTCTGAAATACGAGTGTGTATTATTACTGTGGTTCGCTGCAAAGATATGCGAGTACAAAAACTGTTGGTGAGTTCCAGTATATAGTGATCTCATTGAGCGAGTAGCTTGCTGTATCGTCCGCATAGCACTTCATGGGCGGAGTTCCATCGGGTATGACCTTTCTTGCAAACGGGTCAGAAAGATGGTTATTGGGACCTCCGGCTACCATTCCCGGTATGCATTCCTCTATGCCGTCAGCAAAAGCGGGACGAAGATGAGGATAATTACACCTGAACTCTCCGATTCCAGTGACATAGCTTATCCCGAGAGCATTAGCACCGAGAAGACAATGAATATGACTGTTCGCATATTCGCGGCAGGTATGGTCGCCGAAAAGAACATCTGTTATTGCAAATATCATAGCTTTTTTCATAAGTATCATATTGCTTCCCCAGCAGTAATCGTCCTTTTCCATAGCAACACCGTAACCGCATTGATCGGCGGTCTTCTTTAATTCGTCTGCGAGGCTGCAAAACTCATTTTTCAGTCTTTTAAGCAGATCTGCGTCTTTTTCCTGTTTGCACATGATATATGCAAGAGCGCCGAGACCGCCGACCTCTCCGTATCCCATTTCTGTAAGCGAGAAATCATTGTCAAGTGCTGACACAAGACTGTCGTGATATTTTTGTTCCCCGCTAAGCGCATACATTTCCGAATATGCCCAAAAACGATTTGAACTGTCATCTCGTTCGCCGTAACTGCCGGTATTGCAGCCTTCGGGATTTGTAAATCCAATAAACTGCGGATTTCTGTTTAGCCAGTCTATGGACTTTTCTGCCGCTCTCAGCAATTTGTCCGAGAACGCTTTGTCATAAGCGCTGTAAATGTTGGAAGCAAGTGCGCATACTGCCGCAAGGTCAGCAGCAGCCATAGACGAAACAGGGAACACGAACATTTCCTCAGTATCGTCCTCAGGCATTACGAATGGTGCGTGTAATGCCGTCGTAGCCTTGTGATATACCCCACCCTCGCTGTTCTGCATTTTTAACAGCCATTCAAGCTCATACTGCACTTCTAACAAAATATCGGGCATACCTTTTTCGGGTATATCCAGCTCCTGCTTTTCAAATACTTCGGGAAAAAATCTGTATGCATAAAGAAGATGTGCGACCGCACAGGCTCCCGCTGTTACATATCTGCCGTAGTCGCCTGCGTCATGCCAGCCTCCGGAAACATCAAGCGTGACATTTTTGTTCTCCCATAGCTTTGCAAGTGCCGTGTGACATTTGCCGTGATGCCATATTCCCGCATAGCGCTCATCAAGCCCGCACCCGCAGCGCAGATAATAGAATGCCTTCGAGACTTTGTCAAAAACATCATCATATACATCATTTCCGATAGAGAACACCGAGGATGTTTTGCCTCCTGCATATACAAAGTATCTTCCGTTTTCTGTCAGCTCCGAAAAATCGGAAATATATAAGTTGTCACCCGACGCATCGTCCGTTCCGACAGATAATGTATCCCCTGAATAACGAACATTTCCGTTTAGATCCATAACTGTAAAGCTGTCACATTCAAACGGGATAACGGCTTTCTTCGTGCCTGACGGGAAATATCCCGCCTGATTGACAAAAATACCGAACAGTGTGGTACGGGGGATAAGCACATTCATTTCAAAATATTTTCTGTTCGTAATATCACCTGCCTTCGTATATTCTTATGTTATTATATCAGTCGGACGATGAAATCATCTATCAATTTTATTGTGTATTTGTCAAAAAATGGTGCTTTTGAGATTTTTCAATGAAATTTCAAGTAGTTTCTCCTCCCCCCAAAAAACACGAATACATCTGAAACATCAAGTGATGATAAGTCGGGATCCGAAATAAAAAATGAGGGCACTCTATGTTCGCCGCGATCTTGGATATATCGAAAATCTTATTGAAAATAACGAAGTTACTCTGTCCGCTTCCGATGCAGAGCTTCTTGATATTCTTATGACTGTATCCTTATCCATCATGTTAGACTCTTACCCTAATGGATACACTGGCTAATAAATTCAAATTACGCAGTGATGTATGCCTATGAATTGAAGTGGGTTCGGGCTTCTGCCCGACAAGCAAAGGCGGCAGGCGGAATGCCAGCTGCTATGCTTGCAGTCTCAAAGAGACTATTTTTTTCGGATACCGCCGCTTTTTTATTCGCCGATAGTATCTGTGCGGTGTCGCCACACTCGCTCCACGTTGCGCAACAACCGCTTTCGCCGCCGCAGGTGGGATAACTACCCGATTTCGTTGTCAGCGGCAAAAATGGGCGCTTTTGTGCGTGACAGTAACTCTGCCGTGACGGTAACTCTACCGACACGGGATCCTACCGACACGCCTCACAGATGAAGCTATATAGAGCTTTGTGAGCTGTCGGGAAGCGCCTGCGTGACGGTAACATTTCTATCGTCACTACCGACACGCTCGCCGTTGTAATGAAGAATAATAATGCGACCTTTGTGAACTCTCTCGTACTTGAAATCAATCCCATACTTACTGAGCTCATATCCATTCTGAACCAAATCGCGTGTTACTCTATTCGGATAAAAGACTTCATCGGTAACAGTTTTCAGTTCAGCTACTAACTCAGTTGCAGTACCCTCAAAGTGAATTCGCTCTCTGATGAAAAGATATATAGCAGAGAGGACAACATTGTCGCGGCTCTTTTGAGTCGCTGGTTCGTTCTCAACTATCCAGCGCATGACATCGGTGGCGAAAGGCATTTGCAGTTCAGCGTTCTCGAAGTCACGACCTACACAGTGTAGAGTTGCATGACCTGAACCACGTCGTGTTTCAACTAACACAAAACTTCCGTCTGCACTTCCACTGATATCGCTTCAACGTTGCCGTTACTACTGCTGTCGCTGACAGCATGAAGTACGACAAAAAGAGAAAGGCTGCGTAACCACCAAGGTTACGCCACCTTATCTTCAAATCATAAAAACTTCTTTATGAGTACCCGTTTTTCAGGGCAGGAACTTTCCGGAAGCAAGATAAAGCTCATACCAGTCATGATGTGAAAGATTCACTTTTACTGCATCACAGGTGTCCTTGATATGCTCAGGATTCATCGTACCTATGATTGCCTGCATCTTTGCAGGATGACGCAATATCCATGCAATAGCTACAGCAGCCTTGGATACGCCTTCGCGCTCTGAAATCGTTGCCAGAGCTTTGTTCAGTTCATGGAAATCTGCGTTATCAATGAATGTGCCGCCGAACATTCCGTGTTGCAGTGGTGACCACGCCTGAATTGTGATATCATGCAGACGGCAGTAATCCAGTGCAGAACCGTCACGGTTGATGGAAAACTCGGTTGTCTTGTTATTCATATACAGTGCCTGATCGATCAACTGCGACTGTTCAAGTGAAAGCTGAACCTGATTGAACACAAGAGTCTGCTTCACATATTTCTTTAGAAGTTCAATCTGCATAGGCATCAGGTTGCTTACACCAAAACAGCGAACTTTTCCTGTTTTTTCAAGTGTATCGAAAGCCTCGGCAACGTCTTCCGGATCAAACAGAAGATCAGGTCTGTGCAGCAGCAAAGCATCAAGATATTCAACTTTCAGGCGTCGCAGGCTATCGTCAACGCTGGAGAGGATATTCTCCTTTGTCCAGTCAAATTCGTTTCTGTCAAAACACAGTCCGCACTTGCTCTGTATAATAATGTCCTCACGCTTGATGCCTGTCAGCGGAAGAGCCTCGGCAAATCTTTCCTCCGCTTCTCCGTTTCCATAGCAAGTAGCGTGATCGAAAAAGTTGATACCGCAGTCATAAGCTGTGCGAATAGCCTTTGCTGCATCCTCCTTAGAAAGAGCCGGCATTCTCATGCAGCCCTGTATTATAGCAGATACATTTTGCGGACCGTTTACAATATTGATAGTTTTCATTTGTATAACCTCCTGAAATAGTATTCGCACCTTGGAGAAACAAGAATCACGTCTTTGACTCCGAATCATTTGTGATGTCCAACGACCAGCCATGATCGCCGTGATAGATCATCTGCTTGGTCATGCCGCCGTCTATGCAGATGTTCTCGCCGGTGATGAATCCCGCCTTATCAGAGCAGAGAAACAACACCATGTTTGCAATGTCAAGCGGATTGCCGACTCTGCCGACCGGCTGTTGTACCGCATCTGCACCATCATAGACCGTGTATGCGGTATCAATCCATCCCGGTGAGATTGAGTTTACACGCACCTTGCCCGCCAGACTGACAGCGAGAGCATGGGTGAGCGCAGCGATGCCACCTTTTGCGGCGGAGTAGCTCTCGGTCTGCGGCTGGCTCATTCTGTCACGGGAGGACGAGATATTGATAATACTGCCGCCGGGATTGAAATATGGCAGGAACAGCTTTGATAGATAAAACGGCGCAGTTACGCCAACGGAGAGCGCATGCTGAAACTCCTCATAGGTGCAATCATCAATGCCTTTCATCAGTGGCAATGCATTGTTTATAAGGAAATCTATATGACTGTGTTCCTTAATAACACTGTCTGCGAAGGATTCCAGAACTGTCTTATCAGAAATATCTCCAACAAAATGGTCACCTGCGGCTTTGTCTATGATGCAGACAGCCGCACCATATTTTCGGAATTCCTCTGCGATGCATCTGCCGATACCGTGTGCACCGCCTGTGATAACGGCAACTTTGCTCTCAAAGTCTTTTATACGGATATTCTCTTCATTGTCATACATATACCCGCACCTCCTCAGAAAGGATAGTCTTCATCCAGATTCGTGATAAATCTATGGCCGTCAAAATCGTTGCGCTTTTTCTCGAAAAGTACTCTCAGAATCTCAGCGGCTTCATATGAAGACAACGGTGCCGGATTATCCGGTTTTCCGTCTGTTCTGATCCATCCCGGATGAACACAGAAAATATTTACCTCCCGTTCATCCTTGAAGGTATTGAAAAGGTTCATGGTCGCCATGTTAAGTGCTGCTTTCGCCATACCGTAGTCAAGCAGATTGGTCCGGTAACACTTGGAGATACTTCCGGCTTCTGAGGAGATATTCATGATAAGCGCTGTCATATTACTCTTTTTCAGAAGCGGATAAAACAACTTGATGACACGCATTGCGCCGACTGCGGTGATATCAACAGTTCTTGCAATATAGTCAAGGTCGGCGTCAAAAAAGCCTTTGTCACAGTCTGGCGATACGGAAACAGCATTATTGATAAGAAGATCAAGATGATCAAGTTTCTGTGAAAGCGTATCGGCAGCTTCCTGAACGGATGTTGTATTGCTGATATCCATAGTCAGAACAATCAGCTTTTCACCGTACTGAGATTTTAACTCGTCAAGCTCTGGACATGGCTTTCTGATCGTAGCGACCACCGTATCACCGGCTTCCAGGTAACGGAGAACAAGATTGAAGCCAAGGCCTACGTCTTTTCCGGTACCTGTTATCATAACATTCTGAGGCATATTCTTTCCTCCGCAACAGTTACCAGTTTATGGTGTCCGGATCTTTGGAGAGCCCGACACAGCCGGTCAGACCGGCGATCAGTCTGACATCATCCTCAGCAAGCTCAAACCCGAAAACATCAATGTTTTCACGGATTCTCTCAGCAGTGACAGACTTCGGAAGCGGCAGGAATCCCATCTGGAGACTCCAACGAATACAGATCTGAGCAATGCTCTTCTGATATTTCTCTTCAAGTGCCTGCATTTCCGTAACCTTGAAAATCTGTCCGGTTCCAAGCGGGCTGTACGCCTCAAGCAGGATATTATGCTCTTTACAATAAGATGCAAGATCGTCCTGTGTTTCGCCGGGACAAAGACGTATCTGGTTGACCATCGGAGCGATCTCAGCTGTTTTCATGATCTCGTCGATATGATGCTGTCTGAAATTGCTCACACCGATAGCTCTTATCTTTCCAGCATGGTATAGCTCTTCAAAAGCTTTCCATGTTTCAGCGTTTGTCTGCTGCCATGTTTTGCGGTACTGCAGCGGATTCGGCCAATGGATAAGGAAAAGGTCAACATAGTCCGTACCTAACTGTTCCAGTGTTCCCTCAAAAGATCTCATGGTCTTGTCGTATCCATGATTCGGATTGTCAAGCTTGGAGGTGATGAATATCTCCTCGCGAGGAATATCGCTGTCCTTGACTGCTCTGCCGACAATATCTTCATTTCTATAACCCTGAGCTGTATCAATATGTCGATAACCGTGCTGCAAAGCTGAGAGTACAGCCTGATAGCCGGTCACATCATCTGGTGTCTGCCATGTACCAAGTCCGATCACAGGAATCTGTACTCCGTTTGAAAGTGTATACTGTTCCATAGATATGCCTCCTGCTTACAGGTATGTGACCGTATCTGTCAGTGGCTTTCTGCTTTCATGATTAGGCAGAGGGCCTGTGCCTTCTGCTGCATAACCCAGATCAAGGAGCATTAATATCTCTTCATTTTCAGGCAGTCCGAGAGCCTCTGCAATCTTATCCGGATCAAAGTAATTCAGCCAGCAGTTGTCTACGCCTTCATCGGCTGCGGCAAGAGCCAGATGTGTTGCAACGATGGCTGCATCCTCAACTCCGGAATCACGTTTTTCACCGGGATATGTAAACACGTTGTTTTTGTCAAATGCAACCACAAGAACTGTCGGTGCACCATAGCGGCATGGCGTAAACTGGTCAATGACAGCAAGTTTCTCAGCAGACTGCACTACATAGATATGCTGTTCCTGCAGATTCTTGGCTGTCGGTGCAAGACGGCCTGCTTCCAGAATAGCATTCAGCTTTTCAGCCTCTACCTGACGACCGCTGTATTTCTTGCATGAATAACGGTTCTTAACAACTTCTTTGAATTCCATAGTTTTTCCTCCATTTATTATTTTGGATTTCTGCAATTCTTCAATGTCCCGAAATACTGTCGTTCTGCCGCTATTCAAATGCTTTAATCTTCTGCTATGTCATATCGTCTGATAATTGTATCTGTCACATACTCCTGCTTCAGTTCGCCAAGTTCCTTAAAGTGCTTTGTTTGTCCATGAGTCAATACAGCTTCTGTTGATGCCCACAGTTCAATGAGCAGCAATTCATTCTCATTATCCGGGCTGAGATAGTAGTCATACTTTTTATTGCCCTCTTCTGCTCGTGAAGCATCCGCAATCCCGCGTTCAAGAATTGTGCGATAGAATTCGTCCCTCTTTCCGTCTTTTACATAGTAATGGACCTCTACAAACTGTTTCACTTTGCCCCTCCTTTCTGATATACTTAGACTCAGGTTGTAATGTTCAATAAATTTTGTGTAATAATTATACACATTATAACACATCAGAGAGCAGTTTTCAAGAGCATGTGGCTATATAAATACTCCGTTTAATCATCTTGACTTTAGATTGCATAGCATATAACTCAATAACGAACATATCAGCAGCATTTTAGAAGTTCCTTATGCTTATCTCCCTTCTTCATGGTATTATATCTGTAAGCCATTCACGCAAATATTTTGAGCTGATTCTGCACTATTGACTGCCAACAGCCTTAAATAATTGAAATATATATATCTTTATGCTGTTACGATAAAGGACAGACAGCGCAGAGGTGACATTCAGCGCATACTGTACAGCCGCGGTCAGGACAGCGAATATGACGCGAATATGCTGTATACCCTGTTTCAGGGTATACCTCCCGAGAGGATAACTGCTATAAGGCAGGAGTTACAGGCAAAGAACTGGCATCTTACGCCGAGAGAAGAGCGAGACGAGCTATAGGCTTACCTCCGTGTTTTTCACATATTATATCATATCAGAATTCATAAATCAATTCTATTACAATAAAAATAATAGATTTAAAGGAATGACGCTTTTTCTCGGCTGTAAACTTGATTAATTATCTATTCTATGGTATAATAATAGCATAGATTTTTTATTAGCAGGGAGGTTAATATGGCTGATTACAGACCGCCGTTTACTGTAACGGACAGGATAGTAGCTCTAATTGCTGATATTAGCGAACAGATCGGTAAGATAACGATTCAGCACCAAGGCACTATCAATCCGCATTTGAGAAGAGAAAACCGCATAAGAACCATTCATTCCTCTCTTGCAATCGAACACAATACTTTAACGATTGATCAGGTCACGGCTATTATCGACGGTAAACGAGTGCTCGGAAACCCTAATGAAATACAGGAAGTCAAGAACGCCTATGAAGCATATGAGCTTATGCTGAAACTTGATCCAAATTCTGTTGAGGACCTGTTATCGGCTCATAGGCTCATGATGAAGGGGCTTGTTCCTGAAAATGGCAGATACCGTTCAAAGGGCGTTGGTATCTTCGACGATGAACAGCTTATTCATATGGCTCCGCCAGCTGACCTTGTTCCGAAACTCATAGCCGACCTTTTTGAATGGTATAAGAATTCTGAAGTGCATCCTCTTATAAAAAGTGCCGTTTTTCATTACGAATTTGAGTTTATTCATCCATTTGCTGACGGTAACGGACGTATGGGAAGAATGTGGCACAGCCTGCTGCTCGGACAGTGGAAGGAACTTTTCTATTGGCTCCCAATCGAAGAGCTGATACGTTCAAAACAAGCTGAATATTATAACGCTTTGGGTAAGGCAGACAAGAGCGCAGACAGTGCTGTATTTGTTGAGTTGATACTTGATATTATTTATTCTACATTGAAGGATGTGGAGAATGTTAGTCGCTCGACCGACCAAGTTAGCGACCAAGATACCGCACAAGATGATAATATTAGCAGATTGATCAAAGTCCTCGGTGACAAGGAGATGTCGGCGGCTGATATTATGAGTGGACTCGGACTCTCTCATCGTCCTACCTTCCGCAAAAACTATCTTGCTCCTGCATTGGATAAGGGAATAATTGAGAGAACGATCCCTGACAAGCCTAACAGCAAAAACCAGAAATATCGCAAAGTCAAATAAAAACGAACCGCTCAGGAGCAATCCTGAGCGGTAATGTTATATAAGCTTTCTAAGCAATTCCAGGTGCTTATCTTTCTTATCCACGGTATTATAATCGTCGCAGGAATAGAAGTCAATGAGCCATTCACGGCAGGTTACCGATTCACTTACAGGTATTCTTGAAAATGATTATTATGATAAAGCTGGGCGGACAGTATTAAAGTAATGCTGCCTATGTTTTATCTCATTTTATACCTGGCTAAATTTCCCCCATGAGTTCAAAAGAAAAAATTTCATCATTTGAACACATTTTTCTGTTGCAATTACTTCGGTAAACCGTTATAATATATGTAAGAGAGGAGGGATTTTCATGTTGATAAATGAAAAGCTCGAAAAAATCAATATGACCAAGTATCGTCTAAGTAAGGACAGCGGAGTGCCACAGGCAACTATCAATGATATTTGCAGCGGAAAAGCCGACCTTGAAAAATGCTCGGCAGGAACACTCTATAAAATAGCAAAAGTTCTCGGAATATCAATAGAGTCTATATTAGACTCAGCCAAAGATAATATTCGCAGTTCCTTTGAAATATTTAAAAGCAATATCTGTCACCATGTAAAGGATATGGGTGATCTGGACTTTATTGTAGTTGTGCTGGAATCCGATGAAATCCGCAAGCTCTATAACAAGCATTGGTATCCCGAAGCTCTTTATTTACTTGCTATGCTCGATTATTTATCAAGGATTAACGAAATACCGCTTTGTTCCAAGTATAACGATCTTCGCATGAGGAAACTGGAAAAGCCCATATATCCAGTAGGCGTATTGCTTAACAGCGAGGTTTTAAAATCAGATGAACCTTTGCGAATAGCAGAAAAAGAAGCTATTCCTGAATTCAGAAGATTTAATATTATCGAAAGCGAAGTGAGAAACGTTGTTTGAGCAGCCATTTACAAAAGAAAACCTTGATCAGTATCTGAAGGAACTTGCAAAGGAATTCAGAAAAATTAATGGTAAAAATATGCCTGCCGATATTATTCTTATTGGCGGAGCTTCTGTAGTAATTAATTACGGATTCCGCGAAATGACATATGATATGGACGCAGTTATAAATGCTGCTTCTTCTATGAAAGACGCTATCAATCATGTTGGTGATAAATTCAACTTACCAAACGGTTGGCTGAATACGGATTTCATGAAAACAACGTCATATACTCCGAAAATTGTTCGGTATTCCAAGTTTTACCGCACTTTTTCCAATATTGTTACTTTCCGTACAGTAACAGGCGAATACCTCATAGCAATGAAACTTATGGCAGGTCGTCAATACAAATACGATTTATCCGATATTATCGGCATCTTATGGGAACATGAAAAAGCTAACAATCCAATTACCATAGATATGATAAGAGAAGCAGTAAGTAATCTATATGATTCTTATGATAAACTTCCTGAACACTCCAGAATTTTTATTGAGAAAGCAATTTCTGATAAGAGTTATGAGGAAATGTATAAAAATGTAAGGCAAATGGAAGCTGATAATAAGGATATTCTTTTACAGTTCCAAGAAGACTATCCGGATGCTGCAAATACCGATAATGTTAATGATATTCTTGCTGCTATAAAGAAGAAAAGGGAAAGCACACAGAAATAAGAAGAAAACAACGCTCAGGATTTCTCCTGAGCGTTTAGGTTATATAAGTTTCAATAGCAATTTCTGGTGCTTATCGACCTTCTTCACAATGTTATATCCGACGCCGCAGTAGAAGTCAATGAGCCATTCGCGGCAGGTTATGATACCTGTCTGCGCTATAACCGAGCGCAGGCTGCCTTTCACGATCCAGCGGTCAACCGCATTGGGAGTGTAGCCTGTTATTCCTGCGACATCAGTGATTGTCAGCACATCAGGTACATCAAACCATTCATCGATAAGCTGTTCACGGAATTCCTCGGGTGGTCTTAGCGGCTGAACATTGACAGCGGCGTTCTCGGATGCTATAATGTAGTCGATAACATCATCGAGCTTCACAGAATATCGTCGAGTGCTTTGGCAACTGTCGGTACAGGGAATAGCTCCGCTGTGGAGGAGCCATGCACACTTCCGCTTGCTGATATGGAGTATCTTTCGCAGCTGTTCTCCTGATATCACTTCTGGGAACTCATCGTACAGGTAGCTGAAATCACTCATCGCTGCCACCTCTTGCGAATGCTCTCGGCGGCTCATCATCACAATGCTCAATCAGGTAATCTATCAGGTCGTCCTTGCTGATTATGTACGGCATGGAACAAGTGCCGAGCCAACAAGCTCCTCGTTGTATGCAGTGCTGCCGTCGGGATTCTCGCCCGTATAGCACTCGGCGGTGTCGAAATAGATATATCCGAGATCGACCGCTTCATGAATCAGCTTGGTCATTTCTTTTATATCGGACGGAGCGCCGAAAGAATGAGTCATACCCATACAGCCAAGGCTTACCGTCGAAACGGTCAGGTCTTTTCCTAAAGTTCTTGTACGCATTTGAAGCACCTCACTTGTATTTGTTACATTCAGTATATCACATAAAATCGGGCGAATCAATCTCGATTTCAGGCGTATGACATTAGTTTTTCTTATGAAAAGAGCTATATGCAAAACACATATAGCCCTTAGATCCTCAGAATTGTGATTTCAATATCTCAATAAACTCGCCCGTATGCTTCGATGGGTTATCGACCTTCATAAACGCGCAGTACCGCCTGATGATCGGATTTCCGTTACGAAGCAGTCTGACTGCTTTTGTGGTGGTCTGTATCGCATCACCGCTGCCCTCGATCGGCATATAGCCCTTGCCCTGAATGACCTGCATCAGCGCATCGTCAATATATTCCGTGAAATATATCTCGCTCTTGAAGCCGAGATCATTCAGATAAAAGCTGCGCTCTGTTTCTTGCTGATCTTCGGAGGAAAGCAGGATCAGCGGTGTATTTTTGAGATCACGCAAATCCACCTCGTCAAGCTGGGCAATGGGTGAGTTTGACGATATTTCCGCATAGTATTCCCGAATATCCAGCACGATATTGATGTACTCGTCCGAAAATGCTCTGCGCTGATCGTTGAGAACAATGTCCAACTCACCGTTTCGCAGAAGTGCATACAGCGCATCATGGTTGCCGTGTGTGACCTCCACCGTCACATCGGGGAATTTTACAGTAAACTCGGAAACAGCGGAATTAAACTCCTTTCCGCTGTATCCTTTGAGCAGTCCCACACGCAGGAACTCGCTGTTTTTACCCGACACCTTTTGCAGCTCACGGACGATATTGTCATAGTCCGCCACAAGCACAAGGCTTTTCTTGTAGAAAAATTCGCCTGCGAGCGTGAGGGTAAAGCTCCGCTTTTTGCGTTCAAGCAGAGCGACACCCAACTCATCTTCGAGCGCCTTGATCTGCTGAGAGATAGCCGACTGCGATATAAAATGCTCCTCGGCAGCGGCGGTAAAGCTGCCAAGCCTTACCACCGACTGAAAATATCTGATCTGTTTTAGCATGTTTTTTACCTCAATATGTCGAAGCCGAAGCAAGGGTGAACTTCCACTCGGCGTTTTTCTTCATAAGCTGAAAGCGAAGCTGTAACCGCCATGTGTGATTTCCGCCGCCGAACACCGCCGCCGTGACCTTGCTTCTGCCCGTAAGTACGGCAGTATCGCCGTTCAGCTCCACCTGAATTTCCTCGTGGGTCGCGGAGTAATAATTCAGCGTACCGTCCATGACAGCGGAAATATAGGCTTCCTTCGGCTGCCGCATACCCGTCATGTGGACAAGCACAAAGCTGTCATCGTGAACACGCTCAAGCCCCGCCCTGTCCTTGTTTATCATGGCGGTGTACATTTCCTTGTAGAGCTGTATGATCAGTTCCTTTTCTGTCATTTGTATATCCTCACTCAGCAGTCACTTGCACAAATTTTTCGGGATCAAGCATTTTGATGACCTTTGCAGGATTGCCCACAGCCACTCCGTAATCGGGAACATCGTGCGTCACCACAGAAGCAGCACCGACGATCGCATACTTTCCGACTGTCACGCCGGGCAGTACCGTAGCACCTGCGCCGATCCACGCACATTTGCCGATGTGTACGGGCTTACAGGTCAGCACAGCTCTGTCGTAAGGATCGTGATTATTGGAGATGAGCTGAACATTCGCTGCGATCATCGCACCGTCCTCAACGGTAATGCCGCCCCTTGCCATTGCAAGGAGACCGCTGTTGATAAATACACCTTCTCCGATCACGAGCTTGTCAAAAGCTGCACCTGCAAGCGGCGGATTGATCGTGCTGTTCTCACCGAGATTACCTGCAAGAAGCTCACGGAGCAAGGACATATATTCATCAGTCTGCGGCATTGTGTGATTCAGCTTGAACAGTAACTCACGGTGCTTCTGATACATCTCCTGTACATCGGGAGAAAGTTCACGCATATCCACTCTTACTTCTTCCATTTGCCCACCTCAGTCATGTATCTTAAAGGCATTCAGCAGCATCTCACCAACACCGGGGGCTTCGGGATCGTGTGATGCCTTGCCCTTATCAAGCGCACGAATGCTGTTCATTTCTTCATCGGTCAGAGCAAAATCAAAAATGTCGATATTGCCCTTGATACGCTCAGTATTTGTGGACTTCGGCAGGACGATGAAGCCCTCCTGCACTTCAAAGCGCAGAATGATCTGTCCTGCGTTCTTGCCGTACTTTTCGGCGAGCGCCGTGATAACGGAATTTTCAAGCAGTTCCTTGTTACCGTGACCGAGAGGATACCACGCTTCGAGCTTCACATCATTCTCGGAAAGCACCTCACGCAGAGCCTTCTGCTGAAACAGCGGATTGCATTCCACTTGGTTGACCGCAGGAATCGTTGCAAAATCAGCCGTCAGCTCACGGTACAGCTTTGGTGTCATGTTGCTCACGCCGATAGAACGGAGTTTGCCTTCTGCCTTTGCTTCTTCAAGCGCCTTCCACGCACCTGCAACATCACCGTAGGGCTGATGAAGCAGATAGAGGTCGATATATCCCGTACCGAGCTTGTCAAGAGAAGCCCGAATACCGAGCTTTGCCGCTTCATAGCCGTAATCTTGCAGCCACAGCTTGCTTGTGATGAATATCTCCTCACGGGGAATACCGCTGTCACGGACAGCCTTGCCGACCTCAGCTTCGTTGAAATAGGCAGCCGCCGTGTCAATGTGGCGGTAGCCTGCCTTCAACGCTTCTGTGACCGCCTTGTATGTCGAACCGTCCGCAGGGATCATAAATACGCCGAAACCGACTGCGGGTATCTTGTTGCCGTCGTTTAATGTGATGTATTCCATAAGTATTCCTCCTTAAATTGACTTCTTCGCCCAAGCTGCGACCTTGCTCTCGCTCTGTGCCGACTCCGCACCGTGAACGGAAAGTCCCGACTTTACCGTTGCCCCCTTACAGAGATTTTTCAGGTCACGCTCACTGCCGCCCATACCGCTGCCCTCGTTGGTGCAGAATGGAATAATAGTTTTGCCCGTGAGATCATATTTTTCAAGCAGGGTAAACATACACATCGGCATCGTACCCCACCAGTTCGGATAGCCGACGAAGATCGTGTCGTAGTCCTCGAAATTTTCGGGATACGCCTTGATCTCGGGACGAGCCTTGCTACGCAGCTCCTGCTTTGCTTCTTCGATACAGGTCATATAGCTTTCGGAGTAGGGCTTGACAGTATCGACCTCAAACAGATCACCACCGACTGCCTTCTGAATAAACTCAGCTACACGCTCGGTGTTGCCCTTGTCGATATGCTTCAAGCCGCCGTTCCAGTAGTTCTCACCCTTGCGGGAGTAGTAAACGATAAGTATCTTTGCCATAGTGATTACCTCCGTATCTTTATTTGGTGATTTCATTATATCACGGATTTTTGAATAAATCAATCTGGATTTCGGGGATATGAGATAAGTTTTACTTATCTATCATTGCAGAAATAAGAGCCGTTTTTGCTTTATTAAGCATATGGCTCTTATTTCATGCTGTAACAATGCAGCAGGGGCTCAATATGATTTTACACGCAATTCCGCAATTTTTTTACTTAGTGCATCAAGGGCTTCATCGGTGTTGTCAAGCTCCGCAACCGTTTTCTCCATAGGACAAATATCAGTACCCTGTCGGTTGATGATCTTCTCTGTCAGAATATCATAGGTGCAGGGGATACCGTGTGATTCAAGATATGCCTTTCCGCTTTCAGACATTGTTTTCCCGTGAACGCAGGCGATACCTGCCTTGACAAACAGCATTGCCGCTGCCTTGCCGACTATCACATCGGCGGCGGAAAATCCCGTCAGATCTCTGCCCTGTGCTATGAATTTCATCATCGGGGAAATGCCCCTGCCGTCATCGGTGATGATCTCACCACTGCGGCAAAGGCATATCGAGTGTCCGTCAAGGTTTGCTTTCGCTGTTTCAATATCAGTCATTGTCTTTCACCATGAGCTTTCTCAGTCCGATGATGATAACAGGAACGATGATCGCCTGTGCAAGCAGTCCGACAACGCTCGTCTGTATCTGCGACCAGATCATAGGAACGGTAAAGTCGGTCATACTCTGTGTTGCGGCGATAAGTCCTAAGAATACGGCTCTGCCCGTGACCTGTGCAAGTATTACCGCAGGGAAAGCCCACAGACCATTATCCGCGATCTTTTTGGTGAACAGCCCCGAAACGAGCGCAAAAAACGCAAGCTCAGCCATCATAAACGGCAAACGTGCAGCCATAGGCATCGGGCTTCCCATGGCTGATGTAATGAGAAAGCTCACAAGCGGCGAGAGCGCCCCGACCGCAAGCCCCCACTTTGCACCCAGAAGACAGCCGCCGATCAGTACAGGCAGATACATCGGAAGCCACTTGACACCGCCCGGCTGACCGAGTGCTAAAGGTCTGCTCCTGCGGCTTCTGCGAGGTTCTTTGCAAGTCCGGCAGTCACACCGCTTGCTGAAAAATATGCTACTAATTTCTTGCTCATGATTGTTTCCTCCTATTTTACAATGAATTTTTTATCCTTTTCAGGTATACCGTCCTCAGCGGAGATATATCTCTCGACCTTCATTTTCAGCCCGTACTTCTCCCGAAGCTCTGTAATTATCTGCATCATGGGTGAAGCATGATGGACATCAATTGCGTCCTGACTTGTCCATTGGTCTATCAGCAGTACCGTTTCGGGATCGTCAAGCGGCTGAAAATACTCATAGCGGAGATTACCGTTCTCGCTGCGTATCCTGTCCACCGTACCGCTTTGTATCATTTCCTCTGCAAATTTTCGAGCGTTTCCGTTTTCGCCTGTGTAGTAGATATTTACCGTGATGCTCATACTCTCACCAAGTCATCGCAAACTCGACCTTTTCGGGAGCTTCGGGGTTTCCGATCATCGGCGCAGCCTTGTCGAGCGCCTGCAAGGACAGCATCTCGTCCTCGGTCAGCTCAAAGTCAAATATGTCGATGTTTTCCCTGATACGCTCGGTATGCACCGACTTCGGGATGACTGCAACATCACTCTGCACAAGGAAACGCAGAAGCACCTGTGCAGGCATTTTGCCGTATTTCTCAGCAAGCTCCTTCACAGCAGGCTCGGAGAACATTTCATTGGCTCTGCCCTGACCGAGCGGAGAATAAGCCTGATGTGCGATGCCGTACTTTTCGAGCCATTCCTTTTCTTCAAGGCGCTGGCAGTAAAGGTGCGTTTCGATCTGGTTGAGCGCGGGCTTTACCTCGTTGAAGTTGATGAGGTCGATGAAGCGGTCAGCCTCCATATTTGAAACGCCGATAGCCTTGATCTTGCCTGCTTTGTAGTATTCCTCAAGCACACGCCAAGCGGCATACACATTTCCAAAAGCCCAATGTAACAGCACCATGTCGATATACTTCACGCCGAGCTTTTTCATGGACTCGTCAAGGCTCTTGCGGCAGTCCTCTGTCTCAAAGGAGCGAAACCATGCCTTTGTGGTGATGAAAAGCTCCGAACGGGTGCAAAGTCCCTCGTTAAGTGCAGCCTTGATGCCTGCGCCGACAGCTTCTTCGTTGCCGTAAGCCTGTGCCGTGTCGATCAGCCGATAACCTGCCCGTATCGCTTCAAGGACGCTGTTTTTGCACTCCGCCGCATCGGTCACCTGAAAAGTGCCGTAGCCGAGCATGGGCATTTTTATGCCGTTGTTCAATACCTTGTAAATCATAGTGTGATCCTCCTTTTTCTGTGCAACAGATATTTCATATTGTTCCGGTCTTTTTACATACTCTCTTTCAGTAGCTGAAATTTCCTAACATGATAAATACCTCCGTTTATTGATTTTTGTTTTCCGTACACCAAATAACATAGTCGAGCCTGTCGAGCAATGTCTGTTTCATGTGGATAGAATCAAGCAGTGAACGCCTTGCACTGCGCAGTACACGCACCTTTTCGGCACAGCAGTCCTTACCGTAGCAATCGGAAAGAAAAGCCTTGACCTGCTTGTCGGTCAGCCCTGCCTGCGATAATACCTCGGCTATCTCTTTGTCTGTAATACTTGTATTTGTCACTTTCATTCTATCACCCCGCTAAACAAAAAGAGTACAGGTTTTATGTCCTGTACTCATTATAGCATAGTTTACTCAATATGTAAAATGCTTATATTCTATACTTTGGTATGCCTGAAATGTATACTTCTGATTTGATTCGGTTACTGAGATAAATCAAAATTTATATCATTTGCGTATTTTATTCTCAATACGCAAACTTGCTTCTATATGCATAATCCAATGTCTTGAAAATGGCATCTGTATCAAGCCACGAATATCTTTGCCACACCAATAGTCAATAAGCCACGCAGCATTCTCGTCACTGCTTACAACATTCATTTTTTGCAGGATTTCTCTACGCTCTGCCGATATTCTATGTTTCAGCATTTCATAAGGCAGTTCGCGCAGAATTGCTTCGGTACTTTCCTTAACCTCAAAAATATATGAATATAGTTCATTTATATCTAATTGCTTTGAAAAATCAGAAATCTCATTTTTTACAAGCTCGTTACCTGTTGTTATGATAGGGGAATTAATGCGTTCTTTGTAATTGCCTGAAAAGAATATTTGCTCATCACAATTTATCATTGTGTGTGCGACAATATCCTCAATTCTGAAGATATGCCATAAAGAATATGCGATTGTCTTACTATGATAGCCGTCTGAATTTATAAAAGGAATTGCATTAAAATCTTCTCTGGAAAGATAATTCTTGAAAGATATGATTGTCTGCATAAGCCTGTTACGCAATTCAAATAAGGTGCTTATGCCGTAAATATAAGCTTCTTTCTTTTTGATTTGAGCTTGCATTGTCTTATTCAGTTCAGACCATTCTTTATTCATATTGTTCACCTAAATTCCGATTTATGCGAGCAAACTGTATTGCTCCTCACTTATTCTGAATGCACACTCTTGATATATTCAAGGAATTTCCCTGCCGCGCCCGAATAGGGACTCAGCTTCTTCCACGCAAGAACCGATGTGAACGACAGCTCCGGTGTCAGCGGACGAAAGGCAAATCGGGCAGGATCAAACATTGTAGTCGCTCCCTCTATTGTCAGCACACAGGCTATACCGCGCTCGGCAAGAGGTGCGGCATTGTTGATGAGGTTCATGGTCGCAACGATATCAAGCTCCGATACGGGACACCTCAGCCATTCTTCAATCTCGCTTTTCAGAGCTGTACGGCTTGTCACTACCAAAGGCAGCTCCTTTAGCTGTTTGCGTGTGATAGCTTTTTCTTTTGCAAGCGGGTGATCCCCAGGCATCAGCAAGCCCCATGTTTCCTTTGCAGGCAGACGAATATAGTCGAATTTCTCAATGTCCACAGGCTCTAACAGGATGCCGAAGTCGAGCAGACCGTGTTCGAGCCATTCCTTCACATGGTCTGCCGTACCCGTGTGAAGCTCAAAGCTCACAAGCGGATAGCGCTCACGGAAATGTGCGATCAGTTCGGGAAGCACCTCCGCCGCTTTAAGACCTCCGCTTCCCACGGAGATCACACCGCTTATCTCCTCCTGTTCCTGAAACTCGCTGTCTATCTTTTTCATCAGCGACACGACTTCCTCCGCACGCCTGCGGAGCATAATGCCCGAATCGGTAAGTGTGAGCCGTTTGCCCCTGACAAACAGCGTAGTGTGCAGCTCGTCCTCAAGCTCCTTCATCTGCCTGCTGAGTGTGGGCTGTGTGACGTGCAAAACCTCGGCGGCTCTTGATATGTTTTCCTCACGCACGACCGTCAGGAAGTATTCCAGTAATCTAAGTTCCATGATTTCGCCACCTTTATAGCTTGTATTGCTTCACATATCGACTCACATCGACACCGCTTTCCATATATCGCAGAAGTATTTCCGCACAGGCATGAGCATCGCTGTCTGCCTGGTGATGATCAAGAGCGATACCATAGTGATCGCACATTACATTGAGGTTATGCTTCATATCCGGCAGGATACGTCTGCCAATCTGGACTGTGCAGAGGTATTGCGCAGTCGGTTTCCAAGAGATACCGTAATCTTGCAGACACGCGCGGAGAACGCTCATATCGAATACAGCATTATGGGCAACGAGGATACCCCTGCTCATGATAGGCTCTATCTTCTTCCACAGCTCTGCGAAGTTCGGAGCGCCCTTGACCTTATTCGCATCTAACCCCGTGAGCTGAGTGTTGAAGTAGTCGAAGTGTGTTTCGGGATCAACGAGAGAAAAGTAGTTCGCTACGATCTTGTTATCCTTGATTGCAGATATGCCTATCGCACTCATACGGTCATTCGCTCTGTTCGGTGTCTCCACATCGAAAACTATGTAAACAGCCATTTCACTCACTCCAAACCTCAGAAGTATATAGGTTCATTATATCACATCAGGACTGAAAGGTCAATCGGCAGAAAAAGCTGTCACCGCAGTAACCTCAGCTTGACTTTCTCACCTAATTGCTCGCTCATCCTTGTTTTCATATCCCCACGCACACATCGCATTCAGTATCGGTATAAGCGTTTTTCCTTTATCAGTTAAAGAATATTCGACCTTTGGCGGTATCTGCGGATATTCCTCACGATGAACAAGTCCGTCACGCTCCAGTTCTTTCAGGTTACCACAGCGAAATGGAAAGGTCAATCGGCTGAAAAAATAACAGCTGATATTATTGCCAACCGACTTTTATGAACTCTAAGTACATTATATGGTGCTCTCATCAAGCTTTCTCATCTTTGTTTTCATATCCACACGCACACATCGCATCATAAATACTTCTTATCACTCTCGCAGGGCTGCCGACTGCTATCATATTTTCGGGAATATCCTTTGTGACCACCGAGCCTGCACCAATAACGGCATTATCTCCGATCGTCACTCCAGAAAGGATAGTGGAATTTTAACCTATAATGTGCAGTACATTCTGACTAATGAACGATACATAGGAAATATGTTGCTTCAAAAGACATATATCATCAAGTCTATTCCAGCTGAAAAACGTCTTGGTATTGCTGATAATATCAATAAGGACAAGGATTCCTGGATCCACACCGATAATCAAAAGAACTATACCGAAGAAATCAAAAGGAGTTTCTGGGATACACTGTCAGACTATATCGCTGAATCTGCGGCGGATGCAGGCATTGTAGGTGAGCGAATTCTTGCGTTCCTGGTAAATACGTCGGTTTCTTTATTGGTGGACTTTTCGGCCTTGGAAAAGGTGTTTTTCACAGTATTGTTGACTAAATAATTTTGATCCTTCATAATTGTTGATAATATCATCTCTTATGTAAAATCTCAAAATCAATCACTTAATGTTTAGTAGCACATGGTATAATTGAAATCAACTTAGTCGCTCGACCGACCAAGTTAGCGATCAAGATACCGACCAAGATGAAAAACGCTCAGGATAATTCCTGAGCGTTGTGTATATTTATTAGCTTATTAATTCGACTATTCTTTCTACAGACCACTGGTCATTAGGAAATATTGAAAAATCAGCCTTGTGCTTTCTGATGATTCGCACAGGTTCAGAAGTATTATCGTAAACATGGAGTATGTCACAGAGCTCGATAAGCTGTTTGATATTGGCTAACGACTTATAATACCTTGAGATTATTTTGTCCTTATCAACGTTGTGACCGCCAGAAGCAACTCTTGTTTCAACTCGGGAGACATTTATCATCGGATCATTTGTCAGTACGAATATACACTTTATAAAATAGCCATTTTCTTTAGCTTTTTTGAGAATATCCAGTTTGTAGTGTGATGATAATACAGTTTCAAAGGTGAAATCTTCCTTAGCATCAATTGCTTCATATCTTTTCTTATCAGCAAAGACAGCAGCTTCTTCATTACTCATACCCGTAGCGGCTACAATTTCATCGGCATTAGTGTATGTTCCGACTTTATCGAAATACTGAGTGATCGTACTCTTTCCCGACCCGTTCGGACCGGCGAATACAAGTATCATAGGCTTTTTATTCAACATATCTTCTATTGCCTTCCGCGTCCTCGATATATGCTCTCTTGGTTTCTATGTCATAGCGAGCAATTGGTTTCTTGCATACTTTGGCTTTCTCAAGTGCAGCTTTTACAGCTTCCTTTGCTCTGATATCCATGTCCTTATCTTCCTGAGAAAGGTTGTCTTGCTTTTCGGTATTATCGATTACCTTTACAGCCATGCCGTTGATATTGATTACCTTAGACATAGAATCTCCTCCTTTGTGCAGTGATGTTTTTAATATTATATCACAGAATGGCTATTAAATCAATAGTTTTCCGAGCAATTTCTGGTGCTTATCGACCTTCTTCACAATGTTATATCCGACGCCGCAGTAGAAGTCAATGAGCCATTCGCGGCAGGTTATGATACCTGTCTGCGCTATAACCGAGCGCAGGCTGCCTTTCACGATCCAGCGGTCAACCGCATTGGGAGTGTAGCCTGTTATTCCTGCGACATCAGTGATTGTCAGCACATCAGGTACATCAAACCATTCATCGATAAGCTGTTCACGGAATTCCTCGGGTGGTCTTAGCGGCTGAACATTGACAGCGGCGTTCTCGGATGCTATAATGTAGTCGATAACATCATCGAGATTTATTGAGTAGCGGCGAGTTTTCTGATAGCTGTCGATGCAGGGAATAATACCGTTATTGAGCAGCCAAGCGCATTTCTGCTTGCTGATATGAAGTATCTGCCTTAGTTGTTCGCCTGATATCACTTCGGAGAACTCATCATACAGGTAGCTGTAATCATTCATCGCTGCCACCTCTTGCGAACGCTCTCGGCGGTTAATCATCGCAGTGTTCGATGAGGTAATCTATCAGGTCGTCCTTGCTGATAATGTATCCACCTTGATAGACGAAGGAGCGGAGCTCGCCTGTATGTATCATTTCATAAACTCTGTTCTTTCCGAACGGAGACCACCGCGACACTTTTATCGGTGATAGTACCTCTGGACATTTCCTGAGCATACGCTCTAATTCTTTACGTTTTTCTTCTTTATTCATGGTCACTTTTTCCTTTCATTTTTTCGCTTTAGCCGGCTGAAATTTCTCGCAGTTTTCTCGCACTTTTCTCGCAAATTTCCAAATTCTCGCAGAAAAGTGCTCAAAATCAGGGAAAAACGGCGTATTTTTAAGACGATAAGTGACCAATTGGGAAGGTTTATAATTTGCTCGAAATCATGATGCCCCTTGAGGGACGTGGGTTCGAATCCCACCCACTGCGCCAGCACAGAGCCTGTGCCCCCTTCCACGGGGGCACTCGTTTTACTCGTTCACTTTTTATAGAAGTCATACTCTGCTTTCGCTTACGGCACGCTTATCAATTCTGTATAGATAACACAGCACAGAGCCTGTGCGCCCAACCACGTTGGCGCTCGCAGGCTCGCTTACTTTTTATAAGCGGATTCCTCTGCTTTAGCTTACGGCAATGCGATATTATGGTTTTATTCAGCCTCTGAACTGTTACGTTCAGAGGCTTTCATTTTTCTCTCGGACTGTTACGCTCCAAGTGCTTTAGCTATCGCCTCAGCACTCATTTTCTTGCTTTCGCTGTCCACATGGCTGTACACGTTGCTCGTAGTCCCCTTGCCAAATAGTAACACATATTCGTATAGTGGTCAAACGACGTAAATACGCCTTAAAACAGGCTTCTTTTGTCAGGCAGAGGATCGTCGATCAGCTTGTAGTAGATGTAGATTTCACGGGGCTGCCCTTCGACATAGGCATCAAGCGTGATATACTCGATCAGTTCAAGGCACATCTGCCGAGTCAGTTCATCAGCACCAGCGTAAGATTTCAAGCGGCGGATATATTCATCAACGTCCGCTTTGTCCTGTCGGTCTGCATCTGCTCTCTGAATAAACGTGTCAAGCTCTGCCTGCAAGGTGTCTTTTTCCTGTTGGTATTTGGTGAATAGGTCTGCACAGGTCTTTTCGGGCAGGCTGCCAAGCACCTTATCCTCATAGATTTTCTGAATCAGCTTGTCAAGGTCAGTGATACGTTTTTCAATATCCTTCTGCCTTTTCTTATCGGCATTGTTACGGCTTACAGATTCGCCACGCTTACGGGCAAGATCTTCTCATGCGCCTTATTAAAGCTTGTAAACACAAAAGGCGATAAGCACAGGCTCGTTCATATGTCCGAAAAAATGACAGATATTCTCACCAGATACTGTCTTGCAATGGGGCTTGTTGCCGATTGTGAAGCATGGCTGTTTCCCGGTAATGACAATACAAATCACATTCCGGACAATTCGGTCAAAAATAGATTTAGGTATATCTTAAAAGATAATGACATAGAACTCAAAAACCGAAAAAAGCATGAAAGAGGCCCCTGCCTGCACTGTATGCGGCACGTTTTCGCCTTTAAGTCGTTTAAACAAACAGAAATACTTGGAATGTCACTGAGCGACTCCGTACCGTTCTTTCTATATATGGATATTGTGGCAAAGCATATCCCAGCCGACAAGGACGGTGTGCGAATTGCAGAGCTTGACGAGCAGACCTTCAAGGATAAATGGTGGTCACACACGCCGATCACGGACTTCTGGAGAGTGGACGCAGGCACGGCAAAGCGCCTTGAAACGCCCTTCTAAGCTGTCTATTATGATTATGGGGAAAACGATAACCTAAAACAGTAAACGCTCTCTGGGCGTTCAGAGAGCGTTTCTGATATATCAGTATTTGTAATTTATTGTTCGTTCTTGACCATGTTTTGATACTCTGTCGGCGTCATACCCGTCTCTCTTTTGAATTGCTGCATAAAATAGCTCTCCTGATGATAGCCGCATTGCTCAGAAATCTGATAGATCGTTTTCCCCTGACTCAGCAGTTTTTTTGCAAGTGTGATCCTTGCAGCAATTACATCAGCAGATGCACTGACGCCGAATTGTTTTTTATACATTCGCTGAAAATACCCTCTGCTTAGCATCATGACCTTTGCCATTTCGTCGATCGACCATTTATGTGCCGGATCATCATAGATCGCCTGACGCAGATCGGAGATCGTTGCAATATGAGAGAGGCGCTTTTTGGCGTTCAGATGATGTTCGCGTATTTTGCTGTTGAGCTTTGATACGATGTCCGAAAGATGATTTTTTGCAGACGGAACATCGTGATACATAGCCAGATCGTAGCGGCAGACTGTCAATTCAGCATTTTTAGCGAGCATTTCCTGCAATTCCTCAGAAAACGAAATGTGCTGTCTGTCATAGCTTTTATAAGAGCCGACAATGAAGAAATCACCGCCTTTGATCCTGCAAACAGTTTCGTTTTCATGACAGCACCGGCACAGCAGCTTAGCAAATTCTACGATGATCCAGTCGCCATACTGGTATCCTTTCGCACGATTGATCTCCTCCAGATTAAACAGCTTGACCTCGATCAGATGAAACGGTATACGATGTATCACCGATGTTTCAAAGCATTCCAGACTAATCTCCTCAAAGCCGCGCTGATTATACACATTTGTCAGGCGGTCTCGCACCGCCGTCAGCTCCACACGTTCATGGAAACGTGTGAGATATTGCCTGATGCGCAGCATTTCAAGAGAATTGTTCAGAATTTCCAGATATGTCCAGAACAGCTCGTCCGGTGCGAATCTGGTTTCTTTGTATTCCAGGCAGGCAAAACCGAACGCTCTGTCGGAGTAGTGCATCGGCATGAAGAAATAGGTCGCCGGATTCACCGTGTTTGAAACAAAATTCAGGATATCCTTTTTCTTTTTGATCGCATATTCCACTGCTTTGGGATAGGCATGGGAATAGGCATAAAACTGCTCGGAGTACCCGACACGGCGATATTCATCGTCCTGCTGATTGTGGATACCGTCCCAGTCGTCGCACAGAAAATACCGCACTGTCTGAATACCTCGTATCAGATAATTCAGGTCTGTCAGTCTGCCGAAGAATTCCTGTACTGTTTCTGCCGAGGAGATACTTTCCTGCAAACCGCTGTTTCTGAACAGATCACGGTACTCGTGAAATTCCAGTGCGGTGAATTTATACCGTTTCATGATCTCGTTGCTGACAGCGCTACACCCACAGCTTCTGCCGATACGGACATCCTCCGGTATCAAAGGCACAGACTGTACATGTATTCCGGTCAATGCCTGATGAATCTGACACATCGCAAGAACACCCTGATTGTAGAACGGAAAGGATATACTCGTGATCGTCGGGTCGCAGTATTCTCCCTCCATAGAAAAGTCATAGCCGACAACTGCAAGATCATCGGGGACACGGATATGATGGACACGCAGCCGTTCGATCAGGGAGATCGCAGGAGCTGTCGCAGCACAGGCAACGGCTTCCGGCATTTCGATCTCTCCGCTTGCGAGACGGTCGGCAAAGTCTGTGGTAAACTGCTTCCAGAAGTCACCGTAATAGATCCAGTTCTCATCAGGCTCTATCCCGTGTGCAAGCATTGCATCCCGATAGCCGAGCAGTCGGTTTTCTGACTGGTGAAAGCCCTGCGGTCCCGTGATGCAGTAGATTTTTTTGAAATGATGCTCTGTCAGCAGATGCTCAGTCAGCGCCTTAAAACTCTCTCTGTCATTCCAGATCGGATAAGCGGTATCCGGCTCGTCAGGCGCATCAAGGTCAAAAAACGGCTTGCCGCTTTTCTGAAGGAGCGAGAAAATCTTTTCACGGAGATAGTCCTCCCATATCAGGCATTTATTCGTGATAAAGGCATCAAACTGTTCCGTGTCGATCAGCTCAAGGATATTGGTCTCACCATGAAAGGTACGCTCGTCCGGCGCACGCAGACCAAAATAGCTGTAGACATATACATCATAGCCGAGCGCATGAGCCTGTTCGGAAATGCCCTGTATGGTGAAACGAACGGGATCGGAATGAAAACCGATCATGATAACACATATTCTTTTCCTCATGTAACACTCCTCCTTGATATTTCTCTATATAGTATTATACTCTATATCGGCTGTGGCGTCAATAAAAAGTCACAATTTCATAGCAGATGTCATGATTCTGGATTGAATGGCATAATTTCATAGGCTATAATAATAGAAAAGATCATTATATCATCATAGTATATAATCTATCAGGAGGAATCATTATGTCAAGAAAGGCGAGAACCCCTGTAATAGCGTCAATACTGGCATCAGCTATTGCATTCTCAGGGACAGCGGGATTTTTTCCGCAAAGCATCGTAGGCTATGCAGCCGGAAACGACCTTTATGTCGGCTATTCGGATAAGTCGAACAACTACTCTTCTGTTCAGGCAGCAGTCAATGCAGCGGCGAAGCTGAATCCCACATCCGAAAGCCAGCGTGTTACGATCCATATTGCTCCCGGAACCTACAGAGAACAGATCACGATCGACACACCGTATATCAGCTTTGTGAATGATACACCCTCGCAGGAGGTGCTGCTCACCTGGTACTACGGCATCGGCTACAAGTATTACAGTGTTGACTCGAACGGAGTTTACAATGCGGGCAATGCAAGCTCAAAATCTACGAAATATGAGCCTACCAAGCGTTGGGGATACGCTGTTGGTCTCCGCAGCAATGCCGACTATTTCAGAGCAGAGAATATTACCTTTGAAAACTCCTTCAACCGCTATATCACGACGGAGGAGATCGCAGACGGTGTTGAAGTTTCGGGCAGTCAATCCATTACATTTTCAAGAGTAAAGGGTGCAGACGTAACGCAGAAATCGGCAACAGAGCGCGCAGCAGCTCTGTCTACCGAGGGCGATTATTATGAATTTTACAACTGCGAATTCCTTGGCAGTCAGGACACGCTTTATGCCGCCGGAACATATGGGTATTTCAAAGATTGTCTTATCGTCGGCAATACGGACTACATATTCGGCGGCGGTACAGTTGTTTGGGATTCCTGCGAGCTTCAATTTGGCGGCTATAGTAATAGTGCTGTAGGCGGTTATATCACTGCGAACAACGGCGGGAAATACCTGTTTACAGATTGTGATGTGACTGCAAACAGCGCAAAGACAGTAAATCCGGGATACTTCGGAAGACCGTGGTCTGCAACTGCCGATGTAGCTTTTGTAAACACAAACCTGCAATACGAGAGTATTATCCAGCCTGCCGGTTGGTACAGCATGAGCGACCGCACCCCTGAAAATGCAAACTTCAAGGAATACGGTACAACAGCAGGCGGAAAGGCAGTCGATACGTCCGGCAGAACAAGCGGAACAGTCAAGTCCTCGGCTTCCGGACTTGATACAAAAACCTATCTTGGTTCTTGGACACCTTACTATCTTAACTATACAAGCAATGTGACAATTGCAAACGATTCGTCATCAACTCCAGCAGCTGTTCTTGATGCCGGAAAACTGACAGAGGGTACATACAGCAGTGAGTATAAGGTAAATGACACATTTTCTATTACTGCGAGCACAGATAAGACTGTGACGGTCACCTCAAAGAGTGTGACTGCGGCAGACGGAAGATCCTTTGACGGTGTGCTTAGTCTTGGCGGTGCCGGAAACACAGCATACCGTTCGATCAGGATCAATGCAGCTGCTCCCGGAAGTGTTGCGATCTATATGGCATCTTCATCCACAGATGCAAGAACGGTAAATCTGCTTGATGCAAATGGTGATGCTGTTTCGACGATCAGTAATGTGACTGGAACAGATCACAACCTCTATTCTGTCAATCTTCCCTCAGCAGGAACATACTACCTGACAAGTGCAGGCAGCAGCGTAAATGTACTTTATGCAGCCTATACCGAGGGCGATGCGGCTATCCTTAATGCTGGTGAAATAGCAGAAAATACTTATTCCTCAACCCTCAGGGTCAATGATAGTTTCTCGCTCACTGCAACCTCGGAAAAGACCATAACTGTTACTAATAAGCCGGTAACAGCCTACGACGGACGAAAGTTCAACGGTGTGATATCACTCGGCGGTGCAGGAAGTACGTCCTATCGCTCATTGCAATTCACGACAAAGGGTGCAACAACGCTCAATATCTATATGTCCTCTTCGTCCGATACAGATGCAAGAACGGTAAATGTACTTGACAGCTCAGGCAGCATCGTTGCAACGATCGAAAATGTGACCGGACAGGAAGCAAAACTCTACACGTTAGGGATCTCATCCGCAGGAACGTACTATCTTACGAGTGCAGCAAACAGTCTGAACATTTTTTATGCCGAGCTTGGCGGTTTTTCACTTGCTCCAGTCAATATGATCATTGGTGATCTCTGCGAAGATGAGGTGTTAAACGTATTTGATCTATGCTTGATGAAGCGGCACTTTATTGACAATAGCTGGGAATCCAATGCAGACAGGATCAAAGCTGATACAAACGGTGATGGTATACTTGATGTGAACGATGTGATTCTGCTTCAGGATTGGCTCCTTGCGAAACCTGTTTCTCTTGCAAAACCCATTATTCCGGAAGCAATCAATGCAGGTACGACATCTGCTTCAACCTCGAGCAGCCAGACCCCCACTGACACTGGTACAAGCACACAGCCGGAAATACCTTCTGATGCGATCTATGTTTCAGCAAATGGTTCAAGCAGCGGCGACGGAACAAAGAGTAATCCCTACGACCTTGCAACAGCAATCAAAAAAGTTTCAGCAGGTGGAACGATCGCTGTTGGAGCCGGAACTTATAAACTTAGCTCAACAATTAAAATTGACAAGAGCAACTCCGGCTCAAGCGGAAAACTGAAAACCGTTACCTCCTATAACGGCGATGTTATTCTGGACTTTACCAATCAGGCTACAGCAGATTCAAACAGAGGTATTTCTCTCGGCGGCGATTATTGGCATTGGTACGGAATTACAATTCAGAATGCAGGCGATAACGGAATGATCGTCGGCGGCTGCAATAATACCATTGAAATGTGCAAATTCGAGGGCAATCAGGATACAGGCTTGCAGATCAGCAATGTCAGCGGAGACATCTGGCCCGCAAACAATCTGATCCTCAACTGCACATCATGCAATAACATTGACGATGCAACGATGGAAAACGCCGACGGATTTGCTGCAAAGCTGACCTGCGGCGAGGGCAATGTTTTTGACGGCTGTATCTCCTACAATAATTCTGACGACGGTTGGGATCTGTTTGCCAAGACTGCGACCGGTCCGATCGGTGCAGTAACACTTCTCAACTGCGTATCGTTCAGAAATGGCTACACCGAGGACGGCAGAGGCTACGGCGACTGTGACGGAAACGGCTTCAAGCTGGGCGGTTCCGGTGTCGGCTCACCTCACACTTGTGAAAATTGTGTGGCATTTGAAAACTGGCACTGCGGATTTGTTGACAACAACAATCCCGATTTCAAGAGCCTGACAAACTGCACATCTTATAATAACTGTCTGGACGGCGGTTCTAATTTCAGAATGTACCGTGCAACAACCGGCGGAACATACAGCGGACTCATCACCTACAATAAGAACGGCAAGGGCGACAAGGATACATTTGTTGGTACAATCGCAAATTCCGTTTATTATTTCAGCAGTAAATATTACAAGGTGTCAAGCAAGACAAGCGTGAGCAGCAGTGCAGTTGGTTCAACGACAACAGCGCCTGCGGACAGCGACTTTGTGAGTCTGAATGTTCCTGCAATGGGCAAAGCTGACTTCCATACCTATTGGAGAAATGAGGACGGCAGTATCAATCTGCAAGGATTCCTTGAAGTTGCTTCTACAAGCTCCTACTACGGAATGGGTGCTGTTCTCAAGTAATTCTTTTCAAAAGTTCAAATTTCGGCATCTGCACATTAGCCGGATTGATATTTTTATTGGGTTGATTCATAATAACAATGGGACAAATCAGAAACCTCCGCAAGAGCAGTCTTGCGGAGGTTCTCTTTATATCGGTAAATCGGTCGCTTTCGGATTTTGTCCATATGGCGCACTTACAAGGCTCTAAGACCGGCACCTATTCTCAGACTGACGCCGGAAGGTATTACTGGTTCGAAGGTATCATCGCGTTCACGACAACAAGACTATCATCGGCAGCTACGGTGTCACGAGCTCTATAATGTAAATTTCGGCTCGCAGAACCGTGACGGTTACAGCAATGCAAAAAAGAAACTGAATAATACCAAAATCGACTTGACATAAGCTTACTTTCGGATTATAATAAGTAAAAAAGCCAAAGGGAAGGAACGGAAAAATGCGCTCAAAGGGTACTAAAGCTATTGCCGATAACCGCAAGGCAAGACACGATTACTTTGTCCTCGAAGAATATGAGGCGGGTATAGAACTCGTGGGCACCGAGGTAAAGTCCATACGACAGGGCGGAGTCAATTTAAAGGACTCGTGGTGCTCTATCGACAAGGGCGAGCTGCACGTCCGCGGAATGCACATCTCTCCGTATGAAAAGGGCAATATCTTCAACCGCGATCCCATGCGCGTAAGAAGGCTCCTCATGCATAAACGGGAGATAAATAAGCTCTACGGTACACTCAAACAGGAAGGACTCTCGCTTATTCCGCTGAGCCTGTATTTCAAGGATTCAAAGGTCAAGGTCAAGCTTGGACTGTGCAAGGGTAAAAAGCTCTACGATAAACGTGCCGATGCCGCAAAACGCGACGCCAAACGCGAGATAGACCGCAATATGAAAATTAGGAATCAGTAAAGTGATGGAGATGTCTGTGTATTGAGATCAATCGAAATTTATGAGGGTAGTTTTTAATTATGGAAAACATAGAGCAGTTCATTGTGCTTGATGAATCATATTTACCTCAAATGGCAGAGTTATACAAAATAACATTTGGTCAAGAGCCATGGAATGATGACTGGAGCGATAGCCGTCAGCTTACACAATACATAAAAGAAATATCAAGCTCCTATCATTCGCTCAACTATGGATTTTTAATGCATGGCAAATTGATATCACTATCCATTGGAATGGTTCGTCATTGGTGGGAAGGAACAAATTATAATATCGAAGAATTCTGCGTTTCTCCCGAACTGCAAGGTCAGGGCGTGGGGTCGCGCTTTATGAAAATGATGGAAGATGATGTTCGCAGACGTGGTCTGACAGGTGTATTCCTGCAAACAGATAAAAATAAACCATCATATAGATTCTATCAAAAGAATGGATTTAAAGAACTTGAATCTCATGTAAGCTTTTATAAAAAAGTAAGCGGGTAAAATCAAACGTATTTAGTTTTGATTTAGATGTGCCCTTATATTAATAGTGCCGGTGAGCGAAAGCAGACTAACAGTCACGCACATAATGAACGAACTTGCAAGTGGCAGCGTGGCTCGGCTGTGTGGACACCGCGCCCCGCGTCGACCGATTGTAACCATTTTTTCAATTTTTTTCAGTTGACTTTTCTGCTGTGATGTTGTATAATCAATCAGGAGCACTTTTCTAACCTCTAAACGGGGTCGTAAAGGTTTCGACGGGGGTTTTGAAGTGTGATAAGCGAGCGGAGTACGGCGTGATCTCCTTAATCCTCGCCACGTTTAAATATAAACGCAAGAAATAATATCACAGTTACACGTAATAGTGCACTGGTAGCTGCTTAAGTCAGCTTCTGTCCGCCGAGAGAGTACCGCGGCTCTCGCTCGGGCATTGATGAGCGGTGAACGATTTACGGGAGTGTCCGTGCCCGTAAGTTGTATACGGACTACCTTGGCTTGAAGCCCGTTTATCGGCGGCTTGCCAAGGGAATCATAATAGGTAAAATACGCTCGTAGAAGGTTGCATGGATAAGCTTTCGGACAGGGGTTCAATTCCCCTCGACTCCACCAACTCAATATGCGTTTGTGCAAACGTTACAAAAGGGAGAAAACCGTAGATAAGCGGTTTTCTCCCTTTTCACATCTCAAAAATCGGACGTCCCTCTACTAATCTTTGTGCAATTTTACCCGTCACCAAAAGCACTTGAAAACGGCTTAAAATAGCCGAATTTACGGTGAAAGGGGTTTAATTAAAGTCAATAAAAGAATAGAAAATATGTACGACTTAAACGATATGGTGAAAAATTTTTGAGGACTATGCACATAGGGGGATTTTGTACCTTGTCAGGGTAACAACGGGCTTCACGTCTATGAACTTGGCAATTTTATCCTGTATTTTCACAGCGTTCACGCTCCTTTTCTTTGACCTCGAGCACCGTAAGCCGCTCGTTGAGGTGATTATGCCGGTCGATCCGGAATCCCTGCTTTGTGAGTTCTTCCTTCACCGTGTCGAGCTTAGTCTGTACTATTGCGAGCTGCTTATTGTTGCTCAGCACCGACCCGAGAAAACCTCCCGACGCTGCTATCGGCGCAATGATCACATCTGCCCATTCCATTATGATACCTCTGTCCCCGAGAATTTATACCATGATGACCATGTGTTTGACGCATACAGCTGTCGGA
>R05__coassemble_161_pt1 | contig 37235 bp, 32 predicted proteins | sample R05__metabat2_low_PE_032 | metagenome-assembled genome bin R05
ATGATGGTGAAGCCAACAACTTTGTTCCATCTGATAGTTTTAAGTTGGTATTTTACTGGAGATAAAACTCATATTTTTTCGTCTGACAGTAAATCAACAAGAACTGGAACAATCACTTTGAATAAAGGAATAAAAGTGACTTTTAAGGGCAATCTTGCAGGATTAGAAAATGTTGACAACTGTTCGTTTATGTCTGATGGCACAATTGTAAGTGTCAGAAAAAATACAATTGGCAGATCCGACAGTATTTTTACCGTGCTGGAAAAATGCTGATTTATGCGAAGATGACAGACTTGACGTGTTTGACCTCTGCCTGTTAAAGAGAATGCTTATAAAAGGTTAATACTCTCTCTATCTGCACACTAAGAGAGAAAATAAAGGGTTTATTCATAATAACAATGGAGCAAATCAAAACCTCCGCAGGAGCAATCTTGCGGAGGTTATTTTTATCGGTAAATAGGTCACTTTTGGATTTTGTCCATCTTGCGCACTTACAACGGCGAGTGGACGGACAGCGGTGCTACTATCGTAAACTGGGATCACGATACAAATTATTATCCTGTCCCCGAAAGATCGCTTTATTCTGCATTTGTGAATTCCAGCAACATCTTCTTCGCAAAGGCGTTTGACCAAATAGGCACGGAGGCTGTGCTTAATGACCTGAACAGCATTTTCCACTTTTGCGACGCAATATACTGCGATTTCGGAACTATCGAGAATAATATCGAGATATATTGTGCAGACGACCTTCGCAGGAGCGCGTTCGGTCAGGCGTATGTCCTGACCTGCCCCATTTACCTCGCAGCGCTCGGGCGTGAAGCGGTTTTCGGTGATATGGTAAAACCATTTATTGTGAAAAGGATCGTCGATACAAATGACCCGTACACAACTGTCGCTGACGGAAGCACTCCATATGAGGTGCTGGGGTCGATCCCTACTGAATACCGACAGGATCTTCTTGACGGAATGAGCGGAGTTACCGCACACATCGGCGTCTATGTTCCGGATAATTACGAGCTCTACACCAAAACGGGTACCGCCGAGACAGGTGCCGGAGATTACCTTTACATAACCGGCTGTCTCAGAAACGTGAACGATCAGAGCGCCTCATCCCCCGTTTATCCGGATTACAGTACCTATAAGGAAAATGGCTCTTACATCATCGTTATGCAGATACAAAATCCAAAAGATCACGGTTTCAATTTTGCAAGCGACTCCGGAGCTCTTTACAAAGGCATAATTGACACAGTGCTGGCATACTAATACAAAAGCGGTTCGGGAAATCCGAACCGCTCGTTTTATGTTATTTTATCACACCAATGCCCCAGATAGTGAAGTCAGTCGAAGCACTCTCCATATTTATCGAGACGTTCAGAGTTCCGGAAGTATCCTGAATATAGGCAATATCAGCATCTGCTCCGCCCCAAGCGTAGTTTCTGTTGCCGCTTATGGAGGAGGTATTTCCGTTTACGGTAACGCTCAGATTACCGAGCGAGGAATTCTGGTTAGACTTGAACACAATGAATATACCTTTGCCCTCAGCCGAGAACGTCATGGGAGTGTTCGCGCTGTTCTTCTGGAAGGTATAGCCATAAGCAAAGCGACTGTTTGAGCTATCCGACGTAAATGAGCCTGCACTGAAATTCGTGAGCTCGCTTATAGGCACTATCGTTGCAGTCTGGTATTCCGTTCCGTAGACCACAGCCGAAGGAATAGTGTATGACGAGGAAGCGTTTTCACTTCTCATCGCCTGCCTGAGATAATATCCTATGCAGTCTGAGATGAGCTGTCCGCCTGCATCATGGGGATGATACTCATCGGAATAGTAATCGTCTGTAGTGAGGAATCCGCTTTGGAAGGCGTTTGTAAGCGCATTATCCATACTGATTATCGGAACATCATAGTTCTTGCCTATCGCCGCCATCTGAGTCTGCGAGGAATATCCGCCCTTGGAGCGGTTTATGAGAATTATGACCGCAGGCTCGTTCTCCTGAGAAAGGCATCTCTTGACAAGGCTCTCGAAACTCTTTTTGTAGATTTCCTCGGGGTGGTCGTTGACAGAAAATTCAAGGAATATGACATCGGGCTGTGCATCAAGTATATCTCTCTGTGCACGCAGGAGTCCCACAACAGAAGATGTACCCGACATTCCTGCATTGATGAACGTTGAATTTGAAGCAAATTCCGATTTGATATAGCTGCTCAGAGGAGTTGTATACTTCGCCATTTCCGTTATTGAGCCACCGAGATATGCTACCTTGAGCGCCGAACCGCTTTCTGCTGCCGTGAGCTTTTCGCGCAATCTTTTGGTATTGCCCATGCTGTATATCGAATCCGAGTAGAATTTCAGGTAATCCGCAGAAGCTGCCTCAACGTAATCGTCCCATTTAGTTGTTTGCTTTTCCGCTATGGTGAATCCCTTTATACTACCAAGTATAAAACCTTGAAGCTGTACTGCATCGGCAACCGTAACATCTCCGCTTTCGTCAACATCTGCCGCCTTTGAGGCAAGAGTGCTGCTGAAGCTGCCTGTCAGTCCCCTTCTCATGAGCACCATATCGAAGGAGTTTATCCTGCCGTCGAAATTGATATCTCCCGGAATCAAAGTCACAGGCTCAGCTCCGCTTATGATCGTTCCTGCCGGAGCTCCTACAGCCTCGTCAATGTAGAAGTCAATGGTGCTGTCAGAGGTTTCAACGTATATCAGCATATCGCTTGCGTCCGCAGGTATCTGATAATTAGTGTTTGCAAGCTGCACCCACTGTCCCGCCGAAACGGAAGCAGTCGCGATATTCGCGTAATGAGGCTCGCCGTCTGAACCTGTATACTGCAAGGTAAGCTTGAACTCCTCGGAAGCGCTTGAACCGCTGTACATCGCATTTACGCTTAAGCTGTACTCATTTCCGGGAACAAAGGTCCTGGAATTGAGCGACTTGTATGCGCCGTTCCACGAGGCTGTTCTGCCGGTTACTGCAAGAGACCTGGTGTCTTTGTATGATACGGTGCTGTCGGCTGCAACGCTTGCCGCGCCCCTGCCGTTCCAGCTGTCGGTAGTTTCCTCAAATGTATCATGGAAGAAATATCCGTCCTCATCGGTTATTTGTGACGGATCCTTTCCCTCTCCCTCGATGTCGATGACAAAGGTAGAAACGCTCTCCGCCGGAAGCTGTGCCCAGAAGCCGCTCCCGCTGTATTCAAGATTTTGTGTGAGGGCAAGATTCTCCGCTGCTGATGTGCGGTAGCGGTCAACATTGGTTATTTCCTCGCCGCTGCCAAGTGTGAAATTCTGAGCATAGGTATCACTGCTCTTGTTCACCGCAACTACCGTCACCTGTCCGCTATCGTTCTTGAATGCCGAAACATAGACATTACTCGCAGGCTGTTCGGTAGCGTCTATACGCACATCTCCCGGGCGCACGAATTTGCTGTACTGCGCCATACAGTAACCGCGCTTGCTGATATTTCCGTCCTCTTTTAAAAGGCCGTAGCTTCGGCGAATATACCACCATACATAAGCATTGAGATTTCCTACCACGAGACCGTTATGTATATTTTCGGATACATCAAGAGCCTCGGGATAAGTATCAGCATCAGAGCTCGAATTCGGCACGTATACCTCTGTCATCCATATCTCCTTGCCGCAGTTTTCAAGCGCGGGAAAGTCCATGTTGGAACGGGTAGTACCGTAGAAATGAGTGCCGAATACGCCGATATTTGCAAACGCCGTGCTATTACTCAGGATAGAATTGTAAATGTCCTTTTTATACTGAAAGCTCTCGGGAGACATAAGCTTTGCATTAGTTCCCTCCGTGACCTTGCTGCCGTAGTTTGCAATAAAGCTCACCAGATCGGAGGTGCTCCAGTATGTCCAATCCTCCGCATAGTCCGGCTCATTCTGCACCGAAATTGAGTACAGATCAACACCCTGACCCTCCATGTACTTCACAAAGTTGTTGAGATGTGCCGCATACTCCGCCTGCTTTGACATATCGAGCTGGTACTTTCCGCCCGTGAGAGTTCCGTCACCGTTTATGCGCATACTTGCAGGAGGATTCCATGGGGTAGCAAAAACAGTCGCGCCGAGCTCCTGTGCACCGAGAGCTGTAGGCACAGCCCTGCTCCATGCGCTTGAATCGTCGCTGCAATAAATACGCAGTATCGTGAGACCGAGCTCGTCCTCACCGTTTCCGAAAGCCTTCTGCACCTGTGCGGAGGTCATGTCACCCTGAGCTACCCACTCGGGCAGGTTTATACCGCCAAATCCGCTGATAGTCTGGTATTGCGCAGTTGTATCAATGACAACAGCTTCAGCAGCATAAGCTGTTGTTAGCTGAACCTCTGACGGAACTGCCGGTATAAATGCAGCCGAACAGATTGCCGCAGTAAGTGCAGCTTTTATGTGTTTGAGCCTCATACAAATCATCTCCCTTAATATAATGATAAATATTACTTAATAAATTATACACAATATTTTGTGGAATGTCAATATACTTTTGAGCTGAAAGTATAGTACTATTGTGCTAACTTTACGCAGCCCCTTTATTTAGCCTTATGAAGCAAATCCGTTTTTAGCAAAATCGTTAAAATCGCAGAGCAATATTATCCTAAATGCTGTTTCCATTATGTTATTGTTTACGCTATAACTTCTTGTACTCTCAGATGCAACAAACAACAAATACAGCAGTTTTGTAATACTATTGGTTTGATCTCAAAAAATAAAATTAAAACAAAAAATAAAGTCTGTATGCTATTGATTTGCTGTGTGTTTTTTGGTATAATATTAAAGTGAATCTGGGGCATAGCCAAGCGGTAAGGCAACAGACTTTGACTCTGTCACTGCGTGGGTTCAAATCCCGCTGCCCCAACCAGCACGATGTACGTGCAGCAAAAACGCATCTCAGCAGTTGAGATGCGTTTTTTTGTTTATATACTTGCCTCTATTGCAAAGCAGCCACAAAGCCGCTCAGCGGCTTTGCAGAGGCAGTATAAACAGAGCGCTGGCGGTGCAAGCGCAATCTGCCGTCAATGACGGCAGATCGCAAAATATCTTATTGTGATTTGATCCTTGTAATTTACTGTTTTTTCATAGAAATAATAAGATCAAAAACTTCTCCAAAATCCTTACCGGTTTTTGCGAAGCTATCAAGAAGCTTGTTTTTGTAGAGCTTTTTGGAGATCGCAACGGCTTCAGGACATTGTCTTTGAAAAGAATCGAGCATATAGCTGCTTGAGCCGAATTCTATACATCTGAGTTCATAGTAACTCTGTACAGTTAGCTGAATAAGTTCAAGATCACTGCTTTCAAATACATAGTCAAGAGCCTTGTCAATGTAATATGGTTCGGTATCAATGAGATGTAACATTCCGCAATGAGGATCATGTGCTGCTGAACGTAAATGCCTGATGTTCGACACAGATGCAGTTCCAATGCACATTGCACAAGGCTCCATAGTTGTATATAGCGTCAGTTTCTTTGGATCAAATCTTGACGTATCAAGCCGCCTCAAAAGGTTTGCTTCCGCATGCGCAATGCGGCGATTGACCGTTTCGGGCAGATTTGCACGATTATGATCTTTCAGAACTAATCCGTAATTTTCATCAAAGAGAGCCGCACCTATCGGTATATTCCCCTCACAAAAGGCGCTCCATGCCTCCGCAAATGCCGTTTGCCACTGTTTACATAAATCATTCCACATAAAATCATCCTCTTATAATAAATGTGTCCTCAATAACCGCCGTAAGGCGGTTATTGCCCCGAACTTCGTTCGGGGAGCGCAAATTCTTTATAATATAGGGAATTTGCGCGTCACATTTCTTGATGTCAAGCTCATTTTGCCCTAAAGGGCAAAACAAAGTGCAAGAAAAACTATCAATATCTTTGTTTTTTCTTGCACTTTGACAACTAAAAATTGGCTTTAAAAGCTATACTAAGCCAATTTTTAGTTGTTGAGCAGACATTAATAAGTAAATTTATAAAACTATAACATCGTAAATTACTCTATAATATCATCTTTGTCATTTTTATCACCATTATTTTTTGCGATTAAGGCGTGACATTCTCTGAGCAGACAGTCATTTACGCCCTATCCTGCATTTGTTTCGTAAAAACTTTACGTTGCTGGTCGAACTTCCCAACAAGCACAGGATCATCAAGCACCTCGGCAGACCAGTTTTGTTTTCTGCTGCCGCCACCATTATAAAGTGCTTTATAAAACACCAAAGAAAGACGATGATTCATTGAACAATGAAGTCCAGTTGGTAAAACCCACACCCCTCCGTCCCGATGGGACAAACCTCTTGCCGTTCCCTGTTGAACGCACTCCCTCCGATATTGAGAAAAATGGCTGATGCAATAGCCACTGCCACATCAACCGATGTTGCGATGGCAGGCACTTCCATAGCGACCGCCTTTTCAAGCAGTCAGGCGTATTGCCTTATTCTATACTTATTATATCACAATACTCCGCAGATTTCAAGTGATTTACTCCCGATATCTGCGGAGATATAATTTTTGTGGGGCTAAGCCTACCGTTTTTGAACTCGCGGAGCAGCGTGCTATTATATCGTGTTCCCTCATGATTTCGCTCCTTCATCGACTTTTCTTAGGGATATGGGAGCCTACGCCTTTGCAGAGTATAAAAATAGCGGAAGCTCCTACGGAGTCTATCTTGCAAAAAAATCTTTTATTCGCTGACTTTATTCTATACTCTTATTGTTATATTTATATGATCGCAGGAACAGCAGCCATAGATTAATTTTGCATATTCTGATTAATCATAGAATTGAGTGCAGAGTGAGGTCAATAGTGATATGCATATCACTTTAAATCTATAAAACCGCCCTTTATTTAAAGTTAAAAAATAAATATTTGTATGAGATATTGACATTTCATTTGTCCTGTGGTATAATTATTATGTTGTGATTAAGTTTGCATTGGTTACTGTTTTATAGGGGTATAGCTCAGTTGGTAGAGCAGCGGTCTCCAAAACCGCGTGCCGAGGGTTCAAGTCCTTCTGCCCCTGCCAAAAAATGCCGTAAACTCGCCGTTTACGGCATTTGCCATTTATGAACGGCTGTTCATTTCTAACACTTTTCTAACACTTGGATATTTTTGTGCGTCCTGTGCGGAACTGTCAAAAGTTCTGTGCAGGACTTATTTTATTCGCTGATTGCAAGCAGCTGTGCCATTTTTGCCGCCGAGCTCTCCTTGCTTGAGTAGTCCAGATGAGCATAAATGTTGGCTGTTACCTCGAATGTTGAGTGTCCCAGCCACTCCTGTATAGCCTTCATGGGTATGCCGTTCTTCAAGAGCAGGCTTGCACAGGTGTGACGCAGGTCGTGATAACGTATGTGTCGGAATCCGTTGTCCTTGAGCAGCTTTCCGAACTGCACAGATATGAAGTTCGGACGCATAAGGTGACCTGTGGCATCAGTGCAGACGTAATCATCGCAATCATGACAGTACGCACCTCGGAGAACTGCCGCATTCATAGACTGCTGCTGTCGGTGGTAAAGCAGTTCATTTTCAACATCTTCGATGAGCGGAAGCGTCCTGTTGCTGGACTGGTTCTTCATTCTGTCGAAGCCCTTTGCCTGATATTTGCCGTCCACATTAGCCTCAATGACCTTATGTGATATGGAAATGGTCTTGGTCTGGAAGTCGATGTTGCTCCATTTCAGTCCGAGAGCCTCGCTGCGTCTGAGTCCGTAGTAAGCCGCAAGCATTACGGGAATGTATATGGGACTCTCTCTCGCCGCAATAAGCAGGTCTCTCAGCTCGTCCTCACTGTAAAATGAGGCTCGGTATCGCTCCCTCTTCGGGTGGTCTGCGTGGTCGCAGGGATTATCGTCGAGGAGTTCCTTTTTCACCGCATAGCTGAATGCTGCGTGGATAAGTCCGTGATAGCGCAAAGCCGATGCACCCGACAAGCCTGATTCTTCAAGATAGGCATTGAAGTCGTTGAGGTCCTCGCCAGCAAAGTCACCTATCGTTATACCGCTGTTCCCGAAGAACTCGGTTATCCTGCCGTTCACCATTTTCATATAGCCGTCTATCGTGGACGGCTGAAGCCTGCCTGACGACAGGTTTATCCAGTCAGTGAGAAACTCTGTCAGCGTCTGATACTGCACCTGCTCTCGCTGTTGAATGAACTTCTCGGGAGCTTTCTTCTTGCTGATAGTCCTCAGCAGCTTCCTCTGACTACGGTTGTACTCCTCCAGTACCTCCGCCATACGAGACTTGGCAGCCTTCTTGTTGCCTCTTGCGTCCAGCCCCAGCGCTACCCACTTTATGGAGCGCTTGCCGCTGCGGTCGTACAGATTCACAAGCACATAGTACTTGCCATTTTTTACTTGCAGATTTCCTGTTACTTCTTTCATTTTTACCTCCTGTTTCGGAAATCCGCTTCAGCGACTACAGTATACCACAACCTGTCCCGAAAAGCAATATTCGGACTCAGAATTAAGATTTCAGACACATTTGCGGGAGCAAAAAAATAAACCGGAAAGTGGTTAGCTTTCCGGCTGTTATTATAAATCAGAATCTATCGTTTTTTCAAAGCAAAACAGGCTTTATAAATTCCCACTGCTAACAGCAATACTGCGTTAATGATGATCACGAGCATTATATCCTTCGCAAATAACCATACAACTTTGTACGGCGTTGCCATGATAGGCGGTATAGCTAATAATACGATCGGAAGGATCATGTGCCTTATAATATCTGATACAAACATTTTTTTCTCAGATGTCTTCGTTCTCCACTTTTTCAATGTCACAGCAGAATGAATACTTATGAAGAAAATTACAAAACATATCACATCTATCACTGCATGGAGTATCAGATACAGGTTGGGAAGTTTCTGCTTAGGTTCTCCAAGAAGCGGCATAACAATATTTCCGAGCAGATTATTGCCAACAAGATAGTCATTCATATTAACAAGAACGACTACTGCAATACCCTTTTCTGGAATAATGAACATATTGGACGTGTAATTCTCCACTAGTCCGGCGTGAGCAATTATAGGTTTACTGTACAGATCGGGCATATATTCCCAACCCATTCCGTAATATGATCCATTACCCTCAGACACATTCTCATAAAACATACGATCAACACTTTCACTGCTTACGATGTTTTCACCGGCCCGAAGATACATTTGCAAATATTTTTCCATGTCGGTCACGCTCGAAGAAAGGTATCCTGCCGGAATGTTTGTCCAAGTCCCCTCATGTATTTCTTCGGGATAATCAGGTTTTCCTGCAACATATATGCCAAAATAGTTTCTGTATCCATCTATCAAACCGTTTTCCTTGCTTTTTTCAAGGCTCGCAGCAGAGTGAGACATCCCGATCGGCTCAAATATATTTTGCTCAATATACTGTTCATAGGACATACCGCTTACCGCTTCTATAATAAGTCCCAGCAGTCCGTAATTTGCATTTGCATATTCATAGCTGCCATGCCTGCCTGAATTACGGTGAGGCGTATGCGCCTGATGAGATCACACAGCAGAGTATTTGCGTTAATGGAGATATTTGTGCGGTGCTGTAAGAGCTATAAACTAATAAAAGAGTGCCGTATCATACGACACTCTTAAGCCTAAACCGCCCTGTGGCTTTTCACTTACAAGGCGGTTTTTAATGATGTTATTCAGGTAGAGCATATCAAGAGATTCACTTCGCATAATCTCCTAATGAAAGTCCGAGAACCTTAGTCTGTTCTGCAATCATAGATGCGATCTTCGCAGCGCCTGCATTACTGAGGTGTGTATTGTCTATCGTTGTCTGTGCTGTATCTGCATAGCAGTGCATTTTCGCTGTTTCGTCCGCACCGCCGTAATTATACAGGCTGGTATAAAGCTGAGTCGTAAGTGTTGTCATATCAATGACAGGCACGTTATACTGCTCTCCGAGTGCGATCATTGCCTCCTGATACGGAACATGCTGCTGATAATTTGCCTGTCCGTCCAAAGCACGTCTTGTGATCGGTGTCACAAGTACAGGGACTGCACCCTTATCCTGCGCGACCTTGATATACTTGTTCAGCAGTATCCATTCATAGGAATACTGTCCGCTGCTGTTCTTTCCCTCACTATCGAGCGTGGAGAAGTCAAGTCCGGGATATGTACCGAGTCCCGGATATGTTGCCTCATCAGTCTTTTCGTCGTTGTGGCCGAACTGAATAAACAGGTAATCTCCCGCGCCAATATTATTCACAAGTGTCTGATAGTAGGTCTCGGCGAGAAAACTTCTGGAGCTTCTGCCGGAAAGTGCAAGATTCTGCACATTGACATTGTTGTACATATCAGCAAGCTTCATACCCCAGCCGTAGCGGTTATATGGGATAGAATAATTTTCATCATAATAGCAGACAGTCGAATCGCCTACGAGGTAGACATTTCCTGAAAACTGAAATCCGTCAGGCTCATAAGCGTTCGTATTTGTCCCGGAATTTTCGGAATCATCAGGCATGATTTCGTTCAGCAGCGCTTCTTCATTAATGAGCGTACGTCTCATAATGACCATATCAAATATATTCAGCTTATCATCTTCGCAGAGATCGGCAGACTTCCAGTTTGCAGGCTGAGAATCAGGAGCAGCGAGCAGCCACTTTTGCAGCAAAACAAGATCAGCTATACTGAACTCACCATCATTATTGACATCGCCAACAAGCTTTCTTACAAATACTGTGTAATTCACACAGCCGGAGGACTGACCATTTGTACCAAGTGTCACGGTATCACCTGCACGGAAATTGCAGGAATATATCTTATATACAACGTCACTGCTGTTTTTTGCGATCAAACCTGTGTCTGTATATCCACTCATCCATGAGGGAACAGACGCTACTCTCTGATCAAGAGCAATATAGGCTGTAAGACTTTCTGCTGCGGTAAATGATGCCTGATCACCCGATACGGTCTTGGCATCGCAGGCTGTCATAATACGCTCAGCTCCGGTAAGAAGCTGCGGCAGGAAGGAGTAGGTAACATCGCGGTCGCCGTAGACTTTGTCGCCTGTGGCTGTATCCTCTTCAATGCTCCAGTTCTGATAAGCTGCACTTCCCTCAACAAGCAGCTCTTTTATAATGATACCGTTAAGCGCATCTATAACAACCGGCTCGACTACACTCGGAGCAGTAACATATCCCGCAGATGGCACACCTGATTCTGCAAATGCGGCATAAGTCATTTCAGAAGCGCTGCTCTTTGAACCGGCATTCGTCATCGTATAGCTCTTCACATCGCTTCCCGACATTACTGTATATGTGTAGTTTGATGAGGGTCTCCATGTACACGCCACGGAATAGCTCGGATTACTTGTTGTTCCCTCGCCCTGCTTTGTTCTGCTTACGTTCACAAATACAGAATTATCCTCGGCATATGCACCCGGATATGTTATCTGATTCCAGTCGCAGATAACATTACCGCCCTTTTCATAATAGCAGCTTTCTGCATAAATTTTAGATGCGGTATGGACTGTATAGCCCATGCTGAAATTGTAGACATAGTTATTGAAGCTGTGGAAATAACCGTAACGCATAAGTCCGGGCGCACGCGTAACGGTATCGTGATAATAGTTATCGCAGAGAGTGACGCAGGGCTGACCGTTATAGGTATTGTAAGTCGCCTCGTCATCGGCAGGATATCCGAGCAGTACACCGTATTCATGATAACCGAAGGTACAGTCGGAGATAGTTACGTAATCAGCAGTTCCCTTGAAGTTGAGGAACTTATCCCAGTCGTCTGAGCCGAGAGAGGAAGTCTCTATTTGGTCGTGTCCCTCGAAGTCGATATGATCTATCCAGAAGTTCCAGCCGTATGCGAACTCCCAGATATTGTCGGTATTAAGTTCGGTATCGTGAGTGAGATCAAAGTTGCGGATAATGACATTATACGCCGGTCCGTAATTCTCGTTGTATGTACGGAAGTATACATTGTAAAGTCCGTGTGCACTGTAGCTGCCGATGATAGTTTTATTAGGCTGGAGGTAGATGTAATTGTCGCGGCAGTAATAACGCTGTCCGCCATCGTAGCCCGTGCTTATCTCGTAGTTCGACTTATCGTCAGTGCCGTAGATATCCTTGGTTACGACGATAGTCATAGGGTCAGTGCTCGTGCAGGCAGCCTTGAGCTCGTCGAAGGTCGTTACCTCAACTGTCTTGCCGAAAAGTCCGCCGACAGCAGATGCCTTGATACTGCCTGAGGGGGTAGTACAGTATCCGGCAAAGCCCTGCAAGCCTGCCGTATTGATGAGCCACTTCTGGTTATCTGCACCTGTATAAGATGAGAGGGTAACAGTGTTTGCAGAAGCGTTGTAGGTCAGTGCAAGGTCAGGAGCACTGTAATTGGTTATCTTGTAGTAAAGATCGTTGCCGAGAGAGTCCTGCGCAACAGGAACAACATACCAATGCTGTGTGGTATCACTTTCACTGCCGTATATAACAGCCGATGTACCCTCAGTAGTCTTGTAATCGAGGGGCGTGATGAGTCTGCCCGTGCCTTGATTAACGATCTTGAAGAAAGCACCATTGCTGTTTGTTCCGACATAATCAAACCGCCAGTTCTCGTTCTGTGAGCCGTTGGTCGTCCATGTGTTCAACGCAGATTTGTCCGAATATCCTGAGATATTCAGGTTCCTTGTGTTGTCGATTGTGCTGATGCGCACAAGCTGCACAGGATAGTCTGTGCTGACAGCATGAGCTGTCATGAGATCCGGGAATACTGCCGTGATACAGGTAAGCATCAGCAACAGTGCGGTCAGGGCTCCGAGTAACCGCCGGCTTTGTTTCTTTGTGTCCATTTGAATATGATCCTCCTTATTTTAGTGCGGACTTTCCGCCATCACTTTAGTTGTTAAAGAGTACACTCAGTGTATCCGCATTTTCTTCAAATACTTTAAGCACATATTTGTCCCAATGCCTTGCGTCAGCAGCAGAGCTTCCAAATACATAGTCCTCCTGACCGTGACCCATTATTACGTCAAAGGCGGGGATGGCTTTGCTTGCGACTGCCGTGCGGCAGGCTGCCGCAGAAGCGAGAGAAAAGCTCACTATGCCGTCCTTGTACATTACCCGGCTCGACAGATTTGTTCCTGTGGACTTGACTTGCTTGACCTCTACCCGGCATTCACTTTCGCTGTCATGTTGCTGCATTAGTCATTCACGAAACGCCGCACGATCACGGACATCAAGTATGTTCTGTTCAATATCATTACAGCGAAGCTCTGAAAATATCCGCTATATCCTTCTCAAGCAGCGGAGCCCATGCGTTTTCGAGTCCCTCGTTCTCAGCGACATGATGTGCCATTTCATCAATGCGCCTCTCGTCTATACCAACATCTCTTAAATGCATCGGGATACCGATAGACTCAAAGAAATCATAAGTTGCCTGAATAGCCTTCTCAGCAATATCAAATTTATCGAGGCTGCTGTCGATTCCGAAAACATTGACACCGTACTTCACGAAACGACCGACCGTCTTATCGCTCAGGATATGCTTCATCCAGCGAGGCGTGATGATTGCAAGACCTTCTCCGTGGGTGATGTCATAATAAGCGGAAAGGGCGTGCTCCATGCCGTGGCAGGGCCAGCCTGACGGGCTGCTGCCGAGCGCATAAATGCGATTACAGCCGTAGGTGCAGGTGAGCATCATCTCTGCTCTTGCAGTATAATCCTCGGGATCATCAAGGCACTTTCTTCCGTTCACCATAAGGCTTTTCAGTCCAGCCTCCATAAATCCGTCGTTCAGGATAGTTGAATCCTCGCAGAAGTACTGCTCCATGATGTGGTTCATCGCATCTGCACAGCCTGCTGCGGTCTGCTTCTTCGATACGGTAAAAGTGTAGGTCGGATCGAGGAAAGACACTGCAGGAAAGTTATGCGGATCAACATAGCCTATCTTATCATTGGTCTCAGTCCTGGAAATTACTCCGCCAGAATCGTACTCGCTTCCTGTTGCCGCAAGGGTGATGATATCAACTATCGGGATAGACTCCTTCGCAAACGCCTTATAGGAGATCAGATCCCACGGATCGCCGTCATACTTGGCACCTGTTGCAATTGCCTTGGAGCAGTCGAGCACACTTCCGCCGCCAACAGCAAGGATAACATCAACATCATGCTCCTTACAGAGTCTCACGCCGTCAAGAACGCTCGGATCGTACTTTGGATTCGGTTGAATGCCTGAAAGCTCGATTATCTCAAAGTCAGAGAGAAGCTCCTTCACTTTATCATAAAGCCCGATCTTCTTGATACTGCCGCCGCCATAGGTGAGCAGTATTTTTTTGCCGAACTGCGCCATTACCTCGGGCAGCTCCTTGATAACGCCCTTGCCGAAAATAAGCCGTGTGGGTGTCATGTAATCAAAATTTTGCATAATGATTTACCTCCTCGGTATTTAATTATTTATTTGCATATCTGCAAAGTCTTTTAAATCATTACAATAATTGATAGATCCATTTCATAAGAGTTGGATGATCTCTTGCACCATTCAGGACATGGTATAAAACGCCCATTCGTTCATCGTCAAATGCCTTATAAAATATCAGGTATCTATAGTTTCAGGTGTAACTTGGTGATTCTGCCAATTTGATTCCAATTATAACTGGCAGTACAAATATCTTGTTTTCATTCTTCTATAGCCGAACGAAATAAAGTTAATCTCATTCGCATCCCCGATTATTCTGACGTAATTTATCCTCTTGTTACAAATTATACCAGACTCAAAAAAGAAAGTCAATCATCTGAAAAGGTAAAGCCTTATCCCCTTACTGCAATATGCAATGCCTGCTGTTTCATGCCTTTCGAGCTCACACATCAGTTCTCTGTGTTTGCAAAGTGGTTTCATCATAGGAAATAAAAAATTTTCCGCACAGCATATCTTAATGATCGCTGTGCGGAAATTCTTTATTTAATTACTGCAAATGCCTGTTTAAGCGTTGAGGCAGGAATGATCTCTATTGAATACTCTGATATATCAACTGCGGACATCGACTGCTTAGGCACTACGCACATCTTGAAACCCATGCGCTCTGCTTCGCGGATACGCTGTGAGATATGTGAAACCGAGCGTATCTCACCTCCCAGACCTATCTCGCCAAATGCTATCAGCTCTTCGTCAATTTGCCTGTCCATGATACCGGAATAAAGAGCCATAGCTACCGGAAGATCGCCGGCAGGCTCATCAAGACGGAAGCCTCCTACTATATTGAGGTAGACGTCCAGCGAGTTCATATAAATGCCAAGTCTTTTTTCAAGGACGGCGATAATGATATTCAGTCTGTTGAAGTCAAACCCTGTGACCATTCTTCTCGGAGCAGCATAGCTTGTCTTGGCGGCAAGAGCCTGAACCTCTGCAAGTATGGGCCGGCTTCCCTCCATAACGCAGGCGACGCACGTTCCCGAGACGTTATGCGGTCTGCCGGAAAGCAGCATTTGAGAGGGGTTTTCGACCTCTCTGAGGCCCTTGTCTATCATCTCGAAAACGCCTATCTCATTTGTCGAGCCAAATCTGTTTTTAACAGCTCTGAGAAGTCGATAGCTCTGGTGACGCTCGCCCTCGAAATAGAGGACGGCATCCACGATATGCTCCATTACCTTAGGGCCGGCGATAGCTCCGTCCTTATTGACATGACCGACTATGATTATGGGGATCTCGCGATCCTTCGCAGTATGCATAAAGAGATTAGTACATTCACGAACCTGAGTAAGGCTTCCGGGACTTGAGGTTATTCTTCCTATGCTCATTGTTTGAATTGAATCGATTATGGCTATATCAGGGCTACAAGATGAAATGGTGGCGGCGATCGCTTCAGCGTCGGTAGCCGTAAGGATATATAAATTTTCCGTATCAACTCCGAGCCTTTGTGCCCGAAGCTTTATCTGTCTTGCAGATTCCTCTCCGGAAACGTAGAGAATAGAGTGTTCTCTGCCGAGGAATTGGCATATTTGAAGTAGGATAGTACTCTTTCCTATACCGGGTTCTCCGCCGAGCAGAACGAGCGATCCCTTTACAAGACCTCCGCCGAGGACTCTGTTGAGCTCTCCCACGCCGGTATCGTAGCGAATATCGCTGTCTGCGCCGATATCTTCAAGCTCAAGTATGCTGTCGGAAAGATCTGCATTGGTTGTTCTTGCAGAGGAGCCGCCTGATATGGGAGTGCTGTCAGCAAGCTCTTCTTCGAAGCTGTTCCATGCTCCGCATGAGGGACATTTTCCGTTCCATTTGGTGCTTTCATAGCCGCACTGATTGCACGTATATATATATTTTGATCTTGCCATTTTATGCCTCATCAAAGGAATGCCGAGTTGATGCTCTCAGCGCTGAGGATATACTTTCTGCCGCAGCTCATGATGCTCTCTGAGGCATTAAAGCCTCCAAGGTCTGTGGATATGAGGCTCTGATATTTTGATGAACCTGTGCTGTCGGAAGAGAAAAATATTTTCTGAGTTATATCAAAGCTTATCTCTCCGAAGGCACCGAAGGTATCATTGAGCTCGGTGAGTTCTTCGTCCTGTATCACGAATATTCGGCATATGTCCTCGGGAAACACACCTGTTGAAAATATAAGCTCCGGGAAGTCATTGCCGTCGAGGTCGCAAAGCTCAAATCCGAGAGAGTAATCCTCAAGGCCGGAATATGTTTCTGAAAGTTCTGAAAGCTTACTGCGATACAACTCCTTTTGGGCATCTGTAAGGACTGCTCCCCAGCTTTCTGAATAGTGTATAGCATAGTTGATAGAATCGGTGCCGAAGGTATATTTTCTGCCAAGCTCAAGACAGTCCTGGGAGGTGTATTCTGAAAGTGAAGTCTCATAGTCAGGTAAAGTTACAGTCTCGCCGTTCACTTCATAGGTTATGGCAGCTCCGCTTGCAGCCGAGCCGGCATTGTTGTAGTATGTCATTGCGGATTCAAGCAGATCGCCGCTTACGTTATAATATTCGCCGATAACAAAGCCATCGCCCTCATATTCATATCCGATCATATCAGAAGCGGGAATATATGTGAAAGTTCCGCAAGAGCCTATATCAGTGAACTTCTGAACAGCTCCGTCTGAATATGTATATACCTCACACATAGTCGATGACTGGGTATCAGGCGAGATGATGAGCTCCGGCGAACTGTCACCGTTTATGTCTCTGATATCAAACCGCGAATCGGCAGACGGTGAAAACGAGGTGAGCTTGCTCTCGTATGCTTCCTGCCAGTCAAATACTATACTTTCGGGAGTGAGAACTTTTTCAGCAGTCTCGGTAATTTCCGAGACCTGTCCTGTTTTTTGGGACGAACAGCCCGAAGCGAATGTGCATAAGAGTGCAGCGACAGATACTGCATATATATTTTTTTTCAATTTATGAAGCCTCCTGTACTATTGCTGTAAAAATGTAAAAGCAATATCTTTAGGGTATCTCTAAAAACCCGTTTGGTTAAAGAAAAAAACAGATAGGTGCGGCAGATGCAAGGAAAGCTCCCGAAGGCGTGCTGTCGCATTCCGAGGGAGGTTGACAAGCATATGTCGTGCACAGCTGTTTTTTCTCAAAAGTGGTTTTTAGAGGTGCCCTTTATATTTTAATTCTATCACTTTTAAACGATAGTGTCAATTAAGATATTATTACAGTTTTGGGTCTTTATCTTGAAAATATATACGCAGTGTATCCCGCATATATCAAAAGCATTGCGGCACCATTCCACCGTACAAGTCTTTTCCTTGGCAGGCAAAGTACAAGTACTGTCATACTCATGGCGATGAGGACTGCACTGTCGATGAAGTTTTCCTGAGTAAACGAGACAGGTGATATAGTTGAAGCTATTCCGAGAACAAAGAGTATGTTGAAGATGTTGGAACCTATTACGTTGCCCAGAGCCATATCAAGCTCGTTCTTTTTGGCGGCAACAACCGATGTTACCAGCTCCGGCAGGCTTGTTCCGAGCGCTACGATAGTCATGCCGATCAGATTTTCAGACATTCCAAATGTCCGCGCAATGTCAGATGCTCCCTGAACGACCATTTCTCCACCTGTCGCTATCGCCGCTATGCCTGCGACCATGAAGAGCATGCATTTCCACACCGGCATTATCTTGTATTCATCGTCGCTCAGGGAAGCATTATCTCTTGACTTTTTGGCGGAATATATCATTATCAGCAAGAAGATAATAAATATTATGAGAAGGATAATTCCGTCTGCTCTTCCGACGAGTCCGTCCATACCGCCGACCGTCATGAGAAGTCCCGCTATAACAATAGAGAAAGGAAAGTCTCTTTTGAGAGTAGATCCTTCAACGTCAAGCGGACACAGCAAAGCACAAAGTCCGCAGACTACCATAAGGTTGAAGATATTAGAGCCAATGACGTTGCTTATGGCGAGGTCGTTTTTTGCAGCAATTGAAGCCGTAACGCTGACAGAGGTCTCAGGCAGACTCGTCCCCATTGCTACGATAGTCATTCCAATGATAATTGACGGGACTCTCAGCCGCTTTGCGACCGACGAGCTGCCGTCCACGAAGAAATCCGCGCCTTTTATGAGCAGAAAGAATCCGACGATAAGAAAGATATATTTGAGCATAAGGCCTGTCCTCCTGTAGCTTTGTAGCGAATAATGTAAATAAACAAAAAATATTATATCATATTCAAATAAAAAAATCAATACTATGACGTTAGATTTAGGTATGAAGCCAAATAATATCTGATCTTTGTATCTTTATCTCAGAAGTCAGGCGAACACATGATCCGTTCCTACAATGCAGACTTAACGCTAATTGTACATAATGATCAAAAAGGGACTCTCGCCTTGGAGAGCCCCTATAAAAGTTCATTTTCTGCCGCAGTTCCTGTCAAATGATGGGTTGCAGGCATAGAAGTTCTTTGCGTTCAGATTATCCTGCGTTATTCGCAGGGCTTCGCCAAATCTCTGGAAATGCACTATTTCGCGCTGACGCAGGAAGCGGATCGGGTCGCGGACATCAGGGTCGTCAGCGAGGCGTAGAATGTTGTCATAGGTGGTACGTGCCTTTTGTTCGGCAGCCATATTCTCGTGCAGGTCGGTGATAATGTCTCCCTTGGACTGGAAGTAAGTTGCGGTGAACGGAGCCCCAGAAGCTGCAATGGGATAGATGCCTGTTGTATGATCAACAAAGTACGTGTCAAATCCGCTTTCTTTTATCTCCTCTATGCTCAGATCTTTGGTAAGCTGATAAAGGATAGCTGAGATCATTTCAACGTGTGCGAGCTCCTCAGTCCCTATATCGGTCAGCAAGCCCTTGACCTCGGCGTAAGGCATAGCGTAGCGTTGATTCAGGTACCTCAGCGAAGCTGCAAGCTCTCCGTCCGGACCGCCAAGCTGCGAGATAATTACTTTTGCAAGCTTTGCGTTGGGAGTTTTGATGTTCACAGGATATTGGAGCTTTTTTTCATATTGCCACATAATTTACCTCCTTTCCCACGGCCATGGGTCGTCGATCCATGACCAGTGTTCCTTACCGCTGCTCTGCTCGGGAGTCAGCGGTCCGAATTTACGATTATACTCGTCTATACAGTTTTGTCTGAGCGTATTGTAGTTATTGAACATCGCAAGAGCACGACGGCAGTTTGGATGAGTATCGAGATACAGATTCAGCTCTTTGAGCGAGAAATCGTACTTTTTGATCTTGTTTAACAATTTTTTCTGTTCATCCATTTAATGTTCCTCCTCTTTCAAAGGGAAAATCGAGTTCGGGAAAAAGTGTTCCCTCGCAGAAAGCCTTGTCGGGCTCATAGACCTCGCCCCATTGCTGGAAAGGAACATATGCCATTCCGAGCGGAGTATCAGCCGGGAATCGCGATCGCTCCTGTGAATCTGCGGAAGAAGCGGAAAATTTAGACGGCAGAGCGTTTTCGCGTTCACGCAGAACAAGGCCGCTTATATCATCAAACATATTGAGATTCATAAAAGTCCTCCTTTCGTATAAGGCGGAAAACATAGTGCAGAGTTCTCCGCACATAATCATTATATTCAAAGCATAGTATTTTGGTTACAGCTTCTTATGTGAGGCAGATCGGCGATACGTCACAGCCTATTGGTGCACTCAAAAGCCGTCCCACACAAGCCATAATCAGAATAGAATATGACAAAAAGAAAAAGGCTGCGTAACTGCGATGTTACGCAACCTTATCTTCAAATTACATAAACTGCTTTATTTGCGCCGCACTGATGAGCTCCCTTTTATATTATAGTGCCTCGCACATCCGCAAACTAAAGTTTGCTCCGTGCGGATCGGCAAATAGCAAACTCCAAAAGCTTTTGTCGCTTGCTATAATAGTTCGTTTCATAGCCTCGAACTATCATCACTTCTCATCGTCCTTTTTATCGAAGGTACCTCTAAGTCTCAGCGGTACGTATTTTTCCTTGTAGTTCTCAAGATAGCTTTCAAGCACCTCTCGCAGTGACTTCTCTGTTTTCAGCGATAAAATGAACCTCGGCTTGTGTTTCTCTATGCTGTAGTTTATGGACTCGCGCAGCTCCTCCAGACGGACGATTATCTGCTTTTCCTGTGCATAATTGCTTATCTTGGAAATTAGATTAGCCGAATACGCAAGGTCGATCACAAATATACCGTAGAAAAATCCTATTCCGAACGAAAATGCAAGATTTTTTGAAAGCCAATCAAGAGCCTCAAGAATATGAGGATTTACAAAAAAATAGTACAACGCGCTCAGAAGCATCCAGAAAAAGCTGTAGAGCGGACAGATGATACCCTTTATATTGCCCCAACAGCTGCTGTAGTCCCACAGCCTTACGTGAGTACCCGAAAGCATTATCGTTCCCACAAAGTATTCAAGGGCGGTTATCGCTGCCGCCATGATAACGAAAAGAACAAGTTTGCGCAGCCACAGCTGTTCTATAGGCAGATGTTCCTCTATTTGTGAAAGCAGATAAAGCAGACAAAGCGCCTCTCCGTAAAGCGGAAGACATGGTCCTGTCAGAAACCCCGGGTTTACCCAATGCTTCTGTGAAACGAACCTTCGATAGAATACCTCTATTCCCCAGCCTGTCATGCCGCCTACTGCAAACAGAAATGTCACAACAAGAAAATAATTCATTTTCCCCTCCAAATACTTATTATATTGAGCCTGACAGATAAGAGGCAAGTTAAAAACATTGATCCTATGCTTATGATAACACATATTCAAATTATTTTCAACAGACAAAAAAACAGATCTGCCTAAAAAAGTAAACTTCTGCGGCAGACCTGTAAGCGATATTTGAATTACTATTGTTCTCTGAAAAATTTGTAAAGTTCTTTCAACATGATCATACTGCTTTACCGGCTTATTTCATCGCCCTGTACTGCTGCATTGTAATAGTCGAGTCCTTATGTGTTGAAAGATATGCATAGTACGAAAGTATAGTGGAAGCGTCACGTCCGTCAACTACACCATTTTCGTCAACATCAGAAACCTTCTCCTGTATATCGCTCATTGGCTCTGCTTGTCCAACTGACGCTTTTGCATAATATGTGAGAACTAACGAAGCATCTCGTGCATCGACCACATCGTTCATGTCAGCATCTCCAAGGAGCAGGTCATCAGTCTTTTCCTGCGCGATAACTGTAAAGGAGTAGGTCTGACCCGAATTATCCTGAACAGTAATAACTGCCGAGCCGTATCCCGATGGAGTTACATTAATGGTGTTATTCCATGTATTTACCCACACATTCACAATACTATAGTCAGAAGAGCTAACCGATACTGATCCATTTGCAGTATATGAAAGCGAAACTGTCTGATTCAACTCAGAAACATATAAATTACCGCCATTTGAAACTCCGCTCACGGAGAGAGAAGTTACAGGTGAAGAAGTAGTTGTCGTTGTGGTAGTCGTTGTGGTGGTCGTCGTCGTTGTAGTTGTAGTCGTTGTGGTGGTTGTTGTGGTAGTTGTGGTGGTCGTAGAGGTAGTCGTAGTGGTGGTTGTTGATGTTGTAGTCGTGGTCGTGGAGGTAGTCGTGGTGGTAGTTGACGTCGTAGTCGTGGTCGTGGGCTTGGAGGTAGTTGTAGTAGTGGTAGTTGATGTTGTAGTTGTGGTCGTGGGCTTTGAGGTAGTTGTAGTAGTGGTTGTTGACGTTGTAGTCGTAGTTGTGGTGGTAGTAGTTGTAGTTGAAGATGTTATCGGAGCAGAACCAATAGTCGCAAAGTTCTTGCCATATGTGTTCGCATAGGTCTGCGCTGTTGAGCCCGAATATCCGTAAATAGTTCCGCTGAAGGATGCGTTTCCGACTGAATAAGAATTACATATTGTATCGCCTGAACCTGTAATACTGCAGCTCGAATTATATATAGTAATCGACTGAAGAGACGCACATTCCTTGAAAGCATAGTTTCCTATCGTGGCGACACTTGAAGGTAACACTACGGACGTGAGACCCGATCCTTGAAAAGCAGTTGCTTCAATGATCGTAACAGTAGAAGGAATTGTTATGCTTTGTAAATTTTTGGCATTGTAAAAGGCACTTCGTCCTATATTTGTAACACCTTCAGGAAGCTGAACCTCCGTTATCTGACTCATATACCCATACCACGGAACATAAGTTACGGCAGACCAAGTTGTCATGGCACCAGATCCCGATATAGTAAGCTTTCCATTGTCAAAGCTCCATGTGAGATCTGTGCCGCAGGTACCTGATGCTGCGGTCTTGTTTTCATATGTAATATCAATAGGAATATCCGACAGTGATGCCGAAACTTCGGGAACTCCCAACAGCATAAAACACATAGCGGCAGATAAGATCAAAGACAGTAATTTTTTCATATAGTTTCTCCTTTTAACGTTTCCTTGAGGCAAAAAGCATTATCAACGGATAGATCTCAAGTCTGCCAAGCAGCATATCAAAGCAGAGCACTATCTTTGAAAATGACGAAAGCTCGCTGAAATTGCCTGCTGAGCCGAATCTTCCTACGCCGAAGCCTATATTATTCATGCAAGTTATGACAGCCGAAAGCGACTCCTCTATTGAGAATTTGTCAAGTGAGATGAGCAGAAAAGAGACTGCCAGCAGCATCATAAAAATAATGAAATATGATGTGGTTCCCCTGATAACATCCTTTTCAACAGGCTTGCCGTCGATCTTTACAGTAGCGACTGCCCGAGGATTCGTTATGTATTTCAATTCTTTGATGCCGCTCTTTACAAGTATCATTATACGCGAGACTTTCATGCCGCCTCCTGTAGAACCCGCACAAGCTCCTACAAACATCAGAAGCAGCATCAGCGTCTGTGAAAATACAGGCCATTGAGCTGTATCAGCCGTAGCAAATCCGGTCGAAGTGATCGTTGAAGCGGTCATAAAGAAAGCGTGCCTTATTGCTTCGCCGAAGCTATGATATACCTTCATTACGTTCAGAGTTATCAGCAGGGTAGCTCCTATTATAACGCCAAAGTAAGTTCTTACCTCTTCGTTCTTGTAGGCAAGCGAGAACTTTTTTATCATCATATAATAGTACAGATTGAAATTAACTCCGAACAGGATTATAAACACAGCGATGACCATTTCTATGTAAATGCTGTTGTAGTGAGCTATACTGTCGCCGTATATCGAGAAGCCTCCTGTACCCGCCGATGAGCACGCATGAATGATGCTGTCGTACAGCGGCATTCCGCCGATCAGAAGCATTATTACCTCAGATACCGTAAGAGCTATATATATACCGTAAAGTATCCTTGCAGAAAAGCTCGATTTTGACACAAGTCTGCCGACCTTTGGTCCTGCACACTCTGCCCTCATCATATGCATAGTACGCGAGTCGTTGCTTGACATTATCGCCAGCACGAACATAAGGACTCCCATACCGCCGAGCCAATGAGTAAAGGCTCGCCAGAAAAGGCAGGAACGTGACATTTTCTCAACATCGGCAAGTATTGTTGATCCGGTAGTCGTGAAGCCGGAAACAGTCTCAAACAGCGCATTGACATAGTTTGGTATCTCGCCGGATATAACGAATGGCAGGGCGCCTATCGCGGACATCGCTATCCACGAGGCAGCAACGCTCACAAAGCCCTCCATTGAAAAGATCGAGTTGTCTTTAGGTTTTTTAATTGTAAAAATTATTGCTACAGCTATCGTTATCAGGAAAGGAACGCCGAAGGAAGTTACAACGTGGCTCTCATCATATATAAATCCTACTATTATGGGCAGAAGCATAGCCAGAGCTACTATTTTAAGTATCTGACCCATAATGTAACCAATCATTTTATAATTCATAATGTACCAGCCGCAGCTCCTCAGTCAAAAATGTCGCTCAGATCGTGGAAGCCTTTATTTGTAGTTACGACCACGACGCTGTCGTTGAGCTTGAGACAATCATCACCCTTAGGTATTATAAGATCGTTTCCTCTTACGATACTTGCGATCAGGATACCGCTGCGCAGTTTCAGCTTTTTGAGGGGGATATCAACATATTCCTTCTTATCTCTTACAACGAATTCTATCGCCTCAAGTCTCTCATTGACAAGCCTGTAAAGCGTTGTGACGCTGTTTCCGAGAGAATTTTGTCTTGCACGCACATACTGAAGTATCTGATTTACGGTAATGGTCTTGGGCGAGATAATACTGTCAAGCGACAGGGTATCGGAAAGCTGCATCAGCGACATTCTGTTTACCTTTGTAACGACCTTTTCCACTCCGTTATTTTTTGCAAGGAGCGACAGAAGAATGTTCTCCTCGTCGATACCTGTAAGCGTAACTACGGCATCGGCGTCATAAACACGCTCCTCCTCGAGGATATCGTGGTCAGTTCCGTCTGCGCATGAGATATCCACCTTGTTAAGGCGGTCTGACAGGAGCAGACAGCGCTCCTTATCTATCTCTATTATCTTGACCTTGACTCCCATTTCTATGAGCTGCTGTGCAAGGTGATAAGCAACTCGTCCTCCTCCTATGAGGACAGCCGATTTCACACGTTTTTCGCGGTATGCAGCGCTTATGCTCTTGAAAAACTTTACCATATTGCTGTGGGAAGCAGTCATGTGGATCTTGTCGCCTGCCCTGAGTATGAAGTTTCCGTTCGGTATAGTGAGCTCATCGCCCCGCTGAACGGCACAGATAAGCACATCAAGTCTCATTCTGCGTGAAAGCTGACTCAGAGCAACTCCGTCGAGAATGCTGCCGCTGGTTATGCGTATCTCGGCCAGATCGACTCTCCCCTTTGCAAATGATTCTATATTGATAGCCTCCGGATAGCGGAGCACCTTTGCTATCTCATTTGCTGCATTATAATCCGGATTTACCATCATACTGATCCCCAGCTCTTCACGCATAAAAACGAGCTGCTTATCAAATTCGGGACTGCGGACACGCGCTACACAGTGGCGTGCTTTCATTTTTTTGGCGATAAGACATGATAGGATATTCACCTCATCAGAATCAGTAACGGCAATGAATATATTCGTCTTATCGATATTCGCCTCTTTGAGCACATCGGTTTGCAGGCAATTGCCCGCAATGCCCATTACATCGCAATCATTGATTATCGAGTCGATGAGTTCCTCCTTTTTGTCTATGACGGTCACGTTATGCTCATCGCTGAGCACCTCAGCGAGGGCGCTGCCGACCTTTCCGCAGCCCACAATAATAATATCCATAATTCCTCCGATATATATTAATGCCATATCCGGGCACTATACCCCGTAAGGCATAATCACTCAAAATAATTATACTGCTGCAGTTTGCTTTTGTCAATAGAAAAAAGGTAAATATTACCTGTAGATGACAGTTCACCGAAACTTGCCCAAAACCGCCTTTCAGAAAATATCACCGAGCATTATACTGGGATCTGAATATTTTCCGTTTTCAAAATCTGTCTTACGGCATTCAAAAGTGATATCTCCCCCTGTTTGCGCTTCGGGAATGAGAAAGCTAAGAGCATCTTCCGTATATTCGCATTCAAGCCCGAGCTTTTCTTCAAACAGACAGCGTATCTCATCGGCAAATTTATCGAGAGTTTCGCTGAATTCTTGATCTGCAGACTTCCCCGAAGCTCTGCCGCGTTTGGCTTTTACAGATATCCTTATTTTATCGTCAGCAGCTTTTGACGAAATATATATCTTTTTACATCTGCCGTCAGCAAGCAGAGCTCTTCTTACAAAGCTAAGCATGAAAAATGTAAGCAGCTCTCTGCTGCAGCGAAACGCACGGCCGGCCTTTCCCGATGTATATACCGTACACTTCCCTGACATCACCTCATTGCAGCACCGCGCAAAATCTTCGATGAATTCGTCTGTACCGATAAGGTCCAGTTCCTGGTCATCAAGCGAAGCGGCATCTGCAAGAGCAGTTCCGAGTCTTACCATTCGCATGAGCCTTCTGCACATTGCCGAGATATTCTCGATAAGCGCAGCTGTTTTGGCATCCGCATTCTTTTTTAAAATATCATCAAGTATCTCACACGCCGCAGATATACCCGTAACGGCATACCTGACCGAGCTGTCGCTGTACTTGAGATAATCCGCTGTAAAAGAATTCTCAAAAAAACTTCTCATCTCATCATTATTATATTTCATTTCCGTTTTCCTCTCGTAATTTAATATAAAAGAGTTTATAATATTATTATACTACAATTCCATTAAAAATAAAAGACTTATTTTCAATAAATCCCCGGTATCATAAGTAACAAAATTGCATCCCGAATCGGAGTCTGGTTTGTTGGTTTTATACATTTCCTTAATTTTCTGTTATTTTTTTATCTAACCTCTTGAAAAAATTTCCTGTTTGGGTTATAATAGATGTATAAATTATTTAGGAGGTAATTTCCAATGTCAGTTAAAGTTGCTATTAATGGTTTCGGCCGTATCGGTCGTCTCGCTTTCAGACAGATGTTCGGTGCTGAGGGCTACGAGGTAGTTGCTATCAACGACCTTACAAAGCCTTCCATGCTCGCTCATCTTCTCAAGTACGATACAGCACAGGGCGGTTATGCAGGAAAGATCGGTGAGAATCTTCACACTGTAGAGGCTGATGATGAAGCCGGCACAATCACTGTTGACGGCAAGACTCTTCAGATCTACGCTAAGGCTAACGCTGCAGAGCTTCCTTGGGGCGAGATCGGCGTTGACGTTGTTCTCGAGTGCACAGGCTTCTACTGCTCTAAGGACAAGTCTCAGGCTCATATCGACGCCGGCGCTAAGAAGGTCGTAATTTCTGCTCCCGCAGGCAACGATCTCCCCACTATCGTTTACAGCGTTAATGAGAAGACTCTCACAACCGATGACAAGATCATCTCTGCTGCTTCATGCACAACTAACTGCCTCGCTCCTATGGCTAAGGCTCTCAACGACTATGCTCCTATCCAGAGCGGTATCATGAGCACTATCCATGCTTATACAGGCGATCAGATGATCCTCGACGGTCCTCACAGAAAGGGTGACCTCAGAAGAGCTCGCGCAGGCGCTGCTAACATCGTTCCTAACTCAACAGGTGCTGCTAAGGCAATCGGTCTTGTTATCCCTGAGCTCAACGGCAAGCTCATCGGCTCTGCTCAGAGAGTTCCCGTTCCGACAGGCTCTACAACTATCCTTACAGCTGTTGTTAAGGGCGAGAATGTTACTAAGGAAGGCATCAATGCTGCAATGAAGGCTGCTGCTTCCGAGTCCTACGGCTACAACGAGGATCAGATCGTATCTTCTGACGTAATCGGCATGAAGTACGGTTCTCTCTTCGATGCTACTCAGACAATGGTTTCCGAGATCGGCAACGGTCTTTACGAGGTTCAGGTAGTTTCTTGGTACGACAATGAGAATTCTTACACATCACAGATGGTAAGAACTATCAAGTACTTCGCAGAGCTTGGCTAATAACCGATAAATGCAATATTAAAGGCGGTTCTTAATGAACCGCCTTTTTTGTTATTCCGCACAATAAATCTCAACGCCCGGGGACGGTATCGCTTGCATAACCCCCGAAAACAGCAATGATTCAGCGATAATTATGCAAAAGCGTCGGTTCTTGACTTATCTTATACTCTGTGTTATAATAATGAAAGTTGACATTTCGTTAAAATTCGACCCGAAATGATATTTTCTACAAATAAGAAGAGAAAGGATCACCTCATGAATACTATAAAAAGAATTTCAGCCGCGTTTCTCGGACTTTTCATGCTGACAGCGTGCAGCAGCAAAAATTCCTCCGAAAGCTCCTCCGAAGCGGAGGTGACTGCCTCCGTGCAGACTACAGCTCCGGCTGAGGAAGATGATACATCAAAAGAGGAAAATCCCCCTCTCTCAAACGATATAAACCCTCTCACCGGCGAGCTTGGCTACAACGGAAACGCAGTCGGCAAGAGACCCGTCGCAGTCATGGTAAATAACCTGAAAGGGGCTCTTCCGCAATACGGTATAGAAGCAGCAGATGTTATCTATGAGATCCCGGTAGAAGGCGGGATCACACGGCTTATGGCAGTCTATGCTGACTATACTGCTGTACCAAGTGTATGTTCGGTAAGAAGCTGCCGCTATTATTACCCTATTATCTGCCTCGGAATGGATGCGATATACTGTCATTGGGGCAGCGATCAGACTATTGCACTCGATACCCTCAACCGAACCGGTATTGATCATCTGGACGGCGGCGGTGATCTTTATGGAACGCTCTTCCTCCGTGATGAGGACCGCCTGAAAAAGTACGCCTCTGAGCACTGCGGCTATCTTGACGGCTCAAAACTTGCCGAATCCATAGAGCTGAAGAATTTCCGCACAGACCTCGACGAAGCTCATAAAGACACCATGTTCCCGTTTTCACAGGAAGGAGTTACTCCCGATACTCCCGCAAACGAGGTCATACTAAACTTCTCCAATGCGTACTACAGCACCTTCAGCTATGATCCGGACTCAGGCAAATACCTGAAATTTCACTCCGGAAACGAGCAGATCGACCAGAGTACGGGCAATCAGCTCGCATTTGAAAATGTGTTTATCCTGCAAACCTCTATATATACACGCTCTGACGGATATCTGATGAACGTCGAACTCAGCGGCGGCAGCGGATATTATGCATCAAACGGCGGTATTGAAGAGATAACGTGGCAAAAGGAGAGCGAAAGCTCCCCGATAGATGTGTTCGATATGTCGGGCGAAGAATTGACTGTAAGTGCAGGAAAGAGCTACATCGGCATTATCGGAAGCGATAAATATATTTCGATCACTTGAATAAGGTAAACAGTCAGAATGAATAACGAAATAACTCCGGCACAGCTCAATGAGCTGCCGGACAGTGAATGCATGATAATAGATATCCGTGACAGCTCCGCTTTTGAGTACGGACATATCGGCGGCTCGATCAATATCCCTCAGCATAATGTGCTCACGGCTCAGCTCCCAAGGGATAAAAAGCTGATAATATGCTGCAAAAGCGGCATAATAAGCCGTGATATCGCTGACGAGCTATGTGAAAGCGGCTATGAGGCTTACAACCTCTCGGGCGGATATGTGGAATGGCTCCGCATAAAAATGGAAAACCGTCGTATCACCGAGGACGTAGAGTACAGCCTGAGAAAAAAATTCAAAAAATCTATCTGGTGCAAATTTACAAAGGCGATAAACGAGTATCAGCTCGTTCAGCCAAATGACCGCATTGCTGTCTGTATTTCCGGCGGAAAGGACTCAATGCTAATGGCAAAGCTCTTTCAGGAACTCAAACGACATGACAAGTTCCCTTTTGAGGTGAAATTCCTTGTGATGGATCCGGGATACAGTCCGGATAACCGCCGTATCATAGAGCAGAATGCTCAGTCAATGTCAATTCCGATAACCGTTTTCGAGTCTGATATCTTCGACTCGGTCTACAATATTGAAAAGAATCCCTGTTACATCTGCGCTCGTATGCGGCGAGGATACCTGTATAACAAAGCACGTGAGCTCGGCTGCAATAAAATAGCCCTCGGTCATCACTTCGACGACGTTATCGAGACTATCCTTATGGGTATGCTCTATGGCGGACAGGTGCAGACCATGATGCCTAAGCTCCACAGTACCAACTTTGAGGGAATGGAGCTGATACGCCCTATTTATCTTGTGCGCGAGGCAGAGATAAAGCATTGGCGCGATTACAACGACCTGCATTTCATTCAGTGCGCGTGCAAATTTACTGACACCTGCACGACCTGCGCTCCTGACAGCCGCTCAGTCTCAAAGCGCCTCGAAATAAAGAACCTCATTGCCGAGCTGAAAAAGACCAATCCGCAGGTCGAGAAGAATATCTTCCGCAGTGTTGAAAACGTCAACTTCAATACGATAATCGCGTACAAGGACGATGAAGGAGTTCACAATTTTCTCGACAGATACGATTCTAAGGTGTGAGGCAGGATCATTTCTGAATATGAGCGGTATGTTGCATAGGTTTAATAAGATAATCCCGATCCGGTCTGCACGAAAAAATTTCCTTAAATATTTTTTTGAACCCGAGTCATAATACTAACACGGCATCAATAATCATCAAAAGGAGATTTTAACTATGAAGGGTGAAATGACTCAGAAGGGCAAGGAAGCTCTCGAAAGATTCAAGATGGAGTCTGCTAACGAGGTCGGTGTAAACCTCAAGGACGGCTATAACGGCGACCTTACTTCAAGAGAAGCCGGTTCTATCGGCGGCCGTATGGTACAGAAGATGATCAATTCTTATAAGATGCAGTAACTGCACTAATTTTTCTGCATTATAAAAGGGACGTCACCTGACGTCCCTTACTTATTTGTTCAATATAATGGGAATCTGCACTCGGGGATACCGATTACAGCTCCGATAATTATCACGATTTCAGCAAAGAGCATAAGCGATAATACAATGAACAATGCGATGTGCAGCTTGCCACGAGCCTTTTTATCGCGCAGCTTGTTGATAATGGTGATATACGACGGTACGATAACGGCAGTTAACCACGCTAATGCCCAGACCGTATTGCTCGGGCTGAATTTAAGCAAAAATGAGAGCACCTGAAACGTAATGAACAAAACTGCCGAAATTATATATCCTATCATGGATACTCACTTGTTCTTGCGTCTTATTAACACCCCAACTATATCGGGTCCGATGTTAGCCGATACGACCGCACCTATCGACTGATAAGTCTCTGCCTTTCTGCCGGTCTTTTTTATCAGTTCCTTCTCGATCTCTTTGGCAATCGTATCATCTCTGCCGTGCAGCATTATATACGGGGTCTGCGGAGTCATACGTTTTTCAACGCATTCCACCAGCTTGGGAACGATATTCTTCTCGCCCCTTATTTTGTCGATAGTATCTGTCTCGCCGTCTGCAAATTCTATAATGGGCTTGAGTCCGAGCAGCTCACCTGCAAAAGCCTTTGCAGCGGAAATTCTTCCCGATTTTCTCGCATACTTCAAACTATAAGGAACGGCGTACATCGCAGATACCTTGAACCAGTCCTCAAAATATGCCACTATCTCCTCTGCCGAAGCTCCCTTGCGTATTTTCTTCACAGCCTCAATAATGGGATAGCCGTAAAGCACTGTATATGACCTCGAATCTATGTTGAAGATCTGCACCTTATCCTTTGCCTCGGGATTATTCTCAAAGAAATCGTCCTTTGCGATAATGGAATTATTATATGTTCCCGAGCCATGGCTGTTTATCGAAACACTGATAATATCGGTATAGCCCTCATCAAAGAGCTTTTTGTAGGTCTCCTCAAAGGTGAGGGGCGATATCTGGGAATGCTTCGGTATTTCGTCAGTCATTGCCATGAGCTCGTAGACCTCTTGGGTAGATTTATCGAATATCTCGCGGAAGCTCTCTCCGCCGAGCGTCAATGTGAACGGAAGCACGGTTATGCCGAGTTCCTCGATAGTCTCTTTTGAAAGATCGCAGCACGAATCTGTCAAGATCATGATTTTTGACATTGTTTTTTCTCCTTTACCATTCATATTTTGTGAGCCTGCCCTCTCGGGAAAGGTCGGGATAACCCCATTGCCTGAGAACTTCGTACACCGCTATTGCAGCAGAATTTGAGAGATTCAGACTGCGCAGCTCATTACGCATGGGTATGCGCACACAGCTTTCCGGGTTATCGTGAAGCAGATCCTCGGGAAGTCCCTTGTCCTCACGTCCGAAGATGAGGTATGCGTTGTTCGGGTAGCTTATTTCGCTGTGGACAAGTCTTCCTTTAGTTGTGTAATAGAAAAATTTTCCGTCCTTGTTTTTGCTGAAAAAGTCGTCAAGTCCGTCATAATATGTAACGTCGAGCTTGTCCCAATAGTCAAGTCCGGCACGCTTGAGCTGCCTGTCGCTTATCTCGAAGCCGAGCGGTCCGACAAGGTGCAGCCTTGCTCCGGTAACAGCGCAGGTGCGGGAAATATTACCTGTATTCTGTGGTATCCTCGGCTCAACAAGGACTATGTTAAGATCATGCATTTTTACGCCTCATGTATATTATAAGATCTGCGGCAAAAAATAATATCACGGCTGATGATCTCAGCCTGAAACTATCTCCACCGGAGGAAATTTATGGATATCAAGAATATTGCAAAGAGCGCCGCCGCAGGAGCTGCTGTAGGATTCACATTCTATGCACTTTCAACGGCAAGCCCAATGAAAAAGATGAGTATAAAGAAAAGTGCGGGAAAGACCCTTAAGGCAGCAGGAAATCTGCTTGATGACATAAAATCTGTCATTATGTAGCGGATTCCCGCGAATTACGCCTGTATTCAAGGTAGCTTTCGAGGATTATCGTTGCAGCAACGGCATCAACGACCGCCTTGCGCTTTTTTCCCCTTGTATTGGTGACATTCAGCGCATTATGTGCCGAAACGGTGGTATTGCGCTCGTCCCATAAAACAACCGGGATCCCTGTCAGCTCCTTGAGCTTATCTGCAAAGAGGCTGCACTTTTCAGCGCGCTCTCCTACAGTACCGTTCATATTTTTCGGATAGCCTACTACTATCTGTTCAGCCCGCTGTTCCTTGGCAAGAGCAGCGGTTTTTTCTGCGCATTTATCGAAGTCTCTCTCAGAGATAACAGTAACGGGTGATGCGATGAGCTCGCTTTTTCCGCATACGGCAACGCCTGTCCGCGCGTCGCCAAAATCGACTGACATTATTATCATCAGTAATACCTCCACTCGTATTGAATATCCCGAAATCCGCCGCAGCTGCGATATCTTCGCATACTTTTGAGGGAATCCATTTTAAAAAAGAGTCATCACTCAAACTGTCTCCCTAAAGCTTTAGGTTTTGTTTTTTCCTGATAGGATGCGCCACGTAAAACTACATAACTTTTTTTGAGAGCGCTCACTACCAGGGAATAATAGGCTAAAAGTCTTTAGAAAGGGGTTCGGGGGAGAACCTTTCCTCAGAAAGGTTTCCCCCGACAGATGTCGGAGTTCTCTTAAGCGTAACAGGCTCGGGAATATTTACCACGGCTGAACAGCGCCGATGATATCGCGCACCGATGCGATACCCTTACTGTCGAGGTAATCGTTCATTTCGTCGATCATCTTAACGGGCGTATACGGGTCGGTGAATATAGCTGCTCCGACCTGAACGGCGGAAGCGCCTGCCATCATAAGCTCTATCGCGTCGCGTCCCGTGGAGACTCCGCCCATGCCGATAACGGGTATACTAACTGCATTTGCCACCTGCCATACCATTCGCACCGCGATCGGGAAAACAGCAGGTCCGCTCATTCCTCCGACGTTGTTGCGCAGAACAGGCCTGCGCGTATTTATATCTATCCTCATTCCAAGGAGCGTATTTATGAGTGAAACAGCGTCCGCTCCCGCCGCTTCAACGGACTTTGCGATATCGGCAATGCTCGTAACATTAGGGGAAAGCTTGACCACGAGCGGCTTTGTAGTCGCCTTGCGTACCTGTCGGGTCACCTCTGCCGCCATATCGCAGCTCGTTCCGAATGCAGCTCCGCCCTGCTTGACGTTGGGGCACGAGATGTTCAGCTCTATCATATGGACATCGGTGTCCTCAAGCTTTGCTGCGACCTGTGCGCACTCCTCGGGCGTTGAGCCTGCTATATTAGCAAGGATAACGATGTTTTTCGTAAGAAGATAAGGCAGCTCGGTCTCGATGAAGTGGTCTATACCCGGATTCTGAAGTCCCACGGAATTGAGCATTCCTGCGGGAGTCTCAGCTATCCTCGGCGCAAGATTGCCTGTCCTCAGATGAAGTGTAGTTCCCTTTGTAGCGACACCGCCGAGCTTTTCAAGGGAGAACAGCTCCTCATATTCCCTGCCGTAGCCAAAAACTCCGGAAGCAGGGATAATCGGGTTTTTAAAGTCAACTCCGCATATATTAACAGAAAGATCAGCCATTACCAGAGCACCTCCTCAGCCTTGAATACCGGACCGTCCTTGCAGACGTGAGCAAAATATTCCTCGTCGTTTCTTTTAGTTCTGCACGCGCAGCCGAGACAAGCTCCGATGCCGCACGCCATGCGCTCTTCAAGTGATATCTCGCAGTATATCCCGTTTTTGGTGCAGGTCTGTGCTATCCTTTTAAGCATTGCCAGAGGACCGCAGGCATAAACTGCATCTATTTTTTCACTGCCGATAATATCCGCAAAAGGCTCTGTAACAAATCCGTGGATCCCCGCAGAACCGTCATCCGTACAAAGAATAACATCTCTTGCACCCGCAGCGCGGAAGTCCTCCTGCAATATTGCGGCAGAAGCATTCCTGAAGCCGCTGATAACTGTAGCTTTATCCCCGTATATATCTGCAAGCGGAAGCATAGGCGGAGTTCCTATGCCTCCACCTATGAGTATGACTCTTTCAAAGTCCTCACTTACCGTAAATCCATGACCAAGAGGAGCAAGCATATCAATCAGCTCACCTTTGTTGAGCTGCGCAATTTCAGCAGTTCCCTCTCCCCTTATCTCGAAAACGATACGCAGAGTTCCCTTTTCCCTGTCAATGCCGCAGATCGAAATAGGTCTGCGGAGCGTAAAACCATTAGCTCTGATGTGTACGAACTGTCCGGCACAAGCCGCTTGTGCGACCTCGGGGCAGAGTATCATAAAGCTGTAAATTTCACGGGCTATAGCCTTTTTTTCGATTATAAGATATTTTCCCTGTTTATATTTCATAAATCCACCACCTTATATTATATCAAAAGATCTCCATATACATAAGCAGCTCTGACTGCATAGCCGAAGCATATGAAAGATACCATTTGCCTTCATATTCCACGAAAGCGCAGCCGTTTCCGACAAATGCCCTCTGGTTATCAGTATCCTGATAATAGACAAATCCACAGTCGGCTGCAGAGGTAAACGAAGTGCCAAGAGTATCATTGAATTCGGCAATATCCTCCTCTTCCGCAGGGAAAATATCCTCCTCGGTAAGCAGAACTGTCCATTTATCGTTCTCAGAGTCCTGATTATCGGCTCTGAGGGCATCAATATTAGCCATTGAAGCCTTAACAGCATCTGTTACCGCTGATTTTCTGAAAACTGAAGCTGCGGGAGAATCAAACATTTCAATGCTGTCAATATAGCTGTTGAACGCATCTATTTCCTCCTGACAGAACATGCTGTAGACCAGCTCATAATTATCCGTAAGATATGCGTTATAGTAATACTGTGCAGCCTCATAAGCACTTGAATACCCCTGCTTTGCTTTTTCAAGCTGATCCTGAGGGGTCTCGGTGGCAGGCTCATCAGCAGACTGTTGCTGAGTCGTATCAGCAGCTTCACCAGAGACAGGTTCCGTATTAGTGAAAGTTTCGGTGGTGACTGATGTATCCTGTACATCAGTTAAAGCCTCTTCGGAAGGTGCTACTGCTGTCTCCTCCGTTTTGTCATCAGACGTGTTAGGCTCCGCCTCACGAGAAATATCCGAACTTGCAGATGAACCTTTGCTATTTCCGCAGCTTGTAATGGAAAGACACACAACAGCCGCAATAATAAATACAATGCACGATAATTTATGATCCAATCTATCAACTCCAATTAATACCGATCTCATAAAGCAGCATGACCGGCATAAAGTCCTAAAAATATTATATCGCTAAATCAAAGAATAGTCAAGTGCACACGAAAATTTCAAAAAAAGAAGCTGCCACCCACAGCGTGACAGCTTCTTAGATCGAGATTTTTGACAGAGGATCAATAATCCTTTTTCATTCCGCAGATCTTACAGGTCTTGGTAATAAGCTTAAAATCTCCTCCGCAGTATGTACACTTATTTTCTGCCTTACGTTTTTCCACAACTGTCTTGTAGTATGCCGGGAATTTACTCATATTCTCGGCAAGGTACTCCCAAGTTATATTCATAAGCTCGGGACAGTTGTCAAAGCCCTTGGTTATCTTCTTGACGGACGGCGGTATTATGATCGCTTCAAGGTTTGTACAGCCGCTGAAATCTCCCAGTGCGGTCACCTTATTTGGAATGACTATTGCTCTTAGCCCCGTACAGCCGCTGAACCCATCAACGGACAGCAGATTTCCTGGAAGGTCAACATTTTTCAGGCTGACGCATCCAGCAAAGGCAAACGCCTCGATAGACTTGAGATTTCTGGGAAGCTCCAGTGCAGAAAGGTTCTTACAGCCGGAGAACTGCCGCTCATCTATTATAGAGACATTATCAGGTATCTTAACACCTGTAAGATTTTCACACCCTGAAAATGCGTACTTTCCTATTGACATCAAAGTATCGGGAAGCTTTATCTCTTTAAGGCTCTTACAGCCCGAAAATGCGAATGCTCCGATAGATGTTATCCTCGTTGGCATACCTACAGACTCAAGGCTCTCGCACTCTGCGAAAACACAGTCTTCAATAGTTGTTACTCCGTTAGGTATAAAGATTGACTTGAGTTTAGTACAGCCTCTGAAAGCCCAGCTTCCAATTTTGAGGAGACTTACCGGAACAACGATCTCTTCAAGATTTTTACAGCTTCTGAAAGCATATCCGCCGATGACCTCAAGTCCGCCGGGAAGCTCCAATTTCTTTATCGTATCGCAGCCCTCAAACGCATTGTCAGCTATTCGCTTAATTCCGGGCGGTATCACCACGTGCTCTGCCTTACCATTATATTTTTCAAGCTCAGAAAACTTTATTATAAATTCATCAGTCGGACTAACTGCTTCCTTCTTGGGCTCGACCTTAGCAGCAGGAGCTGCTTCCTTCTTAGGCTCGACCTTGGCGGCAGGAGCTTCTTCCTTCTTGGGCTCGAGGTTGGCAGGATGAGCATCGTGCGTCTTCGGCTAGAGGATATCGCGATGGGCGGCGTGAGTATAAGAATAGAGGTTGGCGGG